>Ga0310697_10003836_pt1 | contig 15033 bp, 16 predicted proteins | sample 172DNAGHGlowgp2_FD_203883 | JGI IMG/M metagenome (GOLD analysis project Ga0310697, IMG submission 203883) | Sheep rumen microbial communities from Palmerston North, Manawatu-Wanganui, New Zealand - 1728 DNA GHGlow gp2 (v2) (version 2) | ecosystem: Host-associated > Mammals > Digestive system >... | reverse complement strand
AATTCGCCCTAAAACCTGCTTCCTTCTTGCAGTGCTTGCCCTTTCGCCAGCAGTCCGCTCCCGTATCCTGAAGGCAGCGCTTGCCATCCAACCCGCCCCGTGTCCTGAAGGCAGCGCTTACCCCCCCCCCAAGCCCGCGTCCGTGTCCTGAAGGCAGCGCTTGCGCTGCCGATCCAACAATGGCCTTCAAATGCCGTTGTTGCATGCGAACCGAAAATTCATACTTCTGCTTCATAGCCCTCACTCCTTTCTCTGCGTGACTTCGTGCGTGATCTTGAGCAGCGCGAGATTCTGCTTGATCGTGGTCTTCCGCGATACCGTGGAGAGATTGTCGCCGATGAGCCCAGCAAGCTTGTGGCCGGCCCGCGTGAGCAGATTTGCCTGTTCCGGCGAACCCGCCTTCTCCTTTTGGATCGCCTCCATGTCGCGAACCATCGAACGCACCTGGGCGTAGGTGTTCACGATGGCAAGTGTTGCGCGCGTGGCCACTTCGCCCTTCAAAATCGTTGCCAGCATGTAAAGGCCGCGCTCCGTCAAAGCATACGGGGCTCGGCGTATCCCCATCTTGATGACCGCACTCTCCCTAGCAGATAAATTGGAGGTCAAAATTTTTGACTTCCAATTTTCAAACTCGTCTTCATTCAACTGAAATACGAATCCTTCGGGGAATTTCCCGGGATTGTTTCGTATCGCCTGGTTGATCTCCTTCGTCTGCACGCCATACAGCGCGGCGACATCTCGGTCGAGCAGCACCTGCTGATTGCGGATCGTGAGCATACGGGATTGAACGGCGGCGATGTCGATCGCCCCGGATTCGGCTGGTTTCTTCATGTGCCTATTCCTTTCGCTGTGATACCGACGCACTGCGCGGCCGAACGCCGGCCACTGGATACAATGCGCCAACAGTCGCATTTTCGGAATAGGCGATGCCTCGCCGGATGCCGACGACGCTTAGGCCGCGCTTTCGCGCTCAAGCCCGCGGAGGAAGCCTCCTCCATCACGCTCCAAATCGGCGGCAGCGGTTCCCGAGATCGACACCCCCTCCCGGACCGTCCGCCCACCCTTCAGGCTTTTCGGTCCGTTCACAGCAGGACTCCTTCGGTTTCAACCCAACGGCTCATCAACGGCTCCCGTTCGTACCTCCGTTGCCACGGAGTTCAATCCCGGGGAGCGCCACTATGATACCACAAATCACCCCCCGCCGTCTATCCGAAAATCAGTGCCGCTGCAAACTTGGCGATATTCAGCGCCAACTTTGCACCGATCAATCTTATCATTTACGCCTCCGCCCTACTCCTCTTTCGCCGGCTTTTCCTAATCAACGCCTTCGGCCGGAACTTCGCGAACCAGCCGACTGCGCCATGCGGACGCGGAAACTTCTCGTTCCAATCGAACTGCGCATCCCCTTCTCCAATAGCTCATGACGGAGATTCTATGACCATCCTGAAGAAGGCGAAGTCCATTTCCTTTGACGAATGATACGGACTTGTCATGCATTCGCGCAACCTCGCGGCAAGGCCGGGATAGCGCATTTGCACTTCGCAGGAGATGCGCTCAAACGGCGAACCGACACGCTCGCGCTGCCCTGCCTCGTCTATTCCGAGCCGCAGCATCTCATTCCTGAAATCCTTGCCGTGTCCGCCGCGACGACCTTGCGCATACTGCCAGATGTGCGTCATTTCGTGGAGGAGTATCGGCATGAAAGAGGCAGTTTGCGCACGGGCGCAGATGTTAAGCGTAATGGAGATTGCATTAAACACCTGTCCGTTCACGGATGTTGCGTGCATCTGGGCGAAACCCGCCACATGCGTGGGACGTGTGCTGCGGTTCAGGATAAGCGCCACGGGTGGAAGTGCCCCTCCCCAGCCGTGGTAGTTGCAAATCCCGTAGATTTCGTAGAGCTGGCGATAAACGTCCTCGAATGCACGATAGAAAGGCGGTAGTTCGAACCGTCCTCCAAACGACATCGCCTCGTTGCTCCGTGGAGGCGCGGCCGCGGCTCTTGGACGGCGTCCACCGCGTTGGCGATCTTTACGCGCGACTCGCATCCGCTCACGCCTTTCAAGCAGCGCAAGGCTAAGCTTCAGTGTCTTCTCGATCATCTCCGTGCCGTCCTGAAGCGCCATCCACTGTCCGTTCATCAGCCGGAACCGCTTCTGCGCTGGCGTTTCCTAATCAACGACCTCGGCCAAAACTTCGCGAACCAACCACCCGTGCCATGCGGACGCGGGAACTTCTTGTTCCAGTCAAACTGCGCATCAGCTTCCCGCATCGTCTTGAACCGCCCGTTCCACGCGAAGTTGAGGTGGTGGTAGGCGTGTTCGAGCGAGCCGGCAAGCGACCCTTCCCGCAACGGCCAGTGCAAGGGTTCGTCACCGACGGCGCCCTCCCGCCGCGTCCCGTCCTTCGCATACGAAATCGCATCCAGCAGCAAGTCAAGCTCCTGCGCCGCCTCTCGCACATGAAACTCCAACAGATCGAGATTCAACGACTTCTTCAATTTAGTGTTCCCGGTATCTTGTCATTAACTGAACTCCTCCATACGCTCGTGGAAGAACTCGTAGTATTGCCGCACGTTCTCAAGTTCTGTCCACTTCCGGACGGGAACGCCATCCGTGTCCAGATCATATATTTTCGCACCACGAATACCAAGCAGGAACGGCGAATGCGTGGCGATCACGAACTGACACCTCTCGAATCGTGCCATGCCTTCAAGGTAAGACGCCAGCTTCACCTGCCATGTCGCAGAAAGGCTGTTCTCCGGTTCGTCAAGAAGATAGAGCGCATTATCCTGTACTTTCTCCATGAAGAACTCAAAGGCGTTCTCCCCATTGGATCCGGTCTTTATGTTAAACCCCACCTCTTCCTTTATGACCTTTGACATTGACTTGTCGCGCATAGAGTGTTGCATCTTCCATGCCTCGTATTCCGGTCCGTGCATCGAGGTCATGTTCGTATGCTTGCCTTCAACGTTGTAGGCCCACCACTTCTGTGCCACCATATCGCGCTGCCGGTCGATTTCACGGTTTCGGCCTCTCACGGTCAAAGTCTTGTCGAACACGTCCTCGCTTGTCAATATTCTGCTTTCGGCAGGGATGCCCTTCCATTCCTCACCCAATTCCGAATTGAAAGACAATGGCGGAACCTTGACTTGAGATGTGCCATTCACGCACCGGTCAAGACCATTCACATACCAGTCAAAGAACTGGCCCGGCTTGAATGGGATCTCCCGTAACACGTTGAGCCGTGCCGCGATTATGTTGAGCATCGTAGATTTCCCCGAACCGTTGCCGCCGTAGAATATCGTGACTGGCTCGAAATCAACCCTCCCAAGTCCTTTCTGAGGGAAAATGTCCAGTGGATAGAAGGAGTTGAAGCACGTCCTCTTCTCTGCCAGATAGAAATCCGATTCCTCCCTAGCGGAGCGAAAAATGAAGTCACGCAGATAGATTGCCATATAGTTGTTCCTTTCTTGCACAACCCGATAAGCACCATCCGTGCCAACACAAAATCAAGCGGCGAAAGGCGCATCCCGCGCCCTTCCGCCGCTCAATATTTCACCACCTGCTCAAATTATGAGCGATCTACTACTACTGTTCCAAACCGATAGGCGCGTGCCCCGCGCGCGCCGCAAGCAAAATCGGGAAGTGCCCCAAACCGGTAGGGCGCGCTCGCCGAGCGCGCCGCAAGCGACCTACAACGCAGCCAACTTCTGCCGTGCAAACTCAAATCCTTCCTTGGCCGACTCTTCCAGCAACTTCAGCTCCATCTTGCGATTCTCGTCACCACCTTGTTTCATGTACCAATCCGCAAGCCCGCATTTCAACGCCCGCGACGGATGCTTTTCCAGCACGAACAACCACCACCCGATGTCGCCGTAAGATTCCGCCAACAGACCTTCAGAAGTCACTTCAACTTCTCCACCCCTCTCAAAGTCGGCATTCTCTTCCGGATCAATCGGAACCCAATCCACATCCTTCCCCTTGATAAAGCATGAATAAGCCTTCTCGTAATCGCGAGGCAGCATCTCGCCGGCTAGTTACATCGCTCGGCGCCGAAGGCCCTATCTCCCTCGCCTGCGGCACAATCCCACAGATGATAGGACAATAGATGTCGCGGCTGGAGAAGAATGTGGTCATAATTGTTGAATTCCAACAGTAGAAACGCCAAGCAATGTCAACATTTCAGCTTCGTGGGTACGAGCTGCCTCCACAGTCCAACCCTGCGGACTTGATTGAACAGAACGAACCATAAGAAGCAGCTTAATGCTTTGTAGCCGTTTTTCTCGAACCTGATCGTCAATGCGTCCCATTTTTGTGGAAATTGAATCACTACCCTGAGAAGAATTGAACGATGACGCAATCATTGCCAGATTGCCGAAGCCATCCCGAGCAACATCTCCATGCAGTTCTCGATCTTCCTGCCAATCATCGCCTTCGCCCAAGAAATGCGGATTTTGCGGATGAAGATGCTCTATGGAACGATCCCTGCGAAACACATATCCAGAAATGGCATCGTGATCTTCTTTTCGGAGAGACAAAAATGGAAATTTGTCCTTACGCTCTTCGTGCATTTCCCATAGCAGATAATCCAATTTCCAGAACCAGTAGCGATCAATATATGGATACCGCCAGGCGGAATCGCCTTCTGGAAGCACGTGCCGTTCTTTGTCAATCGTCTTCAATGTTTTACAAAGGACGTCATCTTGGACATCAACTTTGTTTGAATCTTGATATGCCTCCAGAATCCAACTTTGCGTATCATCAGATGAGACATAAAGCATAGATTCAAACTGCTTCAACTTCCTACGAAGCATTCCGGTAGGATCATGCGTCTCGTCATTGAGATTTTCGCTCCCATCCGTCTCGCTCGCTTTGTCAGAAACAAAAACGAACTTGTTTCCTCCGCCGCGCTCATCTTTCTCTATGCGAACTATGTGCCTATCCATCCATTCAGAATAATTCTCCAACGCATCAATTACATCACTTGGAGCAACGGATCCCGTGCCATCAGATTTATTCATGTAGCAATCGAATGTTTCGAGAATCCTTGATTTATCAAGGGACACCCCATCGATTCCAGACGCCAAACGGAGCGAATGAAGCAGCATGGTTTCGTCCGCAACAAGCCGGTCGGTTTCACTTTTAGAATCATCAATGCCCGTAGCGCTCACATCATTTTCGCCCTCCTCGTTGGAATCATTGTCTGAAAGTATTGCCGCGATACTGATTGGATGGTTATGTTCCCTACCATTCTTACGAAATACACTATTCCATCTTTTAGACAAATCATCATTCGAGAAGAACAATCCTTTTACAATATCGATTGGTTCAAGTTGACGCCCTGTTGAGTTCATCCTTTCAAAGTAAAGATTCAATTCATGCGGTCCATATCCTTCCGGCAATGTGTCAACCAAAAACGAGCACCGCAAATAAACATAATCCGCAAATCCTTCCCAATCGCATTCTTTCCCTTTCAGGAACTCGTCTGTGGTTATCGCAAAAACGCGAAACGAAGCGTTTTGCGGAATTTTATCGCCAGCAAAAGATACAATTGCCGCCTCATCCTCTGGGCGACCGGCAAAGTGAAGTCTGACAGTTTTATTAGCAATATCAACGAACAAGAATTTCCGCCATGCATCTGCCAAATTGGATTCTTGTGGCAATCGCGATACGGCCCAAGCCGCAAATAAGGATAGAAATGTTAATCTTTGCTGGCCATCAACAATATCCCATGCTCCCTCTCCGACCGGATTTGCCCACACGGAAACAACACCAACGCTGTAAGTTTTGGCATCATCCTTCCATGCCTGATATAAGTCGGAAAGGAGATTTCTGATTTGGTCTGTTCGCCATACGAAGAGTCGCTGGTAGATTGGGACATTCAGTTTGATATTTCGCTCGACAATTCGTTCTGGAGTGAGCGGCATCTCGAATTTTATTTTAGACATTTTCAAGTTCCTTCTGAAGTTTTTCAAGAGAGCTCCAATAATTTGCTTTCGTCCTCCCACTTTGATCACGCTTATAGTCGGTTCTGATTGATTCAAGCGCAGCAAAAAACTGTCCTTCGTCCGTTGCCCGACGCAGCAGATCACAAACCTCCCGGAATTTAGTACGTTTCGACAAGTGAGCACCTGTTACACGCGTTTCGTTTCTAATTTCAGAAACATGGCAAGATATGAGGCCGATGGCTTTGCCAAGATAGGCTGTACCAAATCGAAGATAGAACAAAAAGCTCAATGCCCGTATTCCAGACCACAATACGCCTCTACTGTGCCAAGAAAGGCAGGCGTCAAGTACTTTGATTGCCGGCTCGCTTGAAAATGCCTCAAATGCGGTGCGTTGGCGGGAGACAAAATCAAAGAATGCCATTCCGCCCGTCACCAGTGAATCAAATTCCATTGGGCGAGGGAATGCCATGATTCCAGATGGAGTCGCGACCGTAGCACGGAAATGCTGAAACAACAACCTCTCTTCCGTATTCGCAGCATCAAATGGGAATGCTCCGCGTTCTCCTATTGTCCACATCCTCAATCTATAGAGTATCTGATGCAAAAGAACATCGGTCAATGGCAGCGTCCCGTCTGTAGCCAATTCTAACTCGTGCCATCGCCTCGCCGCTTCTTGCGAAACATCGCCACCAACAAACCGCAAGTGATGACTTTTCAACAATTCATAATCCGTCAATCGTACACCAGATGAATTGACATGGTTGAAAAATCGAAACGGAAGGTCTGCAGGCGCATCCCTTACTATTTTCACTATCGAAACATCGACGCACTGTTCCGCCCATCGCAACAAGTCTTCTCGTGGTCGTTCCTTCAATTCTTTCCAAACAGCAAGAAGAAATTTCCGTGAGCGGCTCGAAACCAAAGTTTCTTTCTCATTCAACAATGAAACACATTCTCCCCGAGCCGCATTCAACCACAAGGCGAATGTCGTTAATCGCTGTTGTCCATCAAAAATTTCGTAACAGTTGGATTCGCAAGATTCTTTCTCCCTAAGAATGACGCATCCCATATGGTACTTAAGCCCATCATGATTTCGTCTCCAATCTTGCAGATTATCAAACATCCGCCTGATATTATCGGTATCCCAGCAATATTCACGCTGGACAGGCGGCATTTTCAGATTCCATTTAATCACGTCCAGCATACTAATCTGGGCAATTCCAACCTGCGAAGAGCATTCACAATTAGCAACGCCGCCCATCACATTATGTGACAATACTTGACCTATAACTTCTTTCAGTAACTTTGCGTCGCACAGCAAGTCCTTCGGGTTCTCTATAGGTCGTCTACAACGCCATATTTGCGTACTGTAACGTGTTGTGTGTGCGATATCGCGGCCATGCTGATTAAGAGCCTCACATAATAGATTCACTTCATTTTCATATTCCCAGTAGTGAGCCCTCTCAACATGAAACTCTAGAAATATGTCGCCTCCTGATTCTCGCTGAATTAACTCATAATGGAAATTTTCGTTCTTATCATACGCTTGAAAATAGGCAGGATACTCACCTGTGTTTAGATGCGAACCGAACTTCATTCCAGCAAACACTTCTTTGAATTTGATAACAAGATCGTTCATGGCTTCTCCTCTGCGTTCTGTATGGAAGATAAAACTCTCATCACACATCCTCCCCTTCTCTCTTGCGGAGAAAGTATTCAAATTCAATGTCATCTTCACATGGTACGAACTCGCCATCGACAATGGCGCAGAGCTGTCCGTTGTGAAGCTCATAGACGAAGCTCTTTGACAATTCGCCCTCGCGCCCGTCAAACGCCTCATCCTGGTCCTCGTCCTCAAGAATCATAAAGTTGGCGGATATCGCATCAGGATCGATTCTAATCCGCTCACCTTCTCGATAATCATTGAAGTCCATGTCATAAGAATATACACAGCCGATTCGCACAATCACTTTTATATCGTCATTCGGCATATGGTCATCTGCCGACTCTACCATACCCGGATGAATCTCCCGAATGATCTTCTTTGCCTCGTTACACCCTCGTTTTGCTGATGACAGAAATAGTTTGTTCGCCAATGTCTCGTCCTTTTTTGCCCCAAAGCCATTGTAATAGTAAACCGCAAGCACAAACTCTTCATACTTGTTTAAGATCGCCCCTCTTTTATGCCGAACCTCAATATCCTTAACCCCGTTATACCAATCATTCTGAATTTGTGTCATGGCCTCTTGACTACCAAGTTTATACGCCTCAATTAGCATCATAAGTCCGTCCGCCCAATACTCGTCCCCAAGACACATTGTATCTTGCGCAAATCTAACCATTGCTGGGACGTATTTCCGATTAACTGCCTCAAAAATAATAAAGGTGGCATCATCTGAAGGGCCTTCCTCGACAACTTGTTCAATTGGCCCACAAAGCTTTTCGTAAAGTTCCATCATTGCTGCGCAATCACCATTCAAGGCTTGGGTTGCAGCCTTTGAATTGGGATGTCTACGCTGGTATTCCCTGATTGCCACCTCTGCGTCTTTCACCTTGAATGTGTACATGTCTGTTACTTTCTTTGTTGCTGTTTACCTCGCCGGGCTATAGCGGTCACCACAAGTTGAATTCTTCACAAAGAAATTCAACCCCACCATGTAAATGTCCTTAAGCACCATTCCACAAGGCTTACTGGATACTTCTCCAATAGCGCATCCTCAATCTTAGTTTCTAATTACTCGGTGAAGGATTGGAAATATTCTTCACAAAAACATCACCGAGTTCAAGTTCAATGTCCATTCCCTGCCTTCCCGCTTCAGAATTCAGTCCTTTAAAGTAATCCGTGATTTTCTGTTTAGCCTCGGCTTCGGAAGCAGCAAAAACGTTAAATAAGAAGTAATCATCTTTTTCAACTTCACCGTACCCATTCAGCAAAAGAAACTTCGCCTTGCCCCAGAATTTACATAAGCCAGAGGAGTCATTTCCAAGATCAATGGTTTCATGAAACGAAATCGTAAAAGTTTCCGCTCGTTCAAAGCCAATTTCTAAACCTAAGTCCTCGAGTGGTAACATTTTGATTACTTCCTTTCATTTTGCACTTGTTTTATCATCATCTCGCCTGGCTAGACTTGTCACAGCGAGTTGGGTTCTTCATCCAGAGATTCAGCGCATTCGTACGAATTGTCATAAACACCATTCCGCAGAAGGTACCAGACATGTCGCAGTCGTGCACATCGTGACGGCGGCGTTTCTGCCAGCGGTTTTTACGGTTTTCGCTCATGGTGCCCTTCTTGCCTTTGGCGGTAGTTTAGCAGATTCGGTTTTCCGCGTCAACGCGCGCACAAGCTTTCAAAATCCTCATCGGAAATGTCCGGCACCTGGCCACGATGCAGGCCCGTCGAATCACGAAACAGGAAATCGCCTTTGCCGTTCAGGCGGTCGGCCCCGTTCTCGCCAATGATCATGCGCGAATCCTCTTCAAAAGCCACCTTGAATGCGATGCGTCCGGGAAAGCCGCAGCGCAGGGGCGGCGACATGACCACTTCATCCGGTCTCTGCGTAGCAAAGACAAAATAAATCCCAGCAGTCCTTCCTACCTTCATGCGACCCACCTCGCCGGACTGTGCCTGCCCTTGCAAAAACCATCTGGATGCTTAGCGCATGTATTGCTGACCATAGAAGCGATGTCACGGAATTCGCGTCCGCAGTACTTACACTTGAGGCTCTTTCCCATTTTATCTCCTTTTCTTGTTGTTGTTTACTGTTATCCCACCATGTGCTACAAGCCCCCTAACAACCGACCTCAAACCATTCAGGCGCATCGATCCCATCGTCTGCTTTGCATAGAAGTCGCGTAGCGTATTTTATGAAGTCTGACTCTATCTCGCCCAAACCGTGCGCTTCAGAGATGCGTTCTTCGCAACAGTGGTCTGGAACATACCAATCACTCGCCGAATCAAGCAGCGTCTCGTCTGGATGGCGACGAATTCCGTATTCGACGGTTTCTCCTTGAAACACCATGCCGAGCATAGCCTTTATCCGCTTGCCGGAATCTCTGCGGCAATACCATCCCTCAATGCCGCACGCAATCCAAGGACGCGCCCAGTCCCATGCATTCACGACATTCAGCTGCCGCCCATCCGATGCAACATACACTTTGCGAATGACATCCGCTTTTTCCGGGGCTAGACTCTGCAAAGTTACAGCAAATTCTTCGGCAGTTTCCTTTCTCTGATTGGACTTGCACTCGGAAAGAAGGCCTCCGATATCAAGAGTATTCCACCACTCTGCATACAATGCGGCCATGCGGCGCGACGTTGCCCTTGCGAAATCAAACGCCTCCTTGGCATCGTTTTCCAAGAACATGCACTCGTTCACATAGTTAGGTGTTCGGCTTTCAACTGCGAAGTCCACAAAAAGCGGTTTTGCACAATCGGTATAGAGCGCGACTTGCCCAGGTGGAACATCGTGCTTGGAACGATTCGCACCAAAGGGAATCGGCGCGATATTCCCGATGGAGTTCAGAAACTCATGCACCAACTCATGATATTTTCCATGATATGTCCCCTTCAACCATGCCTGCGGAACGATGTGGTCATAGTCCCATGGACGTGAGTCCTCATTCCAAACAGCTGCCGCAGGATCGTAATCACCAAACTCGGATTCCATATACCTACGACAAGCATAGAGGACGACACCACGACCACCGTTGTCTTGCCAATACCAGATTCTGTTCGCTGCGTCCGACTGCGACAAGTCGGACCAAGCTTCGCGAACGGTGTTCATGTCGCTGCTCACAGTTGCCTTTTCGATTTTCTGGAAATATTCGAGTGTTGGCGGAGGAGCCAATGCCTCATTTTCAATCTGAATACCCATCCATTCGCCCAACATCTTCTTGACTGCGGCACCGTCCGATACGGATGCGGCGATTTCATCTGCGACTTTTGCCAATTTCGCAAAATCAAGCGCTGAATCATTCCCAAACCACGCAAGTGTCGTGCAAATGGCTGTCACAACCTTTGCAAAGTCAGCACTCGCGGCAACCCGCCTCTCGCGGATCTTTGATGCGAGAATCAGTAGAAATCTGTACAGATTGGGTTGCTGGCGCGAAATCTGCGTACGAAGATATTTCGGCATCCCGAACTCCGCATCGCCAGCCCTGTACAATATCCACTTGTCTATGGATTCGATATCCTGCCGCAAACCGGCGACAATGTATTCTTCGAACGCCAGTTTATTCCGCAAGTCCATTATGTCCTTGCGCGTGAGATTGCGTTTCCACCCCATTGCCGTGTCGGCAGAGAGAAACGCAAGCATGGCAAGATGGGCGAGACGAGATGGATGCATCCGGTTCTTGGCGCATTCATCAATCACATGCAGCTTCGGCAGAATTGACTTTAGAATAGAATAGTCCAAATCTTCCCTATCCGGCATTGTCCCTCCACGGTTAAGTCTGCTGAAATACAGCGCGATTTCAGAAGCGTCACCATCACTCTCACCGTTTTCACGATCTGCAGCAATAGAATCTGGAGCGACCATCGCCATGATACATACTTCATCCGTGTCGGCCAATTGTTTGCATACCTCTCTGATTCCGTCGTCAAGGATACTGATCTTGACCGGATTGCCATCTGAAGCAATCTCGCTCAGGGCATTTTTGAAATGTACAACCCATTGAGTATCACCTCCAGCGGAAATTATGCCATCAGCAGACTGATTGTCCGGAGAAAGGTTGCGCAGAACCGACACAGGTACAGGAAGCCTTGCACACACAGGCCAAAGCTGCGAAGTTGCTGGCTTTGAAGCCATGCTCTTATGCTCAATCTTATCAAGTGCCGCTCTATACTGTGCAACCGAAACCCTGCCGGCACGGTTCTCGCCATTTGCATCATCTATGCGATACCCCCACGGACGCGCTGGAGTTGTCACATAAAAAAAGAATTTCCTGTTCGATCGTTTTTTCACACTCTCATCAGGGATAATGTCAAGCCAAAGAATCGAATCATTTTCATTGTCCCCAGACGGAAACTGCTTATATCCAAGTGCGATTGCGTTTGCCCGCTACTGTCCATCAAGCAGAAAATATCCGCCGTCTGATGCGCCATCTGATTTGGCATATTGTTCGTTGCCGCGTTTGGGCAAAAGCGAAAACGCACCGATTGGGATGCCTCGCATGATGGAATCCCACAGGACTTCTATCTGCGCGGCATTCCAAACGAGCCCCCTCTGAAACGCAGGGATCTCTACAAGTTGATTGCCTTTGGCATTGTTTACCCACTGCGCAATCTCCTTAAGTGTAAATGACTTCGAGTTTGCCATATTCACCTCCTTACCTCGCTCGTCAGCACTTGCCGTCGCTCGTTGGATTCTTCATGCCGGGATTCAGCACCACCATACTAATGGCCTTAAACGCCCTTCCGCAGAATGAGCTGGAGACGTCGCCGTCGTGCACCTTGTGACGACGACTTCCTCGTGGTTGCTTCTACGGTTTTCGCTCATGGTGCCCTTCTTGCCTTTGGCGGTAGTTTAAGATTCGGTTTCCCGCGTCAACGCGCGCACAAGTTTTCGAAATCCTCGTCGGAAATGTACGGGATCTGGCCGCGATGCAGGCTCGTCGAATCACGAAACAGGAAATCGCCTTTGCCGTTCAGGCGGTCGGCGCCGTTCTCGTCAATGATCATGCGCGAATCCTCTTCAAGAGCCACCTTGAATGCGATGCGCCCGGGAAAGCCGCAGCGCAGGGGCGGCGACATAACCACTTCATCCGGTCTCTGCGTAGCAAAAATGAAATGAACCCCAGCAGCCCTTCCTAACACAAGCATTTTGGCAAACAGCGGAGTGGCGTAACCCGAACATCCCTTTCCTTACTATGCCTTTAGCGGCAGCAATGATTGGATCGCTCTGACTTCCTCAAGAAGCAAATCAATGACATGCCGTTTGTCACCGTCGAGATAGTCTGCCAGAAAATCTCCATCCCAGTTCAAAATTGCTTGGGGAAGAGATTTCCATCCTGGCCACCACTCCGTCTGCGCCCATCCAGGCAACCCTGAGAAACGCTCACGGATCTCATCCGTAAATCTTCCCGTATCGGAATTGTCAAAACCGATAAAGAAGTCCCAGAGTTCCAGATGTTCGGGGGCAATCCTGACGAACATGCCGGATTTCACATGCTTCAGACGGATAAACGTTTCTTTTTGCCCATAAGGCTCGTGGCAACAGTCGTCAAAGACCCATTCGTCATTGGACGAAAGACGTTCTTTCAAATCCATGGCGATTCTTACCGCTACACTATTGTATATAGCGCCCATCTGCTTAAATAGTTCAGCGGCACCGCGCAACGAGGACGCATTGGCGGTAGCGGTTTCCACAATTTCAAGTTTTTGTTCGTCGTTCATTGTTGACCCTCCAGAAATCAGGTTGACCAAGTTGGCATATTGCAGAAGTGATTCTCGCACGAATGGGCGATCAAACGCGAGCCGTGCACAAGCGTGAAGCCACGGAACCACATCGTTACGCCAAGATGCGCATTGTGTCCGGACGCCATCCCCCAGATTTTCGGAATCAGTTCCCGGCCCTCGACCATCAAGTGTCAAAAAAAGGAGGATTCGTCTGAAGCCAACACGTTCCCTGCTGAGCCAACTTCGGTAGCGTTCCAGCTGTTTCGGTTGCTCCACTGCGAAAATCTTGCTTTCAACGGCAACGCAAAGTTTTGACACGGGATCCTCGATCAGGATGTCAATGCGGCTGTCGTTGCCTGACGATGCGGAATCAGCTGAGTTTACAGAGACTTCCGTACGGACGGTTGCGGACTGCGTGACGCCGCATCCCGGTTCATGTGCGACATTCTCGAGGAACGACCGTAGGAATTCTGGCCCGAGGCCATGAGCACCGGAGGGATCAAGCAATGCAGCCAGAATCGCCGAGTGCTTCGTTTCGTAGTGATCTATTCCGCAGATGCTGAACACGTTGAACGCGCTTCCGGTCCGGCGTTGGAAATCGTCGTTCTTCTTTGCGATGACGGAGACTTTTGCAAGGAGAGCCGCCAGCTCCGAATTGATTCTCTCGCTCTTCATACGCCCCCTACCTCGCCGGGCTGTGCTTGCCTTTGGCGAATCCAGCGGGATGTTTCGGGCAGGAGTTGCTGACCATCGATGCAATATCGCGGAACTCGCGGCCGCAGTATTTGCATTCGTATGGTCCGGATTCACGACCATCGTATGCGACGTGCTTGCCTTTGGCGAAGCCGTCGGGATGCTTTGGACATGAATTGCTGAGCAGCGAACTCAGCGATCTGTTTTTCGCGCCACAATAGACGCACACGTACTCGCTACGCTCTCCACCCTCGTACAGAGCGTGTTTACCCTTGCAGAATCCATTCGGATGCTTCGGGCAATTGTTTGAAAGTAACGACCGCGCATCACGCGCCGACGTTCCACAGTACTTGCAGTATTCGCTCATGATTGTTCTCCTTTTTTTAGTATCCACGTACGATGGTTACCACCATAGAAATTAGGCCGATGCTTATTGCCACAATTGCAGTAATGACAATGAATTTACAAAGGCATCCTACAAAGCGATTCTTACTTTTCATCCCCGAACCAAGAGCAGACGCTACTGCAGTAATTACGACCGCAATGATTCCAAGTCCCACCAGCCCTGCTGCTTGCTCTTTTTTCTGACGCGCAATGCGCTTTTCGCGTTCTTCTTTGGTTTCCATGGCTTCATTTCCTTTAGGTGTTATTTGTTGTTTTAATGCGGTAGCCCAACAGGCCGGAGAACGCCCCCGCCAACTTTACCAGGCTACCGCAAAGATTTTGTGAAAACGCCTCGCTGACAAGTTCTTCATGCGAAGCGAATGGAATCGTGACATTCCACCAGATATCCTCTGGATTGTGTCCGCAGTTCACGACCTTGCCGAACACGTCGAACGCCTTGCCGATGGCCGTTTCCGCCGTAGCGAGATCGGCCTGAATGGCATCAGCCGTAAAATCGATTCCCTTGTATTGCTCCTTGGGCCACGCACCCCAGAATTCGCCCCACATCTTCAACTGGAACGACTTTCCGTCATGGAAGATATGGAATAT
>Ga0310697_10003835_pt1 | contig 15035 bp, 14 predicted proteins | sample 172DNAGHGlowgp2_FD_203883 | JGI IMG/M metagenome (GOLD analysis project Ga0310697, IMG submission 203883) | Sheep rumen microbial communities from Palmerston North, Manawatu-Wanganui, New Zealand - 1728 DNA GHGlow gp2 (v2) (version 2) | ecosystem: Host-associated > Mammals > Digestive system >... | reverse complement strand
ACTTTGAAAAATTTAGTAAAATTCAAGAAAAGTGGATATTATAGAATTTATGTAGAAGATACTGACAGAAACGAGGCTTACGTTCAGATTAATGTAGATGTTTCAGGTTCTTCAAGTAGCAATAATGATTTGGAAGTATCAGCATCTCCATCTAATCCAGATACTTATGAATGGATTAAATTAACTATCGAAACTGATGATGACTATACTGGTAAAATTAACTTCTCTAAATTCCAATATAAGTCATCTAGTTCATCTAGTTGGTCTACAATCTCAAGTAGAACTTCTAGTACTTATGTTTCTGATTATTCTACTGCTTGGTCTAATGGATACTACAAAATGACTTCTTCTGATGATGGTGAAGCTGTTTTGAAAAATTTAGTGAAATTCAAGAAAAGTGGATACTATAGAATTTACGTAGAAGATACTGATGGAAATGAATCTTATGTTCAGATTAATGTTGATGTAAGTTCTAGCTCTTCTTCAAGTAGCAATAGTGATAAAGTTAAACTTTCTACAAATAGAAAATCACCATCTACTAGCCAATATGTAAATTTAACAATTGAAACAGATAGTACTCGTTATACTGGAAAATTAACATTCTCTGCAAAATATAGAAGCTCTTCATCTGATAGCTGGTCTAGCATTTCTAGAACTTCTAGTTCTTATTTCTCTGATTATTCTAATGAATGGGATAACGGATACTACAAGATGACTTCTTCAGACAAAGGTGAAGTAACTATAAAAGATATAGTTAAATTCAAAAAGAATGGATACTATAGAATTTATGTAGAAGATACAAGTGGAAATGAAAGCTATATCCAATTCACAGTAGGGAATGTAAATAACGATGATGACGATGAAAGTAATGTAAGCTGATTCTCTACTACAGAGTTGGATAAAGTTAAGACTGTTTACAAGAATCGAAATAGTATGGTTGCCCAAATGATGAGAAATTATCCAAAATTAAAGAATGATACTTATTGGGAGAGATTATCAAATAATTTCTACAATGATATGAAAGATGTAATCAATAATAAGAGTTCTAGAGATTTCGATGATTATGATGATTTCCAAAAAGCTTTTGATGATTGGTACAAATATACTTTGCAAAATATATAATTGTACAAAAAAGGAGAAAGAAAAGCTGACTACCTCGTGTGGTTGGCTTTTTTAATGACCCCTCAACTTTCGGCAGAGCCCCTAGCAGGGAGCAAAACTGTAATTCAAAATTTCCTCCTCTGATATGAGGATGAGCTGGATGAGTCCGTAGGCCAGAGGAGGTTGATAATAACCTAACTTATCAATCATCATGGGATAGTCTTCCCTTTATAAACTTCCATAACCAATTCTTTAATTATATCACTATCGATTCAGTCAGATTTCATCTTATTTACCATTGGAATAATCGTATCTTCGATAAATCTATCCTCACGGAATCCACTCTGATTTCTATATCCATCATGGATAATCTTCAGTAATTTTTCTCAGCATTTTATCTCCACTTTTCTCTTATTCTTCATCGAAATGACTCAGTTTCATCATTCATTGATTCCATACTGCAAAGTGAGTAATTTCTTGTAAAGTCTAAAGCTCACATTATGAAGCTGAAAACCATACATCCACACATAAACAAACTTTTTGATGATTCATTTTTTATGAGAAAGGCATGATGGTTTGACCATATGTCATCATCATGAAGTATAGTTTTCTGGATACCAACCGACAAATCCGATGAATTCTTTGGCGTTCATTTTGTAAACATCGAATCATAATTCTCACAAAATTAATCCCAGTTCGATATCGTTGATTCATTTAAATCTCGGTATAAAATATCCATTTCTTTTGAGAATATCGAGCAAATCCGATATCTTTTCAGTAACGATTTTCATCTCTTTACAGGTCAATTCGTAGTGCTTTAGCTTAAACTTAATCTCTTCAAAGATATATGAATCTGAATTCTTTCACATAAAATTATCTAAATCAGATTTAGCTTTTTTCATTCATCTGGCTTTTACTCTCTCGTAAAATTCTTCCACTTTTTTCATCACTCTAGCATTACTTTGTCATTTGGTTGCAATATCTTTGTATTTTTCGATAAATTCATCTTTGGTCATTTTCAGTATCTCCTCTCTCGTGAAATGATTTAGTAATATCGCCTCACTCGTAGCTCTATGTTTGATAGAAAATATCCCATTAATTTCTGGAAATAGACGCTCTTTGCTCAGATTTATACTTGCCATGAGTTTAGATTTCTGACATCTTAATGTACTTAATCTTCTGAATAATAAACGTAAAGAATTCCTTTCTTTGGAAAAACTTCTACGCACAAATCATAATCCACAATTCTTCTTGAAAGGAGTTCTAATCGATTCGAGTTGATTTTTACTGTCTAGATCTCTCATCGTATTCGCAATAACAATTGAATCTATATTGTCGGATTTGAAGTCGCTCTTGGCATAAAATTTCCTAGCATGAAAAGTTAAGCTCGAGTTGAGTAAATATGTATTTGGCAACCTGTCATCGAAATAATTCATAATATCATGTCAGTATATACCTGTATTTTCTGTTCCAAAAAATATATTATTTTCATTCACTCATAGTAAAATCAGATTTATTATCATTTTTTCCACCTGTTTGAATCAGTTTGCAGAATTGTATATCGTTCACAAATAAGTTTGGATTCATCCATCATTTACTGTCGCTCCGACATCTAGCACAGTTTTTCATACATCTACTCATATATAAATGGATAAATCTGATTGATTTTCCTTTACGTAATTGTATAGCCCATTTACTGATAAGGTTTTCAAAGTCTTTGTCATTTTTTCATCTATAAATAAAAAACATTCTCTGTGAGAGAATAGTTCAGTATGTTATTTTTATATATGAAAAACAATAAAAAATCGGCCCAAACGGACCGACTCTTTTTAAAATTTATATGATATTATAATTTTCACATCAAATCTCCCAAAGTAGCTTCCTGCTCTTTTTTAGCAGCTTCGGCTTCTTTTCATCTATTCATTGTATCGATCACCGCATTCCATTTCTTGAGTCTAACTTCTCTTTCTGAGATTAGAGCTTCTTTTTCTGATTCTCAATCTTCATCTTCTTCATTCATTAATATTTGTAGATTCATCTGTTCTTCGATATAGATTTCGTATAATCTGAGGATTTGGAATGACCATAATTCTGAAACAGTTTTTACAATTGATTGATCTCAACTTTTTACTGCTATATACAGTTCCCAATCTCCATCTTTATTCTCTTGTTTTAGCTCATAGTCACTTGAGAAAGATCCAATCACTAATTTTTCTAAAATATCCCAATCAAAATCATCATCTAAGTCCTCTGGAGTAAGAAAAGATTGTGAAGGAAATTTAGACAAATAATCAGTATACCAAATTTGATCTTTTATATCTCATTGAATTTTTCAGAAAAGTCTTTCGTATTTTTCTACGATTTCTTTTTTATCTTCTTTTTCTCTAAGTTCTTCTATAAAAGCTGGAAAGTCAAATAACATGGCAAAATTTATGAAAAATTAAAAATTTTCTATTTTTCACCAATACGAGAATAAATAAAATATTATTCAATGCAAGAGAAAATTAAAAAGCCGTTTTAACCGTATTTCTTTAGAATCATCTCAAAAGAAAATCGTTGAAGTTTTTCATTTTTTTGAACCCATTTACGACTTCATTATATCATTTTTCACTAAGTATTTCTTCATCACTTAATCAATGCGAAACCGTTCGAGCTACATAACGTAAAATTTCTATCATTTCAGAATTATTTACGACTTTTCTAGCCAATCTTTCTCCAGCTTTTTCTAATAATTCCTTTCAAACTTTTGATTTCAGTCTTCTCTCTGCATCTACATTATCCTTCCATTCCACTTCTTTATAATATTTTTTAAAAGTCTGATTTTCTGTAATTTCTTTTCGTTCGTCTCGATTCTTCCAGATATGTAATCTGATACGATTTACTTCTTCCCTACTAGGACATCGAGAACCTCCTCATAACATAGAATTATCTCCAGGTTGTACATGAATATAATATCATGGTAATGATGATTTTCTTCCACCACTGCACAGAAATGCTCCGAAATGGAGTTTGTATGGATGAGATTTATCTGGAGAAAAACGTAAATCTTTATTGAATCTATAAATACAATCTTTTGCAATTATTCCATTCAAATTTGGGTCAATTTTTTGCATATCGATAATTAAATGTTCCACCAATTCTGTGAATCTTTTTCTTTCTTGTAAATAAAGATCACGATTCCTGTGCATTCGCTCAGTATTATTGTTTATCTTTACAGCTTCTAGAAATTTTAATGTGATTGGTGAGAGCATTTATGTTTAAGATTATCCATGTAAAATCGTCATTCAGAGGGAGTGAAACGACCGAAGAATCCACCAGCTTCACGTTTCCCTGGATTCTTCGCTTACGCTCAGAATGACGCTTGCAATCTTTCCACTGTTCACTATATTAATTCTCATATTTATCGCAAGGATTTATTCGAAATATGTATCTATTCTCATTCAAACAGTTTGCATGACATGATAGAGTTTTTTCATCTTCACTTTCCATCTGAAAGCCTGGAGATTTGATTCAATGTTGAACGGATTTTTTATTAAATCTTTGAGATGAAATAGCTTTCCCAGAACTCATTAGAACACAGTTTATACCTACTTCACTTTGCGAAGTAGTCTATCCAAAGTTTTTTGATCAAAAATTTCTCACACTACTTCATCGAATGGTTTATCAATGGTATTCTACATATAATAACGTTTTGAAATATTTCGTTTCATTTGAAATTCCACAGCTATTAGCTCGTGAAGAGAAGGTTAAATGACAAACCAAAAAACTGAAACTTGATAAAGTTTCAATTCCATTGAATGAGTCGAAGCAGAATCTCGTAATTATTCCAGATAATCGATCTCGTGAGAATCAGCTTTCAGATTTCTTTTCCCAAGATTTCGTAATGAATCTATATTCTACAGATACCCAAAATCGTAAAGACAATAATCGACGAGAAATCAAAAAATCAAAAACTTGAATTATTGTTGCAACTCAATCCGAAGTTTTTCAGCCTTTTAATAATTTATGAACTATCACATTCGTGGATTGATACAAACGATATTATCATAATCAGCAAGATCCTCGTTATGATATTTCTGAGGTGGTGAAAAAGATGCAAGAACTACGAAAATGTGAAGTTATAGACCTAGAAAATATTGGATTAATTCAGTAAGAATAAAAAATCTCCACAAAAATTTGACAAAATTATATTTTTTGTGTATAATTGAACTGTATTATTTACATTATTACTAATTTTGGAAGCATGAAAATGCCAGCTCATTACAAGAATCTTGATACAGAAGAGAAAAGAATAATTGTAGCCAATTTGATCTCTCAATTTGGGAATGAAGACATTCAAAAACAAATTAATAAATTTAATGCCGATCAAATTGATTTTTTATTCACATATTTTTTTACTGAATCCAAAGAGAAAAGAGAAAGAATGTGGTATGATATGCAAACAGAATATGAATCTACATTGAAAGAAATCGAATACATAGCAGAGAAGATACAAATGCTTAATATCAAATATAATGAGTTATTAGCTCAGGAAAAGGACAAAAAGGAATTCGCAAAGAAAAAATAATTTTAGATTTTATTTTATATAAATCAGATGTCTGCTTTAGAATACGAAAGAGGAAGAATAGAAGATATGACAACAAACTCTAAAGAGACATTTTCTATTTTTCCAGAAAAAACAGAAGAAACAAAAGATGCATACGATAAAGCAGAAAAAAAGATAAACAATTCTGTAAAATTATTTGCTAACAATTTGGATAAAATCAAATCATGACTTACAAAAGAGTTATTAGATGTTTTTGATAATTTGAAAAAGGATCCTAAATTTAAATGATTGAGTAATTCAGATTTATGGCTTCAATCTCTTTCAAGACTGTACGAAGCAAACAAAATACCATCTCCATTGGAAAGTATTTTGAATGAAATGATGAAATTATTAAATGACTATAGGACGCTTCATATCAAATCTGATAGGTTATATGAGATGCTCAAAGCCTGTGCTATTTTGGGAGATAATCAGAGATTAAATGAATCATGACCAAAAGAGTGATGAGATGGTTCAAATGTGACATTCAAACAACAGACTCATCGTCGATGAAGATGAGCATTGTGGTAAGATAAAAAATTTTGAGGAATAAAAATCCTTTCGTTAAGGATGGCTTTTTCATTTTTATCTAAATATGTCAAATATAAAATAACAAAAAATCTATAAATCCGTAAATAAATGTAAAAAATCTGCCCAAAATTTTGCATAAAAAACATTTTCGAATATAATTATCTTGTAGAATTTATTTATAAACAAAAGATACAAAAACTTGATGTCAGCTCAAACTTTGAATATTATCTATGATACAAATTATACAAACATCGTTCCTGATGGTGGTTTTATTGATCATCAATTCGCTCAGAAAGTATGATTTTGGGATTTACTTTTTTGAAATCCTAAGGATTTAGAACAGAAAGCGAAATCTGCACAAAATAATACAGCAAAAGAAGAACCAAAAAAACAGGAATGACAGACTCAAGTTCAGTCTCAGGGACAAGCATCTCAGACTCAATCACAAGGAGAGGCTCAATGACAAACATCTCAAGAACAATCTAAAAAAGCTGATAATACAAATCAAAAGCAAAAAAGTCCATGATTTTTTGATTTACTTTTTGGACCATTAAATGCTCCACAGCCAGCTAAAGCTGAAGAACCAAAAAAATCTGAAGAAAAAAGTAATGAATGAAATCAAGCTACTGAAAATGCGCCTGCTAGTCAAGAATGACAAGCACCTCAAGCAAATTCTCAACCTGAATGAACAAACCAAGAAGTCCAAACTCAAAATAATGATTCTACAGCTTCTGAACAACCAGCAACTACAGCAGAAGCTAATGCTGAAAATATAACTCAGAATCATGAAATCGCCAAGACTGAAAATTCAGGAGAAGCAAAAGAAGCAGAGACTAAACCTAAAAAGAAAAGTTGGATTGATTCTATGTTGGATAATGTTTTCTGAACTGATGACTGATCCAAAAAAGAAAATAAATCTGACACAAAGAAATCTGATGAGAAAAAATCAGATCAAGAGAAAACTCCAGAAGAAGAAAAAAAATTAACAGAACAAGAAAAGAAAGCTAATGAATTACGTGAACAGATTAAAAAGATACTAGAAATCCCTGATTCTGAATATAAGGATAGTATGCTAACATCTGATATGAGAAGATTTATCAAACAAGTCGATGAAGAGTATACATCCAATATGGCTGATTTCAAAACGCATATCGCTCCATCTTATTGGGAATACAAATGAAATGGAATGAATATCAGTGGAATCTTGTGAAAAACTTATTACACGCAGAGATATCCAACATATATTGATGCTCTATGGACTAGAGATTTGATGGGAATGCATGCTAAATGGGATATGTCATTCTTCATCTATCCAGAAGATGACTCTGCTATGCAGGCTATGCTCAAAAGAAAATCAACACAGCTAAAAGCTGAACTAAATGAAGCGATGTCTAAAGGGATCACTACTGATAAAGAAGTTGAACAGCAATATAGAGATGTAGAAATGATTAGAGAAAAACTAAGTACAAGAGAAGAAAGATATTTCGAACTTTCCAATTATTTTACGATTTACAATACAGATGAAACAGTACTCAGAGAAGATGGAAAGAAATTTGAACAAAAAATTGGATGATATGGAATCGCTGTAAAAACAGCTAATCATAGAATGGATGAATGAATGACTTCTACATTACCTCTATGTATAGATGATTTGTGAATTAGTAGAAGTGCCGTAACTTCATCACTTGCGTGAAGTTTCCCATTCATTTCAAATGATTTGGTTCAGAATACTTGAATTTTTTATGGATTAAATCTCCATACATGATGACTGATTATCATGGATAGATTCAGTGATAAATTACCAAACATGAATAGTGTAATTCTAGCCACATCATGAGCCTGAAAATCATTTACAGTTAAGCTAGAGATTTTGAGATATTTATTAAATTGAATCGATGTTATTGTTATCGATCCAGAAAACGAATATAAAGATTTGTGTGAAACTGTAGGTTGAACATACGTAAATATCGCTACAAACGCACAGCAATATATCAATCCATTTGATCTACCTCCAAAGATTGAGGATGTAGAATATGGGAAATGAGATCTTCTTCGTTCTCAAATCATGACGTTAATCTGATTGATTCAGATTTTGATTTGAAAACTAAGTGCAGAAGAGGAAGCAGTATTGGATAAAGCTCTACAGAATACATACGCTCTTCGCGGATTCTCTCTAGAGGATGATGACTACGAATGAAAGCAGCCACCTTTGATGGAGGATTTGATGAATGTATTGAATGGAATGGAATGATGAGAACAGGTTTGATTACGTTTGAGTAAATATGCAACATGAACATTCGGAAAATTATTCAATAACTATACAAATATCGATATCAATAATCGTATTACTGTGTTTAGTATCCGTGATTTGGAGGATGCTTTAAAAACTCCAGCAATGTATAATGTATTGAACTTCATATGGACTAAAGTTAGATCTATGAAGCGTCAGAGATTACTTGTATGTGATGAAGCCTGGATTATGCTTCAGAATGATGTTTCAGCTAACTTTATGTTTAGTATGACAAAGAGAGCCAGAAAATACTGACTATGAATCACAACTATTTCACAGGATATCGAGGATTTTGTTAGAAGCCCATATGGAAAGCCTATCGTTTCAAACTCTTCGATGCAAATACTACTCAAACAGTCAACTACTTCGATAAAATCATTAAATCAGCTTTTGGGACTTTCTGAAGCAGAGCAACAAAAATTGATTTCGTGTGGAATATGAGAATGACTGATATTTGCATGAAATCAGCATATTGCAATAAAGATTATAGCATCTCCATCTGAAAAAGAGATGATTACAACAGATGTTAAAAGAGGATCAGAATAGAAATAAAATTTATTTTAATTAGAATATAGTTTATGATGGAAAACCAACAAAACAACATCTCACCACAAGCAATGCTTTCCGCAATCGTAGGAATGATGTTTTTTGCTCCATTCATAAAAAATAACGTAGATAATGATCCTGATTTTACTCAAGAAGAGAAAGATTTTATTACATCATATGTTAATGTTTGATATGCTAATTTAGTATTACTGGTAATTGTACTCACAACTACCCTAATAAATATGTTTTGGATTCATCCAATCCTTTCATGGATTATTACAATTGGAAGTTTTGCTATCTATATTATAACTATATTTTCATTATTCGCTTGTGTAAATAACTTAACTATGCGAAAAGATGGTGAAACATTAACAGCAAATATACAACATAAATGACAATTACTAAAGGCATATATTCCTATCGTGAATTTTGTTTTTTGGTTCCGTCAGGAAAATTATAATATGCCATACCGATGGCTAAAGGAATCAATTCTATTGCGATCTATTTTCATCTTCTGAACTTTATTATTATGAAATTATTTCTGAATTTGAGTGGCTTCAGTAATTGTAGTTAGAATCGGTTTATTGATGATGAATATAGATATCATTCCACTTAGCATGAAAAAAGCTATTAATTCTTTATTCTCATGCAATCCATGAGAAGTTTCAGCTTATATTTTTGCACCAATTGTTTCAAAATTTAAACATGTAGACTACGAAACTGTACTGCAAGCCAGAAAGCAATCTTATGCACAATGACAGAATTTTTGAGTAGGAATTTTAATCCAATATGTAGCATTTATTGCTATACTATACTTTATATATCGTAATACTGTGGATATATCACGAATTCAAATTGTTTTATTGGTAGCTGCAGTGTTATGGATTGTGAGAGTTATTATATTCTTTAGATATAAAAAGACTTTACTAAAGATTCCTATCCTATCAGAAATTATATCTTTAGTATTTCATTAATAACAAATCAGATTTTATTCATATTAATTCAAACTCGCATGAAAGCAATTAAAAAATTCTTATTAGCATCTATACTTTCTATATTCGGACTGGCCAACTTGTCTATGTTTAATACGGTATATGCTGGCAACATGGATGTATATGGAAATGTAATTTGACAAACAACAAATGGGACATCTCTAAAGACTGCTGTACATTGAGATGTAGTTACAGATGAAAAATGAGCTACATTAGTTAATGAGCAGGTTCTCAAAATTGTTGGGTATATTATTGATATATTTATTGTAGTTTGAATTCTCGTAGCTTTCCTCGGATGATACAAAATTATGACATCTGATAAGGAAGAAACAATGAAAGAATGAGTTAGGTTAGTTATATTTGGTATAATATGAATAATAATAATGGTATCTGCCAGGTTCCTAGCATCTTGATTGGAGGGACTACTAAAAACTGAATTCGTTGGAGCCTCATCTGATTCGCCTAAATGAATGAGATTTGTAGCATCTTTGTATGAAGATCTTCTATATCCATTCATAAAACTTGCTCTGTATTTTGTGATTTGAATTCTGTTCTTTATGATGGTTTGAAAGGTTGTATCATTTGTAACTGCAACTGATGATTCAGCCAAAAAGAAAGCTGGATGAGTTATTATTCGAAGTGTAGTTTGAATATTAATTGTGATGTGAGCTAAACAGTTAGTTGAATCAGTTATGTGAAAACAGGAAACAGTATTGTGTAAAGAAGGGGATTGTAGTTGGATAGATGAACAACGTCCTGATTCCATTCTGGATTTTGGAGCTATTCCTATTGTTACACAAGTTATCAATTGGGTGATGTGATTGACTATGTTGGCTATCTTGGTACTAATTCTCATTCAATGATATAAAATGTTTACGAAACCAGATGATCCAAAAACTAGAGAAAGTTTGAAAAAAACATTATTATATATCATCATTTGAGTACTTGTAATATGAGCAGCATATGCAATATCTAGTGTGCTAGTTATCAATAATGTTCCAATTGAAACTGCAGCATCAACTGCATAAAACCAATCCGAATAAAAAAAGTCTGAGAATCAAAATCAGACTTTTTTATTTTAGTTATTAATTATACATTAATTTAATTTCTGACAAACATCTCTGAACGTACAATGTTCACATTTCTTTTCACTTGTAGTTTTACGGAACATCATCAAATCTACTGGCTGATTCTTATATGGATTCTGATCTACTAATAATTGTTTTTGTTCTTCTACATCATGTTTAATCTTTTCGGTAATTCAGTCTATATCTTCCTGCTTTAATATTCCTCCATATGAATTCATACTATCTAGGTAAACTTCATATGCTTCGATTTTGATTCCGTTAAGAGATGTGAATCATTTTTTCAAAAGCATTTTCAAAGCATAAACTTTTAATTGATCACTGATAGAATTGTCCAAAACTTCTTCCTTTCATGATTTCCAGTCGAGGATTAAGAAATCTGTATCTGAAAAAGTTACTCAAAAATCTGGTCCAGCAAGTACTGAAACATCTCTAAGTCAGATTTTAGCTACATCTACTTTCATAGATTCGAAATCTGGAGTTCTAGGATGTTCTACATATACGAATTTAGCTGTTTTGAAATAATCTTGAACTTTTTCGTTCCATGGACTAGCGATGAAGCGATCCAAATTTCCACAAACTTTTTCGATGGCAGGTTCAAGTAAACTATCTGCGTCTTCTCAGTAAAAATGTTCTGAAAGTCCAAACTTTCCAAAGAAATCTTCACGATCTTCGTAATCTCTTTCCTTGGAATAATCGAAATCAGCTTTCATCTCTCTTCTCATATTATCTTTTAATTCTTCGATTTTTTCTTCAGTTATCTCTCCTTTTTTCAATACATGTAAGTAATCTGACAATAAGAAGTGAGATTTCTCTCCTACCCGCATTTCAATACTCTTTAATCATTTAAGCAATAATGTCTCAGCTCGAATGTCTGGATTATCCTGTTTCAAAGCAAATGTATAATAATTTAGAAAATATTTCCTCTCACAATATTCCAAGAGAGTAATCCTGGTATTGGACCAAGAAAGCGTTTTCTTTGGCTTCCTATTGAGAGGGCGAGATGATGAATAATTCATTTGTATGTGAGATATGATATAAATCATAATTTGAAAGTTTAAACATAAATTAAGATTTTTTTTTAGAATTACAAGTGAAAGAATTTTCATTAAAAAAAGATAGCCTTCCAGCTATCTCGTTTTAGTTCTAGAACAAAGATTTACTAGTTAAGATGTTGTGCAATCACAATACTATTTTCAGCAGCATCAGCTTCAGCTTCTAGTAATGATGCATTTGCATCTACCAACAAGAATCCCATAAGTGCTGCAAAGATTGTTACTCCATAACAAGCGATGTCTCTACATACTTTTTGTTTTCTTGTTCTTTCGCTTTCTTTCTTGTAGAACAGCTTTTGTTTTGTTGTGTTTTTCATTTCTGTCATGACGTTAAACATATAAATACATGTATATTATAATATATTTTTTAAATTTGTCAAATTTTTGGAGACTTTTTTATTTTGTGCGATACCAACTTGACTTTCTGAGCAAAAAAAATATCTATAAATCAGAATTTTTATTCTTGTTTTAATTTAACAATGAAAATTTTTGCTTAATAACAAGCTATCCGAAAGTTTTGAAACTGATTTCAAAAAAAGTTAATTTTATATTATTAAGCAAAATCGACATGTTAGACAAGAAAGAATTACAGCAATCTGAGCCACTTCGTGTGTTTTTAGTAGACTTGGTAGATAAAAATACAAATAAAGAAGAACTTCATGATAGAATGAGAGAACTGGAAAATTTAGTAGAAACTTATGGATGAATAGTAGTTTTACAGAAATACCAAAAAAAAGATATTCCAGATCCAAAAACATATGTCTGAAAATGAAAATTAGATGAAATTATTCATGATATGCTACTATTGAAAGCTAATCTTTTGATAGTAGGAAATGCTTTGAAGCCATCTCAGATTTGGCAGATTAATGAAAAATTACGTGTGGTGTCAGAAGAACATAAATTGGATCCAAAAATGGAGGCTCGAGACCGTATCGATTTGATTTTGAAAATTTTTGAAAAACACGCAACGAGTGGAGAATCTCGTTTACAAATCCAGCTTGCAGCAATTAAACATATGTGACCTAGGATTTATAGAATGTGAATGGATTTGTCCAAACAGTGATGAGCTGCTTCATGAGGTGGAGCATGAGCTACTCGTGGACTTGGAGAAACCAACACAGAAAGGATGAAAAGACATTTGAAGGAACAAACTATGAAAATTGAGAAAAAACTCGTTGAATACGCTAAAATGCGTAAACTTCACCGTGATGCACGTATAAAGAAATGAATGCCAACAGTTGGAATAGTTGGTTATACAAATGCTGGAAAATCTTCACTCTTGAACGGTTTGACCAAAAAGTGAGTTTTAGCAGAAAATAAACTTTTCGCTACACTTTGAACGAATGTGGGAAATTTATATGTGATTACTGATCCAGTAACTGGAAGATGAAAAGAAATCCTTCTGAATGATACAATCGGATTTATTCGTGATTTACCTCCAAAACTGATTAAATCTTTTTCTTCCACGCTTGAAGATAGTATAGAGTCAGATTTATTATTACATGTGATAGATTCTAGTGATCCATTTGTGTGAGAAAGAATTTCCGTAGTTCACGATGTTTTGAGTGATATTTGAGCTAATCAAAAAAGAATATTGGTGTTCAACAAAATAGATTTAATCGATGAGGAAAAAATCGCTGAATTGAAAGAACTTTTCCCAGATGAAGATAAGGTTTTCATTTCAGTAAAATGAAATATTTGACTAGAAGAGCTGAAAAATCTGATAGCTAAAAATGTATAAATAGTGTTTAAAAAAATAATAATATAAATGAAAACTTGTACTTGTATAATACCATTTTATAACGAAGAAAATCGTATAATATCAGTTCTGTCCGAATTATTGAAAGTCAAGGAATTTGATGCGATAATTTTAGTAAATGATGGTTCTACAGATAATTGATGAAAAATAGTAAAAAAATATATAAAAAACTTCAAAAATGCACAACTTATAGAATATTCACATAATCACTGAAAGTCGTATGCTGTCAAACAGTGATTGTCTCAAGTAAAATCAGATTATGTTTTTTTCTTTGATGCAGATTTGCAATGAGTAAAGAAGGAAGAAGTGGAGTATGTTATTAAATCATTGTATTTGCATCCAGAAATAGATGTATGAATTCTGAGAAGGATTTATACAAAACGATTTGTGAGAGTGTTTATGACAGATCTACTTTTGTCATGACAGAGAATGTTAAAAACTGGTGATGCAAGCAATATATTTGCATGAAAAATGAGTGGTTATCAAGTGGAAATAGCCACAAATACATACATTTATGAAAATAATAAATTTGGAGTACGATATCCATTTTCTGCAGAAAATACATTCAAAAGAGAAAAATACTGACAACTAGATTGATTAATTAGAGAGATTAAAATGTATAAAAATATTTTTCACTATAAATGATTTATTGAGTACGTAAAAATATCAGCAAATTTGGTATTTAAAAATATAAAATCATATGAGAAAATAAAATAATTTAGAACTATTATGTTAATGATGGAATTTATAAAAAATAATATTTATTATTTCTTATTCATAGGGTTGCTCGTTGAATGACCAATAATAGCTTTTGTTGGCTGAGAATATGCTTCTCAATGAAAATTAAATATTATTTTATTTTTAATTTTGGCCGTAATTGCAGATATTGTTTGAGATATCTGTATTTATAGTTGTTGAAGATTTTTTAATAATCGAAAATGTATTGATAGATTTAATCAAATAAAAAGGATAAAAAATTACATAAATGAGAAGAAATTTTTTCAGAAATTATTATCAGATTTTCCTTTCTTTTTCTTTTTAATTGTAAAGATTACTCCATACGTTTCCACTCCATCACTATTTTCAGTATG
>Ga0310697_10003833_pt1 | contig 15043 bp, 13 predicted proteins | sample 172DNAGHGlowgp2_FD_203883 | JGI IMG/M metagenome (GOLD analysis project Ga0310697, IMG submission 203883) | Sheep rumen microbial communities from Palmerston North, Manawatu-Wanganui, New Zealand - 1728 DNA GHGlow gp2 (v2) (version 2) | ecosystem: Host-associated > Mammals > Digestive system >... | reverse complement strand
ATCATCACAACAATTGGTGAAGTTCCTGATGATATAGATTCGGAAGAATTGACGACAGGTGACATGGAAGGTATATTAAACGGTGAGTTTAAAGACAGTCACCGATTGATAGCTTTACTCGCTATATGAAAATCGTTGGGATATGTTCTTTGCAATAAGAAAACGCCTATCAGAGGAAACAGGCGTTGAGTTGCTGGGAATGCAATACGGTACTTTGCCGCATTCAGATTTCCCTTACGGCATGTTTTTAAAAAACGCAAGCGAGAAAACCAAAGCTTATTATCGCGCAAAATTTAATTATCTTCTTGGCGATATTTAAACTTGATTTTTAGGAGTGAAAGAAATGCAGATAACGATTGAATATGACGTTAATAATCACCCGCTAAGGCGGGTTTTTTAATTGGAGGCTTTATGGCAGATTTAAAAGAAATTGACTTTCATAATTCCTTGCGTAACAAATACAAAAAGAACGGTGCACCAAGCATCGCCATTAAAATTCCAACGGGCAATTCTGTTGGCGCAAAAATCGTTCGGGCGAAAGTGTCGCTTATCGTGACGACCGCCGCGCCCAATAACGCCGCGCTTGGTAATAAAATTCTGTAATCCGAACCTAAAATCAATCGCGCTGTATGCGGCACTATCAACCCGACAAAGCCTAGCAAACCCACTACACAGACTGCCGACGCCGCTAATAACGCCGCAATCGTCGTTAAAATCGTTCGCACGAGATTGACGCGCAAGCCTAAGCCCTTCGCTACTTCGTCACCTAATTGCAATACGTTCAAATGCCGCGCCGCCAAAAATGTCATAAACATTCCCACTAACGAATACGGCAATAAAATTTCTACGTGCTGCCAACTCCGCGCAGATAGCCCACCGACCATCCACAACAACGCGCCGTGAACTTTATCCGAATAGAATATCAGTAACGCCGAAATCCCCGCGCCTAAAAACGCGCTGACTGCCACGCCCGCTAAAATTACGCGAATTGGGCGTATGCCGTCTTTCCACGCCAAAAGATATATCAGCGACGCCGCTAACATCGCTCCGATAAATGCCGCTGGCGTCACTAATGCTCCTGCGTCGCCGAAAATCATCATGACGAAAATTCCAAATAAGCCCGCGCCCGACGAAATCCCAATTATATGCGGGTCGGCGAGCGGATTTTTCATTACCGCTTGTAAAATCGCGCCCGATAACGACAAATTTATTCCAACTAACATTGCTACTATCGTTCGCGGCAAGCGGATATTTTCTAAAATCTGCCGCTTCGTTTCGTCGATTGAAATTTCCCCGATACCGAATAAGTCCGCAAAAATCTGCGCGGAAGAAATTTCAACCGAGCCATTTATCAAGCTCAAAAAAAAACCGGCGATTGCCGCCGTTCCGATTAGGAAAAATTTTACCGTTCTCATATGTAAATCAGTCACGAAGGTCGCAAGAAATTTTCGCGATAACGCCGTTGACAACTTTGAACTCAATCTTTTTGGTGCCGTCTGTGCTGTAATATTCGTACTCAACGCCGCCGCCGTCGTTCTCGACCTTATCAGCCATGCCAAATGTAGAATTCAAAATGTCCGCCGCTTGCCCAACGCGCACGCCGTCCGGAGTCGTAATAGAATTCATGCGCGTCGAAACTTTTTCCACTCTGCCGCGCTCAACTTCAACATTAAAGGTTTTATATGTCCACTCGTCGCCGTCCCTATAAGTCGGTTGCCCAAAAGCGGCAATTAAATCGCTCTCGCTCATGCCCGGCACAATCCCGCCAAGCGCAATCTTCCCGCCGTCGACCGCCGCAAAACTTATCGACGAACTAAGAATCATCACGCCGCAAATTATCGCCGCCGCCAAATTCCTAAACTTCATTGTAAAACCTCCAAATTACTCTATGCTAAAACGCTTGACGAAAACGTCTTCAGTCTCTGGATAGCCGAAATAGAATCCTTGAATAACATCGGCGTTGCACTCGTTGCGCAGGAAATTATAAGTCGCTTCGTCCTCGACGCCTTCGATAACAACTTCCATGCCAACCGCGTGGCACATCATGATTGTATGCTTGATAATCTGCCGTTCGTATTCGCTATTAACAAGGTTTTCGACAAAGAAACGGTCAATTTTAACCTGGTTGCAATGGAAATTTTTCAGGAAAGCTAAATTCGCGTAGCCCATGCCGTAATCGTCCATCGCAATTTTAATTCCAAGGTCGTGGAAAGCGTTAAAATGCTTGTTGACAAAATCCCAATCGTAAACCTTATTGCTCTCGGTCAGCTCAAATACAATCGTCGTCGGGTCAATCTGGTAGCGGTCAAGACAATCTTTGACGAAGTCGTAAAGCAGTTGCTCTTCAAGCTGATAAAGCGAAATGTTCACGCTAATTTCAAAGCGCGGCATGTATTGTTGCCAATGTTTAGCGGTCTTGACAGCGTTTTCAATAATCCAGTGCCCGACAGGAATAATCATGCGCGAACGCTCAAGCAAAGGAATAAATTGCATGGGCGCAACAACAGTTCCGTCTCTGTCGTACCAACGCAGAAGTGCTTCCGCGCCGATAAGTTCGCCGGTCTTCGCATTGACTTGCGGTTGATAGCACAGGAAAAAATCTTCGCAACCACGCGCAATAGAATTCTGCATAAGATTTTGCATACCAATATCATAACGCCAACGGTCATAATAGCCAGTGTCGAAAAATGCAATTTGGTCACGACCTTTTTGCCGTGCGAATTCAAGCGCGACTTCAGCATAACGCATTAAAGTCGTCACGTCGTAAGCGTTATCGGGATAGAACGCCGCGCCGCCCGACGCCGTGCAGAAAATCGTATCTTCAACATTTTGAATTTCGCGCATACAAAGTTGAACGCTTGAGAAAATAATTTCCAATTCTTCGGGATAAACGTCCTCGACGTAAAACGCGAACATATCATTATCAAGCTTGTAAAGGCGAATATCCGGCGGCAAAATATTAGTCATGTCCTGCGCAAGTTGTTTAAGCGCATTGTCGCCGAATTCATGCCCGTAAGTTTCATTGACGAGTTGGAAGTTATCAAGCCCGATGAAAACAACCGCGCCGCGCACATCTGGCGAACTGTTCAATTCTTGCGCCAAAGCATGTTGAAATGCGTTGCGATTGAGCAGACCTGTAACGGGGTCTGCCTTTTGTTTTAAGTCCATACGAGCAATCACGCCCGCGACAAGTTCGGGCTGTCCAAATTCATCTGTGCCCGCCGTCATGCGCAAGCTAACCCAGCCATATTCGCCGATATTATTTAGCATGCGAACTTCGCAAAAAACCTCGTCGCCAGGAGTCACGGAATCAATTTTGCTCAATGCCTCTTCCAAAATCTCGCGGTCGTCGTGCCAAATGAAAGGCAGGATAAGCGAGGAAAAATCTTCGACAACTTCTTCAGGGAAATTGAAATCGCGCAAGAAATTTTTAGATAGCAAAGTCAGCCCCTTATTCAAATCCTTGACGAAAAAATATTCATCAGCTGAATTTTGCAGGGCGTCAAAATACGTTTTAATTCGGCTAAGCGGTGAAGCCTCACCGACTTGGAGAAATAAATCTGTGCTCATAATCATTCTTCCTTTGAAATTTATCGCTCTACATTTTGCAATTACTTTCGACGCCGCGTTAAAACTTCCTGCCAACATTTTTAATCGCGGTTAATATAATGGCTGAAATTACCGAGCGTCAACGTTGGGAAATCTTTTTGGAGTTCGCGAAGAAAATTTTTAGTGCCGAGAAAATTTTTATCGGGCGGCATTGCGGAAAAAAATTCGTCGGGGTCATAGTTCAAATTTCTAATCTGAATCATTTGCACGGGCAATTCAGTTAGAAAATTTTTCCACGCGGCAAGCTCCGAAGTTCTATCGTTAAAACCGGGCATGTAAAGCATATTCAACGAGACGTGAACATTTTTATCAAGCGCGTAGCGGATAGAATTTTTCACGGCGTCGAGTTTATAGCCTGCGCGGTAGTAGCGTTGATAATTTTCAGCATTCGCGCTGATAATCGAGACGCGCATTGAATTTAATCCGGCGTCGACAATTTTTTTTATGCCCGCAGTGAAGCCGGCGTTCGTGTTGATATTAATCTGCCCGTGTGAAGTCGTCGCACGGATTTTTTCAATCGCCGCGCAGATATTTTCCGCCATAAGTGACGGTTCGCCCTCGCAACCCTGCCCAAAACTAATAATGCCTTCGGGCGCGTGCGTCAAGTGATAAATGCCAACGGCGGCAATTTCATCAACGGTCGGCTTAAAAGTGATTCGACTTTGCGGACTTGGACAACATTCAGCGGCTTGCAAAGATATACAGCCTAAACAATTCGCGTTGCAAGTGGGCGAAGTCGGCACGCCGCATTCCCAACGCCGATAAAATAAATTCTGCGCGGTGAGACAATGCCATTCAAGCGAACACTTCGCAACCTGCGCGACGATTCGATTATCAGGCAAATCTTTCTTGACGCGGCGAATAAAATTTTTAAGCTTCGGCGTGTTGAAGTTTTGCGGATTCCACTTGTGATTTTCGTCAGTGTAAAGCGCGGCGGCGTGCAGTTCATCTTTGTACAAAACGACTGCGGTATAACCATACAGCGGCAAAATTTGCGCGTTGGAATTTTTCTTGAAGGCGGGCAAGTGCGTCCGCGTATATCCTTGCGGCAAAATTGCTGAGACGGCTCGCCCTTTCAACGGAATAAATTCCCCGCGCTTAAATCCTATCGCTTGACGTTCCGGAAGAAACATTAAGTCCGCCGAGTCGGGGAGCTTGATTAAATCTTCGGGCTTAAGTTTGAAAAATTTATCACCGATTCTCCCGACGCCTTCCACGCCTGGCACGTCGAAAATTTCACCCGCGTCATTGGCTATTAAAGCAGTAATCAACGCTCATCTGTCCTTTATGTATCTTACGTATAAATCATCAAATCTAGTTTGCTCTGCATACCTCATCGCCCGATTGAAATTATCAATCACGGCGGGCAAGCGGCGTTCGTACTCTTCGGGCGTGCAACGCTTTAAAATGTTTTCAATGTGGTCGCAATCTTCAAGCCCAATTTGAATTATCCCAGCCGGATTGAAAAATCTTCCAATTTCCGTCGCGCCTAAGTAAATCGGAATTGTCTGCGCGGCGAAACAGTTTAAAATCTTTTCAGTAAAAAAGTATAGCGTAATATCATTTTCGATAGCGATTGAGTATCGATAATTTTTCACAGTTTCATCAACAGAAATAAACTTGCCGCCGTCGAAAGTTCCGTAAGTGTCCGCCAAGCCCTTTTCTTTGCAATAGAACGCGAGCTTTTTTCTTACAATATGCATATGGCACATTTCCTTTTGCGAAGAAATCATCGAAATATTTTTTGTCTTGCGTTGATATTGCACGCCCCCCCCCACGTCAGTTTTATACCAAACAGTTGCGGCTAGAGGAACGAATCTTGCATTGCTTATCGTGCTTAAAATTTGCGCGTCAAAAGTAAACAGCATGTCGAAATTTTTTTCAACGTAGTCTCTATATTTCAAGATATTTTCGTAGGATTGCGGCTTGATTGTTTTTGGCTCTATCAAAACGCCATATTTCCTTTTGGGCTTGCCGACGGTGCGAAAAATTTCGTCGTGGGTGTAGAAGTGCGTTTCAATGCCGTAATTATATCTGTCCCAAATTATATAGCGCGAATTTCTTTCGTTAGGAGCGTGGGCAAACTCGCGGTCGCTTATAAAGAAAAAATCCATGCGCTCGCCGTATTTGTTAAAAACTTCGGGATAAACGGGCGACGGGACAAGCAAAGGATTGTAATAAGGAATGAATTCTCGCGGCGTGGTGTCGAGTCCAAGACGATTTCCAAAGCTTTGCTGTTGTACGATTATTGCCTTTGCCCACTCGAATTCTTCGGCATGAGTTCGAGACAAATTTTCGTTAAGCGCGTCGAGTTTGCCGCTAAGTTCCCTAAATTGTTCGTCCGTCATTTAAATCATTCTCCAAAATTTTTTTAGGCTTCTTAGGGTTAAATTTATTCATAGCGGCGTCAATGCCCTCGCTGAAAATGCAAAGCACCGCGGGCACGAGTTCCGCAAGCGTTTTTGAAATTTTATCGGCGTCCTCTTGCGTGAACGGACTAAGGACATGATGATTGACTGTCCAATTTTGCGGCGGACGACCAACGCCAATTCTGACACGCGGGAAATTTTGCACGCCGCCGAGATGTTGGATAATAGATTCAACGCCGTGATGACCGCCGCCCGAACCTTTCGGACGCAAGCGAATCATTCCCAGCGGCAAATCCATATCATCATGCGCGACAACTAAATTTTCAGCGTCGACTTTGTAAAAATTCACAATCGGCGCGACCGCCTCGCCGCTCAAGTTCATAAATGTTTGCGGTTTGACGATTAAAATCTTTTCGCCGTTGAAAAAAGTTTCAGCGACCAACGCATTAAATTTTTCGTGCCAATCGGTTGCAGAAATTTTATCGGCAAGCATATCAGCCAACATGAAGCCGACATTATGTTTAGTCGCGGCGTATTCGGGCGTAGGATTGCCCAGCCCGACAAATATTTTCATAAGCTACCCTCCAGGAATTCAAAAACTTTATCGAAATACGCGGCAGAATTTTTCCTTTTTGCGTCGGCATGACCCGCGCCCGCCACAACCAATTTTTCTTTGGGCGCAGTTGCCTTGTCATAAAGTCGCGTCATCATTTCAAAAGGAACAAGCCCGTCCTCGTCGCCGTGAATGAAAAATATCGGCACTTTGATTTTATCCACAACTTCAATCGGCGCGGCATCAGAAATTTTCACGCCCGTTTTAATTTCGCAAACAATATCCGCGCAGGGCATAACGGGATATTCAGGCAGTCCGAAAATTTTATCAAGCTGCGCGGTGAACATTTCATAAGCACTAGTGTAGCCGCAATCCTCCACGACCGCAACTAAATTTTTCGGCTCAAGGGCGGCAGTCATTAGCGCGGTCGCGGCTCCCATCGATACGCCATGCAAAATAATCTGCGCGTCGTCGGGAATTTTCTTCGCCCAGTCGAAAACGTCGCGACTTTCAAGCGCGCCCATTGTGATAAATTGCCCGCCGCTTTCGCCCGAAGCACGCAAATCCGGAATTAAAACATTCCAACCGCGCTTTAAATATTCTTCGGCGTAATCGTAAGCAAAAGTTCCGTCGCGCCCGTAGCCGTGAATCAGAATCGCCCAACGATTAGAACTTTCCGCGGGAGAAAATTTTTTAGCTTTAAGTTCAAGCCCGTCGAAACTTTCAAGCGTCCAGACTTCAGCAGGGAAATTCGGCGCAGGCGGAGCTTTTAAATTTGGGTCAGCGATATTGGCGCAAGCTTTGGGCGGCGACAAATCTTCTCCTCGCTCAAGTGCAAAATCGACAAAATAATCACCGACGGCATAAATAACACAGCACAGCCAAAATATCAAGACAATAGCTTTCCTCATGACAAAAAACTCCTTAATAACGGTGAACGAAAATCCGGCCGCCATGGACGGCTGCCGCCGGCGAAAGAAACAGGATTTTTCTCCGCCGGTTGAAAAGCCCTTTCTTTTGCTTACTTTTCTTTGGGCTTAGCAAAGAAAAGTAAGACAAATAAACGCGAAAGGCGGAAGCTTTTGACTCCCGCCTTGGAAATTTCATTATTGGTCGGGTTGACAGGATTTGAACCTGCGACCCCCGCGTCCCGAACACGGTGCTCTACCAAACTGAGCCACAACCCGTAAAGCGTGCCAATTTTAACAGATAGCTTTTCAAATTGCAAGCCCTATGCTTTTAAAAAATTCCACAACGCGCCAATTAATTCATTGACCGTCGAAAAATAATCCGCCTCTTGCGCAAGCGAATTAATTTTCCGTTCCAATTCCTCGCCCGTCAAAGCGTCGGTGAAAACTTTATCATCAAGCCCGCGACAATAATTCGTCAAGCAATTATAATGAATGTTATAGCGGTTTTCGTACAGCAAATGCACAAGATATTTGCAAAGCCCCGCTTGTAACGGCGTGAAAGTGTCGAAATTCAAATTAGCTCGCCGCTCGACTTCGTTAAGATTATACGACGACCAATTTTTCAGCGCGGCAACGTTGCGGAAATTTGTTTGGTGTTCAAGCTCGCTAATCGCCCGAATTGAAATTGTCCGCATAACTTCGACATACGGCAAGTTGAAATAACTTTTGGTCGCCTCGTCGCAAAAATCGCGCTCCTTGCCCGTCAAGTCGCCGCAGGGATTATATTCCTTATGGCGCAAATTTTTTATCGCTTCGTGCATCTTATTGCCTCCTAAATTTCCCCTCCGAAATTACTTCTTAACTTTGACGCAAGCCGAAAACTTTTCGTAATTCTCTTTGACAATGGGATTAGTCGTGCTCTGTTTGGCGGCCTTCTGAAGAAATTTCCAAGCGTCCTCGTATTTTTTCTGCTTAAAGTAGGCGACAGCAATATTATTATAAGCTTCGGCGTTAATCGTCTCAATCTTCAATGAAGACTCAAAATCTTTAATTGCGCCTTTGAAATCATTTTGAATAAGCTTAAGCCGCCCGCGATTGTACCAAGCAATAGCAAATTTTTCGTCAATGCGTAAAAGTTCATCGTAAGTTGCTATGGCGGTTTCTGGCTTGCGGGTATTTTCTTGAGCAAGGGCAAGGTCGAAGAGAGCTTCGGGCAATTCGGGTTCAACCTTCAAAGCCTCTTGAAAATCTTCTTTTGCACCGTAGAAATTTTCGCGCTCCATGTTGACCAGCCCGCGATAGACGTAGGCGGCGGCTTTATCGTCTTCAAGCATAATTTTAAGGTTAGCGGCGTCCATTGAGGCTTCGGAGGCGTCAGGCATTCGCGCCTGCAACCACAAATTCAAAATGTCTTCGCCGTAGTGATTGCCAGGCACAGCCCACACGCCGTTTAAGTCCGTCCACTTAGTGAGCTTGCCGAAAATTTGCGGGCGGAACTTCTGAATCAGTTCGTAGCGCGGGTCGACGATTTCAACACGCGGCGGGCGTTTGGAAGTATAGGAAAGCAAATGTTGAATATGCGCCCTTGCGCCGAGTTGCGGCGTATCGAAGAACGCGCCTTTGACGCCGCCGCCGGTCGTGCCCAATCCGCAATAATTATTTTGTTCGGGGATAACGTCGCCGCCATAAGCCCAAACGCCGGTTTCCTTAATCGCTTGGCAAATTGCAATGTCAGGGCGAATGCCTTCGCGTTCGGCTTCGACGTAGTAGAGGTGCACAAGTTGTTCGACTGTGCAGTTGAGTTTAGGATTGGGATTGCGCTTGTTAATGAAATTGACCATTTGCGCTTGACTGGCGACGGCTTCACCCATTATCGGCACGTCGGAATAATTTTCGCGCAGGACAATCATTGGCATTCCTTGAGTTGGTGCTATAGTCAATTCGATTTTCTTTAGTTTGCCCTTATCGAATTTTACTTTGGTTTTTTTATCCGCCGCGTCCGCGCAGGCAGTCAGCGACAGAATTAGCGTTATTATTAGCGCAAAGCTTAAAAATTTTTTCATAGAAATCCCCCCTACACGTTGAAATAATCGATTTTCATAGCACGCTTGACGCGATTTAAAACTTTCGACGCCTTAGCCCGCGCCTTTTTAGTTCCCTCTTTTAAAATGTCCATAACTTCATCTGGACGCGCTTCGTATTGGGCATGACGGCGGCGAATTGGCTCCAAAGTTTCCTCCAGCACTTCGCGCAGATATTTTTTGACAGCGACATCACCAAGCCCGCCGCGTTGATAATGCTCCTTGAGTTCGGCAACTTTAGCGGTATCCTTTGCGAAGGCGTCGAGGTACGTGAAAACGACGTTGCCTTCAATATGCCCAGGGTCGGAAATTTTAATGTGCGTCGGGTCGGTGTACATGTCCTTAATCTTCGCCGCAACGGTCGCGCTGTCGTCGCTAAGATAAATGCAGTTGCCGAGCGTCTTACTCATTTTTGCCTTGCCGTCAATGCCGGGCAAACGTCTGCAAACTTGACTTTGCGGCAAGAAAATTTCCGGCTCAACTAAAATTCCTTCGCCGTAAAGCTCATGCATTTTGCGGACGATTTCGCGAGTCTGTTCAAGCATGGGGGCTTGGTCTTCGCCGACGGGAACAAGATTAGCGTCAAAGGCGGTAATGTCTGCGGCTTGACTGACAGGATAGCACAAAAAGCCCGCCGGTATACTCGTCTCGAAATTTTTCTGCGCGATTTCGCTTTTAACAGTCGGGTTGCGTTCAAGGCGCGACACCGTAACGATATTCATGTAGTAGGCGGTAAGCTCGAACAGTTGCGGAATTTGCGACTGGATAAAAATCGTGGACTTAGCAGGGTCAATCCCCACGGCAAGATAATCAAGCGCAACGTTCAAAATATTTTCGTGAACCTTAGCGGGGGTGCCGGCGTGGTCGGTCAAAGCTTGCGCGTCGGCAATCATAATATAAATCTCATCGAACTCGCCGGAATTCTGCAAGCGCACGCGCTCGCGAAGACTGCCGACATAATGACCGAGATGAAGTTTGCCTGTGGGTCTGTCGCCCGTCAAAATTATTTTCATGCTAAAAACTCCTCTGTAAAAAATTTCGTTGATTATAACACACGCCAGAAAATTTTCATACATAAAAAATCCCCGTCGACGTGGCGGGGAAAATTTTTATCACGAACTGAAATTTATTGAGCGTCACTCTTGCGCTTTGCGGTTAAATATTCGTCCATAGCCTTAGCAACAATTTTTGAATACTTCACGGCAAGCACAACATTTTTTGCGCCAATGACAACGTCGCCGCTTGAAAAGACACCTTCGCGAGTGGTGCGCCCGTTCTCGTCGACGACAATCAAGCCGTTCTTATCAACCGTCAAATCGTGCGTCGTGTTTACAATTTTATCCTTCGGTCCCTGACTTATCGCAATAATCGTGCTGTCGGCGGGCATAAGCACTGGTTCTTCTTCGCGAATAAGATTGCCTTGCTCGTCGTAAATGCGCGGTGTAAGCAAAGGTCCTTTCTCGGTGAATTCGGTAATCGCCATTCCCTGTTGAATCTCAATGCCGTCGACCGCTGCATAATCTAATTCGCGCTGACTGGCGGCAATTCTCTGGCGGCGTGCGTAAAGCGTGACATGTCGACTGCCTTGACGTACAACAGTCCGCGCCACGTCGATTGCACTGTTGCCCGCGCCGATTATCGCGACATTGTTGCCAAGGTCGTAAGCGTCGGGGTTCTGCAGATAGTCAATCGCGTAGTGAACATTTCCTAACGACTCGCCTTTGACGTGCGGTCTGCGCGGACGCCAAACGCCCGTTCCAATAAAAATCGCGTCGTAGCCGTCGTTGAAAAGGTCGTCGAGATGAAGTGCGCCGCCAATGGCGGTATTCGGGCGGAAATGAATTCCCATTTCGCGGAGCTTGACTTGATAACCGTCAAGAATATTTTTCGGCAGGCGGAAAGCGGGAATGCCATAGCGCATCATGCCGCCGACTTTATCCATGCGCTCAAAAATCGTAATGCGATAGCCCAACGCGGCAAGCTTAATCGCAATCGTAATTCCCGCAGGACCAGAGCCGATTATCGCGACGCGCTGACCATTATCCGGCAAGCGGTCAATTTTTATCTTGTCGAAGTAGAAATCGGAAATGTAATTTTCAATGCTGGGAATTTGAACCGCGGAACCGTCTTTGCGCTTGCCTTGAATGCAGTTGCCTTCGCATTGATTTTCGTGGTCGCAAACCAGAGAGCAGACGACACTTAGCGGATTATTTTCAAAGAGCATGCGCCCCGCCTCCACGGTTTGACCGGCAAGAAAAAGGCGAATCATTTCGGGAATATTGGTTTGAATGGGGCAACCTTTGATTCGGCAAAGCGGCTTCTTGCATTGCAAGCATCGACGAGCCTCGTTGATTACGTGAGCAGCCATAAAATTTCCCTCCTAAAGTAAATTACGCTCCTAAAGTTTAAATCAAATCCGCTGAAATGTCTATAAAAAATAACCGCCCCAACGCAGAGACGGTTTTAATTTTGAAACGTTTATTAAAAGTCGAGCATAGTTTTATCTTTGCCCGCGAATGATTCAAAGTCGCTAATAAAATCTTCGACGGCAGAATTAATCGCGGAATTTTTTACGAGCGCATTGAAAATTTCGGGCGAAACAGTTGCCGCGCTTATTCCGCACATGCACAGTTCCAAAACTTGCTGAGAATTTTTAAAGCTCGCCGCGATAACTTCAGTCTCCATAAAGTTTCTTTCAAAAATCTGCTGAATTTCCTTAGCAACAGTCAAGCCGTTAAAGCCCATGTTGTCAATCCGGTTGACGTAGGGAGCCGCATAACTTGCGCCGCATTGCCCCGCGATAAAAGCTTGCATGGGCGTATAAATTGCCGTCGCCGTGAATGGGATTTCGCTTGTCTCGGTCAAAATTTTCATAGCCTTGAAACCTTCGGGCACGGCGGGAATTTTAACGAAAGTATTCGCGCCTAAAACTTCGACGATATGCCACGCTTCCTCAACGATTGCATCTGCGCGGCGGCTGACGGCTTGCACATGCAGTTGAGCATCTTCGCCAATGAAGTCGCGAATTTCTTTTAGCGTGTCGAAAGGATTGCCGCCGATTTTAGAAAGGATAGTTGGATTAGTCGTGACGCCGGCGACGGGATAAAATTCGTAAATCTTTTTAATCTGGTCAATGTGAGCGTCGTCAATCAAAAGCTTCATTTGAATCACCCCGAATCATTTCATTGGGTCAAGGCTAATATTCGTGATGATTCTTCCGAGCCGCGCACTAGTCAAGAAATTCAACGCCCATTTAAAAGCAACCGTCATGTTGGTATAGAAGCCCGCAAGCCTTATCAAGTGGACGACCATCCATGCGCACCACGCCATAAAGCCAGTCATTTTCGGAGAGCCGACGACCGCTTCCCCCTTGCCGATTGTCGCCATTGCGCCGAGGTCTTTATAAACGAATTTATCGAGCTTATTAGGATCGCTTTCGCCCTTGATGAGTTTCATGATATTTTTATGGGCAACCTTAGCTTGTTGAGTGGCGACCGGCGCGACTGTCGGGAGCGGGCGTTTCATATCGCCATGCATGAACGCCGCGCAGTCACCGATTGCGAAAACATTTTTATGCACCGCACCGCGCACCATTAAATTTTCCTCAATCCAAATGCGACCGTCGCGAGCACATTCCGCGCCGCAATTTTTCATCATATCGACTGCGCGGACACCCGCCGCCCAAATAACAGTCGTCGTCGGGATTTTAACGCCGTTTTTCAAAGTCAGAACGTCGCCGTCATAGTCAACAACTTGCGTGTTCAGCATAACTTCAATGCCTTTTTTCTCCAGAACTTTGACTGTATGTTGTTGCAAATCCTCTGGGAGCATAGGCAAAAGGCGCGGCGTCGCTTCGATTAATTTTATGCTAACGTCGTTGAAGTCAAGCTTATGGAATTCTTTTTTCTGAATCGCAATAAGCTCCGCAATCGCGCCGGCTTCTTCGACGCCAGTAGGACCGCCGCCGACCACGACGAAAGTCATACGCTTTTTTCTGTCTTCGGGGGTGCGATAAGGTTTTTCGGCGCGTTCAAATTCGTGGATAACGTGATTGCGGATATGAACCGCCTCTTGAATTGTCTTCATCCCGAAAGCGTGTTCTTCAACGCTTTTCATCCCGAAAAAGTTAGTGGTCGCGCCCGCCGCGAGAATCAAGTAATCGTAGTGAATTTCGCCGTGGTTAGTTATAACTACGTCGCGTTCTTGGTCGATACCCTGCGCTTTTGCCATATAAAGAGTAACGTTGTTGTTGTTGCGGAAGAAAGAGCGAATCGGATAGGCAACCTCGCCTGTTTCCAAAACTGCAGTCGATACTTGATACAAAAGCGGTTGGAACAGATGAAAATTATGGCGGTCGATTAACGTTATCTCGACATTTTCTTTTGCGAAGAGCTGACCGATTTTAATACCTCCAAAGCCGCCTCCTACGATTACAATATGGGGCTTGCCGTTGACCATTTTTAAAAACCTCCTGAAGTGAAAATTTTAACTTAACGGGCTAAAAATTATTTGGGATGATTTCCCGTCTCTATCGTTCTTTTTATAATTGCGCCTTACCACAAAACCCCCTAACCCGTTGTCTTCGCGTATAATAACACAAAAATTTTTCATTGCAATAGCCCGCGCAAATTTCTTGGAAAAATTGTAGACAAAGCAAATCTGTGCTACAATTCGCCGTATGGATAAAAAACTTAAAATTTTAACTTACGGTTGTCAAATGAACGTCGCAGACTCCGAACGCATGGCGGGTTTGCTAAAAAAAATCGGCTACTCGCTAACTGACGACGCCGATTGCGCAGATTTAATCTTAATTAATACGTGTTGTGTTCGCGCCACGGCTGAGGATAAAGTTTTCGGGCAAATCGGCAGGTTCAAAAGCCTCAAACGCGAAAAACCGTCGCTAATTTTAGGCGTCGCGGGTTGCATGGCGCAAAAGGAAGGAGAAAATTTAATTAAACGTGCGCCTCATGTCGATTTCGTTTTGGGAACGGGTCAAAATTCAGAAATTGCCCGCGTCGTTGAGAGTTTGGAGCGCGAAAGAAAACATTTCGTCAATATTTCAAATGTTAGCGGCGAAATTTCAATTTCTAGCGAAGTTTTTCCTCTGCGCGGCGGGCAAGTCTCGACATTCGTGCCGATTATGTACGGTTGCAATAATTTTTGCACCTATTGCATAGTGCCTTACGTGCGCGGGCGCGAAAGAAGTCGCAAGCCCGAAGAAATTTTCGCGGAAGTCAAGCAAGCTGTCGCCGAAGGCTTCAAAGAAATTACTTTGCTGGGGCAAAATGTTAATTCTTATTCGGGAGGAATGACTTTTTCCGAACTTTTGAGCGCAGTCGATAAAATTTCGGGCGTCAAACGGCTAAGATTTATGACAAGTCACCCAAAAGATTTGTCCGATGAATTAATTGCCGCGATTGCCGGCGGAAAAAACATTTGCGAGCATATTCATTTGCCCGTGCAGTACGGTAGCGACAAAATTTTACAGCGCATGAATCGCGTTTACACCGTCGAAAAATA
>Ga0310697_10003831_pt1 | contig 15044 bp, 12 predicted proteins | sample 172DNAGHGlowgp2_FD_203883 | JGI IMG/M metagenome (GOLD analysis project Ga0310697, IMG submission 203883) | Sheep rumen microbial communities from Palmerston North, Manawatu-Wanganui, New Zealand - 1728 DNA GHGlow gp2 (v2) (version 2) | ecosystem: Host-associated > Mammals > Digestive system >... | reverse complement strand
TTATACAGGCTCTTAGCTCAGTTGGTTAGAGCGCTACACTGATAATGTAGAGGTCGGCAGTTCAACTCTGCCAGGGCCTACCGAAAAGCCGGACGCCAGCCCGGCTTTTTTTGTACCCGAAAAGGTACCCGGGGGTATAGCTCAGCTGGTAGAGCACCTGCTTTGCAAGCAGGGGGTCGCCGGTTCGAATCCGACTATCTCCACAGAAATCCCTTTCAGAATATTCTGAGAGGGATTTTCTGTTAAAAATGGAACAATTAGTGGAACACTTTTGTCCATTTAACAGCAGGAATCTACATCTGACTGCAATTGTCTCCATCGGTCGGATCCCCCAGGAAATACCTCGCCGCTTCTTCCGCTTTCTTCGCTGCCCAGACAATCATCTTGTTGTCATTCCTGAGGGCTTTGAGCCAGGATTGGATGTAGGCGGCGGAGTTCTTGAAGGCCTTATTGGTTCCGTCGTTCAAGTGTATTTATTTTTAGCGGAATCTCCAAAATTCTCATAGATTCCGCTAAAAATAGCATCGTGGTACGATTGCGAAAACAACACCAGGAAAAATCATATTATGAAGGGAACAATGCGGGAGGTTGATTCAATCATAGACTGACGAAGCCACCGGCATGTTTAGTACCGGGCAATTCATGATGTCTTAGATGTCAGTCAGATACAAAACCATCGGTACGAAACCGGTATAAAAGCAAAGGGGATTCGTATGGGGGCTTATTTAATTGGTTGACAATAAGTGACTTGCTTGAAAAACGGTACTAAACCTGTGAAAAGGAATCACAGAGCAGGCCGCGTTCTTTGCTGAAAAGCCCGCTTGCGAAATACTTTTATCATTTGAAACTTTATCATATTTTTGTATCAATTCCCGTACATCTTTATGAAAAAGATCATTTACACCCTTACCCTTCTGCTCGCCATGTCCTGCAAGCATGTTGAACCGTTCGTTTTCGTCCAGATGAGCGACACACAGATCGGATTCATTGACCGGTCCCCGGCTTATGCCCATTCGGATTCCCTGATGAAAGCAGCGGTGGAGGCTGCCAACGCTTTGAAACCGGCCTATGTTTTCGTGACCGGCGATTTGGTCGATGACCCTGAGGATCCCGTACAGGATTCCGTTTACCGGACCCGTCTCGCTGAAATCGAGGCGCCGGTTTATGCCCTTCCGGGCAACCACGATTATATGGGTTTCACCCGGGAGAAACAGGCAGATTATATCGCTCGCCGGGGCTATGACCGCTTCTCGTTCCAGGAGCGGGGGTGCGCTTTCATCGGCATGGACTCAAACTGCATCAAGGACGGCGTACAGGAGGCGGAGGCAGAACAGTGGGCCTGGCTGGAGAATGAACTCGCTGCCGCCCGAAACTGCCGCTATACCTTTGTCTTCTTGCACTGTCCGGTCGTCCGGGAATCCATCGACGAGCCGGAGGATTATTTCAACTTTTCCCATGCACAGCGCCGGAAGTACATCGACCTGTTCAAGGCAGGGGGTGTGGACATTGTCTTTGCGGGCCATACCCACCAGGAGTATGACACCGAAATCGAGGGAATCCGTTTTGTCGCCGCCGGACCGGTCGGGAATGCGCTGGGCCACGGAACACCCGGGTACAATGTCGTTCAGGTTGGGGTCGATGGTGTCGATGTGACCTACACGCCCACCCCGGGTGTCGATCCGGCCCACTGCCGGTTCTAGGTGTCTGCCCACGTGCCCTGAAGAGCGGGCCGGAGGATTATTTGAGACTCTCCAGCAGGAGCTTTTCCATGACCTCGTAACCGGCGGCGTTGGGGTGGACGGTGTCGCCGGAGAATTCGGGCCGGATGCGGCCGTCGGGGCCGGCAAGGACGGTGGTGTAGTCCACGTAGGTGATGCCGTGGCGGAGGCAGTAGGTCTCCAGGCGGGCGTTGAGTTTGATCACTTTCTCGAAGGTGTCGGTCACTTCCGGCCGCCAGCCCAGTTTGTACGAGGGGAGCAGGGAGCAGATCACCGGCCGGACGTTGTTGTGCAGGGCCAGTTCCACCATGCTTTGGATATTCGCGAAGGTGGCATCCTCGTCATAGGTGTCGCCGAGGTTCATCGCAATGTCATTGATGCCGGCGAGGAGGACGAAGGTCGATGCGCCGATGTCCAGCACGTCTGCGCGGAAGCGGAGGAGCATCTGCGCGGTCACTTCGCCGCTGATGCCCCGGCCGATAAACCCGGTCTGCCGGAAGAATTCCGGGCGCTGGCTGGCCCAGCCGTCGGTGATGGAGTCTCCGTACAGGACGACGCGGGCGCCTTCCGGAGCCTCGAGGGCGGCATTGGCCTGCGCATAGCGGCCGAGATGGAGAACTTTCTGGGCCTGGGCTGTCGTACCCAGGGTAAGCAGCAGGGAAAGGAGGAGAAGTGTCTTTTTCATGATGTCTTGTCCATGTGGTTTTCACAAAGATAGTGAAAAAAGCGTATCTTTGTAAGATAAGACCAAAAGAGAATAGAAGACCTATGACACGAGTGAAATCTTTCATTTCCGTCCTTGCTCTGCTTCTTGCCGGCATGACCGGGACGGCACAGCAGAAATACTATACGACGGAGCAGCTTCCCGACCTGATCCAGTGCATCCCCGCCCCGCCGGATTCCCTTTCCTACGGGTTCGCTTACGACATCATGCGCTATCAGTGGGGGAAGGCCCAGCGCCAGGATTCCCTCCGGGCCGATATCGCGAAGCGGGATGCCGTCTGGAGTTACGAGGCCCTGTTCGCCGAGTTTGCCGGAACCTTCGGCCTCACCGTCACGGAAGAATCCACCCCGGCCATCTGGAAGGTCATGACGCGCGCCCTTTCCACGACGGACCAGATGCGCGTGGCCCCGAAGGCATTCTATCACCGCCGCCGTCCCTTTGAAGTTTTCCACGAGCCCATGCTTACCGGCGAAGAAGCTTCCCTGAGCGGCGAAGGCAGTTATCCGTCCGGCCACACCATGCGCGGCTGGACCGCCGCCCTGCTCCTGTCTGAGGTGAATCCCGCCGCGGCGGACACCCTGTTCGCCCGGGCCTGGATGTACGGCGAGAGCCGGGTGATCGCCGGTGCGCACTGGCAGAGCGATGTGGACGCCACCCGCTCCGCCGCGGCCATCGGCTATGCCTATCTGCATAACAGCGAGGAGTTCCAGGCCGATATGGCCCTGGCGAAGGACGAGTTCCGGCGCATCGCCGCAGCCGGCGAGCAGGGCCGGGAGCACTTCGTTTCCCTCACCGAGGCCGTTCCGGACGCCATCCTGGAAATCCGTTACTTCGGCACGTACAACTTCGTGGGCGACCGCATCGACGGCTATCTCGCCCCGACGGCGCTGCTTACCCATGAGGCCGCCGACGCCCTGAAAGCCGTGAGCGACGACCTGATCAAACAGGGTTATCGGCTCAAGATCTATGACGCCTACCGTCCGCAGCGGGCCGTGGACCATTTCGTCCGCTGGGCCGCCGATGTGAAGGATACCCGGATGAAGAAACCCTTCTACCCGGGCCTGAACAAGAGAGTCCTCTTCAAGCAGGAATACATCATGGAGAAGAGCGGCCATACCCGCGGCTCCACCGTGGACCTCACCCTCTTTGACATGGCGACCGGGAAAGAGGTGGACATGGGCGGCACCTTCGACTGGTTCGGCCCCGAAAGCCATCCCGACTACTGCGGCAATCCCGATACCGGCGAATACAAGCCCCTCCGGAAGGGCGGCCTTACGGAGCAGCAGTTCCGTAACCGTTTGATTCTGAGAAATGCCATGCTCCGTCACGGCTTCAAGCCGCTTAGCACCGAGTGGTGGCACTTCACCCTCGCCCGGGAACCGTTCCCGGAGACCTACTTCAACTTCCCGGTCCGATGAAGGGTCTCCTGAAGTGGTGGACCGGCACCTCCCTGGTGCTCCGGATCCTGGGCGGCCTGGTGATCGGTGCCGTGCTGGGACTTACCGTTCCGCAGTGGACCGGCATCGGCATCCTGGGCCAGGTGTTCGTGAGCGCCCTCAAGGCCATCGCCCCCATCCTGGTGATGCTCCTGGTGGCAGCGTCCATCGCCAAGGCCCATGGTGGCCTGGGAGACCGGTTCCGTACCGTCATTACGCTTTATCTGGTATCCACTTTCGCGGCCGCCGTCATTGCTGTGGCGGGGAGCTTCCTCTTCCCGGTGACCATCCTCCTGCAAGGGGTGACGGGCGGGGGAAATACGGTGCCGGGCGGCTTGGCTGACGTGTTCACCACTCTCCTCACGAACATGGTCATGAATCCGGTCCAGGCACTTGCGACGGCCAATTACATCGGCATCCTGTTCTGGGCCATCATCATCGGCCTTGCCCTGAAGAAGCTGGCGTCGGAAGGGACGGTCAAGGTCATTTCCGACCTGGCCGATGTGGCCTCCCAGGTCGTGAAATGGGTGATCCAGTTCGCTCCCTTCGGCATTCTGGGCCTCGTGTTCTCCTCCGTCTCGGAAAGCGGACTGGCCATTTTCGCGGATTACGGGAAACTGATCCTCGTGCTGGTGGGCTGCATGGCCTTCACGTCGGCCGTGGTGAATCCTTTCATCGCCTGGCTCCACCTGCGGAAAAACCCGTATCCCCTGTACTGGACGTGCCTGAAGAAGAGCGGGTTCAACGCCTTCTTCACGCGCTCTTCCGCGGCGAACATCCCCATCAACATGAAACTTTGCGAGGAGCTGGGGCTGGACGAGGAATTCTACAGCGTGAGCATTCCGCTGGGATGTACGGTCAATATGAATGGTGCGGCGGTGACGATTACGGTCCTGAGCCTGGCCGTTGCCCATACGCTGGGCATCGAAGTGAGCTTCGCATCGGCCCTGTTCCTGTGTCTCATCGCCACCCTGGGCGCCTGCGGCGCTTCCGGCGTGGCGGGCGGATCGCTCCTGCTGGTCCCGATGGCCTGTTCGTTCTTCGGCATCGGCAATGACATCGCGATGCAGGCGGTGGCCGTGGGATTCATCATCGGCGTAGTGCAGGACTCCGTGGAGACGGTCTTGAACTCCAGCGGCGACGTCTTCTTTACCGCCGTGGCGGAACTGTACGACCGCAAAAGGAAAAAGGCATGACGACGGGCACCATCCGCATCCGGGGCGCCCGGGAGAACAACCTCAAGGACATCTCCCTGGACATCCCCAAATACAAGATTACCGTTTTCACCGGCGTCTCGGGCTCCGGGAAAAGCTCGCTGGTGCTGGATACCATCGCCGCCAAGTCCCGCCGGGAGCTCAATGACACTTTCCCGACTTTCGTCCAGCAGTATCTGCCCAAGTACGGGCGTCCGCATGTGGATGAGATTGAGGGACTGCCCATTGCGGTGGTCATCGACCAGAAGAAGCCGGCGCAGAATTCCCGGTCCACGGTGGGAACCTATACCGACATCTATGCGCTCATGCGCCTGCTGTTCTCCCGCGTGGGGAAACCGTTCGTCGGGTACTCGGACTCCTTCAGTTTCAATCATCCGCAGGGGAGTTGCCCCCGTTGTTCAGGGCTTGGGGAGATCCGGGAGCTGGATATCCACAAGCTCGTGGACTTTGACAAAAGTCTGAATGATGAGGATACGATCCATTACATCGCCTTCGGCAAGGGCGGCTGGCGGTGGATCCGGTATGCGCGGAGCGGCCTTTTCGACCTGGACAAGAAGATCAGGGACTATACGCCCGAAGAGCTGGACCTGTTCCTGAACAGTCCGCAGATCAAACTCAAGAACCCGCCGGCCGGCTGGCCCAAATCCGCCAAGTATGAGGGAATCATTCCGCGGATGTACCGGAGCATCATCAATTCGGAGGAAGGGCTTCTGCATGCCGCGGTGCTCAATCCGATGCTGACGATGGGTACCTGCCCCGACTGCGGGGGTACCCGGCTGAATCCGAAGGTATTGACCTGTAGGATCGAAGGGAAAAACATCGCCGAGGCCTGCGCCATGCCCATTTCCCGGCTCAATGCCTGGATCCGGGGACTGTCCGATCCGCTGGCCGTGGACCTGAAAGAGACCATCGGCGCCCGGCTGACGGCGCTCGAAGAAATCGGTCTCGGATACCTGAGCCTGGACCGTCCGGTGGGAACGCTTTCCGGCGGCGAGGCGCAGCGCTGCAAGATTGCGAAATACATCAATTCTTCGCTGTCCGACGTCCTGTATATCCTGGATGAGCCCAGCGTGGGCCTGCACAACCGGGACATCGAACGGATGAAGCGGAGCGTCCGGCGCCTCCGGGACCATGGAAACACGGTCCTCTTGGTGGAACACCATCCGGAGATGATCCGCATTGCCGACCATGTCGTGGACATGGGTCCCGGCCCGGGTATCGACGGCGGTCGGATCGTGTTCCAGGGCTCGTACGACGAGCTCCTTCGGAGCGGCACGGCCACCGGCTCCATGATCGGTGCCCCCGTTCCCTTCAAGGCGCACCCGCGTCCTGTGAACCGGCCTTTCCGCCTGGAAAACGCCACCCTCCACAACCTGAAAGGGATTTCGGTCGATATCCCCCTGGGCATCTGCGGCGTCGTCGCCGGCGTCGCCGGTTCCGGCAAGAGTTCCCTGATGGAGTGCTTCCGGAAGGCCTATCCGAACCCGGACGACATCGTGTACATCAGCCAGAAGAGCATCGGCGTGAGCCTCCGGTCCACCCCGGCGACGTACATGGAAGTTGCGGGGGACATCCGCAAGGCCTTCGCCAAGGCCCATAAGATGAAGGAGGAGTATTTCACCTTCAACGGCAAGGGCGCCTGCCCCGTATGCGGCGGCAAGGGCGTCATCGTGTCCGAGATGGCCTTCATGGACGCCATCGAGACCACCTGCGAAGCCTGTGGCGGCCTGCGCTACGCCCCGGAGGCGTTGGCATATACGCTCACGGGGGCGACGGGGGAGACGCTGAACATCGCCGAAGTCATGGACCTCTCCGTCCGCCTGGCATCGGCCTTCTTCGCCGGGACGGTCATCGAACAGAAGCTCAAGCCCCTCCTGGACGTGGGCCTGCAGTATCTCCATCTGAATCAGGCGCTTTCCACCCTTTCCGGCGGTGAACTCCAGCGGCTCAAACTGGCTTCCTACCTGGGCGTGGAAGGGAAGATCTTCATCATCGACGAACCCACCGACGGCCTCCACACGAAGGACATCCGGCATATCCTCCGCCTGTTCGACTCCCTGGTGGACCGCGGCAATACCGTCTGGCTCATCGAACACAACCTGGACGTCATCCGCAGCGCCGACTGGCTCATCGAACTGGGCCCCGGCGCCGGCGAAGAGGGCGGTACCGTCATCTACGAAGGAACCCCGGAAGGCTGCCTGCACTGCCCTGCCTCCGTGACGAAGGATTATCTGTAACATTATGGGACTCGAAAACACCACCCCCGAAAGAATCGAAGAACTGGTCCGCAGGCAGCGGGCGTTCTTCGCGACCGGCGTCACGCGCGACGTGGACTGGCGCCGGTTCCAGCTCCTCCAGTTCAACGAAGGCCTCAAAAAGTGGGAGAAACCCCTCTGCGACGCCTTGTGGACGGACCTCCACAAGAGCTATGAGGAGGCCTACATGACCGAAATCGGCATCATCTACGGAGAAATCCGGGAAGCGGCCCGGAAGGTGGGCCGGTGGGCCCGCCGGCGCCGGGTATCCTCCTCGGTGTCCGTGATGCCGTCGGCCTCCTACATCGTTCGGGAGCCGCTGGGCTGCACGCTCATCGTGTCGCCCTGGAACTACCCGGTACAGCTGCTGCTGAACCCGCTTGTGGGCGCCATTTCGGCGGGCTGTACGGCCATTTTGAAGCCGTCGCCCTACGTCCCCACGGTGTCCCAGGTGCTGGAGGAGTTCATAAAGGACACCTTCGAAGAGGATTTTGTGGCCGTGGTCCAGGGGAACCGCACGGTGAACACGGAACTGTTCAAGCACCGCTATGACCTTGTGTTCCTGACCGGCAGCCCGTCCCTCGGGAAGGTTGCCATGGAGGCCCAGTCGAAGTACCTGACGCCCATGGTCCTGGAACTCGGCGGCAAGAGCCCCTGCATCGTGGACAAGGAGGCGGACCTGACCGTCGCCGCCCGGCGCATCGCCTGGGGCAAGTGCCTCAACAGCGGCCAGACCTGCATTGCTCCGGACTACCTGTTCCTGCATGAAGACATCAAGGACGCCTTCGTGGAGGCCTTCAAGCGGGAACTCGCCGGCCTGTATCCCGACGGGACCGAGCATTCGGACTACTTTGTCCATATCGTCAAGGATTCCGCCTTCGACCGTCTCGTGGGCTATTTCAAGGACGGAACCATCCTAGCCGGCGGCCGTTCCGACCGGGAGAAGCGCTGGATCGAACCCACCCTCCTGGACGGCGTTTCGCCCGATGCACCCGTCATGCAGGAGGAGATCTTCGGCCCCATCTTCCCGATCCTCACCTTCAAGGAACTGGACGAGGTCGCCGACTTTGTCAATGCGCGCGAGAAGCCCCTGGCCTTCTACTATTTCGGCAAGCCCGAGGACGGCTGGGACCTCGTCGGCCGGACCACCTCCGGCGGCGCCTGCATCAATGACGTCATCATGCACGTCGCCAACCCGGAACTTCCCTTCGGCGGCGTGGGCAATTCCGGCATGGGCTCCTATCACGAAGAACGCTCGTTCCTGGCATTCAGTCACGAGCGTTCCGTCCTGCAGACCCCCACGGGGATCGATCTCAAATTCCGTTACATGCCGTACAAGCTGTTCGGCATGATCAAGAAGATGCTCTAGCGTCCGCCGCCGCCGAATCCGCCGCCGGAGAAGCCGCCGCCACCGCCGAAGGAGGTGTGGCCGCCGGTGCCGCGGATGCTGCCGGCCTGCTGCTTGGACACCGCCCGGTGGATGGCCGATGCCGACATGTTGTTGTTCAGCCGGATGGTGCGCATCATCACATTCGGATCCACGCCCACGGACTGGGCCACTTCCTGGAACTCCTTGGGATACAGCTTCTGGAACTGGGAGGCCACCTTGTCCGCGATGCCGTACAGCTGGGCATAGACGAGATAGTCCTTCCAGAGGCCCACTTCGCCGGCCGAGCGTTCCTTGGACAGCGTGAAATCATTCAGGAAGTTCTTGAATTCGATCACGTGACTGGCTTCGCGGGCGCCGTCGTCATTGGTCGTGGTTCCGTGTCGGAAATACCGGTGGTCCTGCATGTAGCCCTGGCCGCGGGCTTTCGCGCGGAGCGGCCAGGCGGTAATCTTCTTGAAGTTCCGTTCGGACCATTTCTCGAACTCCCCGGATTCCAGGAGGTGGTTGCTGCCACTGGCTTCCCGGGCCATGTTGTAGAGGGCGAGTTCCACGTCGTCCTGGATGTCCGGCTCCCGGGAGAAGTCCAGATTCACACGCTTGGCGTTATTCGGATCGGCCAGGACCTTCACTTTCCCGTCCAGGATCCACCGGAGGAAGAAGGCGCCGATCAGGCCTTTGGAGGAAGACTGCCCGGAAGGGAAGCGCCAGCCGTTGTCCAGCACGAAGGACGAAGCCAGAAGGTTTCCGCCCATCGGGGCCTCCCGCCACCACTCCGTGATCTTGGTCTTCCCGTACATGGATTTCTTGTACTTGTAGCCCAGGGCGCTCAGGACGATTCCGCTGATGACCATAATGATGCCTCCGCCGAACAGAAGGGCGAACAGCCCCAGGAAAATCTGCTCAAGAATACCATTCTGCCCATACGAACTGTCCTCCAGGGCCCTTTCCTTGAGCTCGTCGAAGGTCATGTTCCGGCTGACGGTCGGGGCGAACAGACCCTTTTCGAAACGGACGAGGGCGATGAAGGAACTCTGGCGGGAGAACGGTTCGGAGGATTCATAGACGACGGATCCGCCCACGACGTTGATGTCGCCATAGGATCCGAATCCCCAGACGAGGGTGTTGTCGTAGGTCCATTCGGGGCCACCGGTATCATTGAGGATCGTCACTTTTACGTGCTCCGCCGGAGCGTCGAAGCCCGGGTTCACGAACATGAAATTGAATCCGTCCGCGTCGGTAAAGGACTGGACCAGACCGGTGACGGTATATTCCACGGTCCATACATGGCGGCCGTACGAGGTCTTTCCCCAGCACAGTTCCACGCCGTTGTGCTTGTCGATGATGCCGCAGCGTCCGGCCTTGCCGTCCAGGGAGCGGTCCACGTCCCAGTCCCGTCCCTCGTTGATGTACGGCTGCCCGTTCTCACTGACGGTCAGGTCTTTGACGGTCATTTCCCCGAGGTTGGAGATGGGGATGTACATCTCTGTCCCGTCCACGACGGTGGCGTCCCAGATCTGGGTGATCCGGGCCGATCCGTCCTGCTGCAGGACAGCCCGGATGTCCATGTCCCGCAGCTGCTGGGCATGAACGGCCAAAGTGCCGGCGAAGACCGCCAGCACGCAGAGGAAGAAGCGTTTCATCGCTTAAATGACGGGATAATCCTTCTTGGAGGTGTCCTCGGCGAGGTAGTCGCGCTTGGCGAAACCGAGGATGCCGGCCACCACGGAGCCCGGGAACATGCGGACCTGGTTGTTGAACCGGGTGACGGTGTCGTTGAAGGTCATGCGGGCGAGACGGACGTTTTCTTCGTACTGCTTGATGTCCGCCATGGCCTGCTGGTAGTTCTGGTTGGCCTTGAGGTCGGGATACTGTTCGGCGATGGCGATGAGTTTCGCGCTCACTTCCTGGAGGGCCTTCTCATTGGCGTTGATCTCCTCCACGGTCGGATTCGCGGAAGCGGAGATCTTCCGCTGGGCGATGATCTTCTCCAGCGTATCGGCCTCGTAGGATGCGTATTCGCGGGTCAGCTTGATGATGGCCTGGAGGGCGTCGTAGCGGCTCACCTGCTGGACGTTGATCTGCTTGAGGGCGTTGTTGCACAGTTCGTCGGCCTGAACGAGCTTGTTCTGGACGGAAATGCCCCAGAGGACAAGGAGGGCCGCGATGATGAGGATGGCGATAAGGGTTGTGGACATAGTACAATTAGTTTTGTCAATCGAACAAATTTACAAAAAAATGCGTAGTTTTGTAATATGTTTAAGAAAATGATTATCAGAAGCGCCTTCCTGGGCGCCATGGCCTTTGCGGCGGTATCCTGCTTCTCCAGCCTGGATGGGCAGAGCAAGTATGAAGGCAATCTCCGTCTCGCCTTCGAACCGGAGATAGCCTATGAGTGGGAGTCTTTCGTGAATCAGTTCTTCAACGGGGGCAAGGATACGGTCGCCGCGTACCCGTATTTCACGACGGGCACCATTTCCGTATGCGCCAAGCTTTCCGATGACGATGTCTTCCAGGGCGGCTTTGCCCTGTGCCGCGGCGTGGACTCCCTGGCCGCAGCCGGTCGCACGCCCTCCCGTTTTGCGGTTTTTGACAAGGGAGGAAACTACGGCTCCTACTGTTATGCCGTTTTCCATGATACGACGGCGACCCTGATGCCGGAGCACGGCGTCCTCGCTCCCGTTCCCAATGCGCAGTCTTCCAATGTTCCGTCGGTGGTCTATGTGCAGAACGTGCAGGCGACCGTCCAGGCGGCGCGGCTGGGAACCGGTCTCGCCGGCGGCCCCTTTGGCGCGGGCGATCACCTGACCCTGACGGTCACCGGGTACAAGGGCACGGCCAAGACGGGTGAAAAGTCCGTGGCCTTGATCAGCGGCACCGAGCCACTGAAGGAATGGACCGAGGTGGACCTTACCGGCCTCGGATCCGTGGATGCGCTGGATTTCCATCTCTCTTCCAACCGCGACGACATGCCGCTGTACTGCTGCATCGACGATCTCGTCATCCATGTCACTGAAATCTATTAACCCGTCCCCGATATGAAAACGAACACCCAGTACAAGAACGAGGCGCTGGCTGCCCTGAAGGGCAATTGGGCCCCCGCTGTCCTCGCCACGGTCATTTTTATGGCCATCACCATGCTTTGTATCGCCCCGACGGAAATCCCGGTCCTCAGCGGGTCATTCGACTCGGCGGAAGTTGCCGCGATGGCGGCGGCCGGTGACCTGGCCGGCGTGATGGACGCCTACTCCTCCCTCAGCTCCTGGAGTTCCCTGGGTTCCCTGCTGCGGATTTTCGTGTATAACGTCTTGTCCATCGGCTTTGCGATGGCTTTCCTCCTGCTGCTCCGTAACGGCGACGACCGCTTGACCTCCAACATGTTCGAAGTCTCGTTCCGGGGCTATCTGCACAAGGTCTGGGGCATGTTCCTGATGTCCCTGTTCATTGCCCTGTGGATGCTTCTTTTCATCATTCCGGGTATCATCAAGTCTTTTTCCTACGCGATGACACCCTACATCCTGGAGGAGAATCCGGAACTGAGCGCGAACGAGGCCATCGACCGGAGCCGGGCTATGATGAGGGGACACAAGTTCGACCTGTTCTGGCTGTACCTGAGTTTCATCGGCTGGATCCTCCTGAGCATCCTGACGCTCGGAATCGGCCTGCTCTGGCTGGCGCCGTACATGCAGACGGCGATGGCCGCTTTCTACGAGGATGTGAAGGCAGATTATGAACGGAACGGAGGCCTCATCTGATGAAAGTTCTTGTTACTCTTTTACTTGCGGCGCTGGGAATTCTCCCGGCGCCCGTTTCGTATGAGATGGGCGACGGCGTCACCCAGGCCAAGGAAGTGGACGTCGCCGAAGGGAAGCGGGCCTTCACCAAGTGGAGCGCCCAACTGCCGGCTTTCGCCCGGAAAGAGGCCTATCGAATTACGGTCACGCCCAAGCGGGTGCTGATCGAGGCCAATACGCCCGAGGGCGTGTACCGGGCCCGGACGACGCTGGCGCAGCTGGAGAAGCCGTATCACTGCGGCGTCATCATCGACTATCCCCGGTTCGCCTGGCGCGGAGCGATGCTGGACATCTCCCGGCATTTCCGGGACAAGGACTTTATTCTCAAGCAGATAGATGCCCTTTCTGAGGTGAAGCTCAATGTGCTGCACCTGCATCTGACCGATGCGGCCGGCTGGCGGCTGGAGATCAAGTCCCATCCGGAACTGGAGAAAGGCGCGTGGCGCGTGGGGGACACCTGGCGGGAATGGACATCGACCGGCAGCCGGTATGGCGGAACCTACGGCGGCTTCCTTTCCCAGGACGATGCCCGGGAAATCGTCGCCTATGCCGCGGCACACCACATGACGGTCGTTCCCGAAATCGAGATGCCCGGCCATTCCCGGGAAACGGTGTATGCCTGTCCGGAAATCGGCTGCAACCCGGATTCCGAAGACCTTTGCCCCGGAAAGGAAGCTACTTTCAAGTTCCTGGAGGAAGTCCTGGACGAGGTGATGGACCTGTTCCCTTCCGAGTATATCCATATCGGCGGAGACGAGGCGGGAAAGCGCGACTGGAAGGACTGCCCCGATTGCCGGAAGCGGATGGCCGAGGAGGGGCTTTCCACCGTGGAGGAGCTTCAGAGCTACCTGGTGCGCCGGATCGAGCGCTATCTCAATGCCCATGGGCGCAAGCTCATCGGCTGGGACGAAATCCTGGAGGGCGGCCTGTCCCCGAACGCCACGGTGATGTCCTGGCGGGGAACCGACGGCGGCCGTCAGGCCCTGAACGAAGGTCACGACGCCGTGATGACGCCCGGAAACCGCTGCTATCTGGACAAGGCCCAGGATGCACCCATCTTCGAACCGGAGGGCTTCGGCGGCTACCTGCCCATCGACAGCATCTACGTCTATGATCCGGCGGCCGGTATGCCGGCGGACAAACTGGAGCATCTTCTGGGTGTCCAGGGTAATCTCTGGCACGAACTGATCCCGACCCCAGACCATACGGAATACATGCTGTATCCGCGCATCTTCGCCATCGCCGAGATCGGCTGGAGCCCGCTGTCCGTCAAGGATCCCGGGGATTTCCGCGAACGGGCGACAGCGGTGGCCGCTGGTCTGCGTGAGCGCGGCTACAATACGTTCAAGCTGGAAGAAGAGGTCGGGGAGCGTCCGGAATGCAACCTCCGGGCGGAACACCTGGCCTGCGGTGCCTCGGTGACCTATGCGACGCCCTGGCACCGGAATTATCCGGCCGGACGCGCCTCGGCCCTCGTGGACGGCCGCCTGGGCGGCTGGTCCTACGGCGGCCATTGGCAGGGATTCCTGTCCGATGTGGACGTCACCATCGACCTGGGCAGCGTCCGTACGGTCCATTACGTGACCGCGACCTTCCTGGCGCATCCGTCGGCCGGTATCTACCAGCCCAAGCGCGTCCGGATCGACGTCTCCACGGATGGTGAGACCTTTACGACCGTATCCGACCTTGTCGGCGAGAATCCCGACGGCCTCTACGTGCCCTACGGCGCTCCCGTCGGCCGTGATGTGCGGTATATACGCTACCGTGCCACCCGTACGAAAGAGTGGCTGTTTACGGACGAAATACAGGTGTATTAGATAGACTCTTCGGCTCCGCCTCAGAGTGACAGCAGGCCTTCCGGAATCTCCATCCGGAGGGTCTGTTTCTCTTCGTCCACCTCCAGGACAAGTTCCTCGTGAAGGGGGATAAGCACTTCACCATGACCGGTTTCCACCCAGATGCAGGGGTTGCCGGGAATGTCCTCGTGGGCGGAAACGGTGCCGGCAGGGGTCCCGTCGGCCTGGAGGACGGTCCAGCCGGTGAGGTCTTCTTCCTCGTCTTCGTAGAGGTCGTCCTCGACGTAGATGGCGGCGCCGGCAAGTTCCTCGGCATCCCGGAGGGAGCGGACGCCGGTCAGGCGGACGAGGGCGCGGGAGGAACCCCGCTGCGTGAAGGATTCAAAATAAAAGGGAACCGGCAGTCCATCGAATTCGATGAAGACCGGTTCCTCAAGGTCGATATCCTCCGGGTCGATGCCGATGAAACTCACGAGGAGTTCGCCGTCCCGCCCGTTGGATTTCAGTACCTGCGCGATACGCTGCATTACTCGGCGGAAGCCTCCTGGGCGGCAGCGGCCTGGGCAGCCTCTTCGGCAGCCTGGCGGGCAGCTTCCTCAGCCTCGGCCTTCTTCTTGGCGATGGCTTCGGCGCGGGCCTCGTTGACCTTGGCCTCGGCGGCCTTGGCTTCCTTCGCCTTGGCGATGGCCTCGTTCTTCAGGCCGGTCTTCTTGGCGGCGA
>Ga0310697_10003829_pt1 | contig 15055 bp, 17 predicted proteins | sample 172DNAGHGlowgp2_FD_203883 | JGI IMG/M metagenome (GOLD analysis project Ga0310697, IMG submission 203883) | Sheep rumen microbial communities from Palmerston North, Manawatu-Wanganui, New Zealand - 1728 DNA GHGlow gp2 (v2) (version 2) | ecosystem: Host-associated > Mammals > Digestive system >... | reverse complement strand
GTCCCGCTCCAGGAAGTCATAGCGGTTGAAGGAGCTGTACACCGTCCCGCCGGACAGGTCGGCGCTGACCACCGGGCGGGGTTCCTCCGCGTAGGCCAGGCGGAAGCGGAAAATGGCCTCGTACAGGGCGGCGTAGGCCGCCTGCTTCATCACGCGCTTGCTCTCCATGCGCCCGGCGGCCTGGGCCGCGGCGAACTCCTTGGCCCGCCCGCTGGTGGCGGTGGCGTCCCGGCGGCCCTGGAAGGAGTCGGTGATGCCGATGGCCTGGCGGGCCTCCTCGTAGACCTGGGCCAGATAGACCAGGTCCTGCTGGATGTTCCCCTGCAGGTCGTATACGCCGATCAGCTCCTTGTTCTGGTGGCTGCCGGGGCGGATCACCTTCATGTCCTCCGTGTCCACCCGGATGCCCGCGTCGTCCGGGAGGGTGATGTAGCTGCCGGATTTCAGCAGCTTGTCGATGATCTTGCTCTCGATGCGGTTGGCGGTGCGCTGCTGGTCGGCGATCTTGTCCAGGTCGCTCTCCCCCAGGAAGCGCCCGTAGGCGCTGACGTTCTTCTGGAGGATGACGGGATAGATGCCGGGGCGGTAGCAGGGGATGCGGGTGGGCTCCAGCACCGTCTCCCCATTCTCCCCGGCCACGGGATGCGCGCCGGGCACGGTCTCCCGCCCCGGGCGCAGGATGGGGGTCCAGAGTTCCTCCCACGCGCTATCGCCCCCCTGCCGGGCCTGATAGTCCTCCGCGTCCTCCAGCACCGTGTCGCCCGCCCAGGAAAAGCGGCCCACGCCCCCGGCGGCGTTGCGGTAATAGGCCACATACTGGGTCAGCACCTCGTCGCTGGTGCTGTCGGCCACGCCCGTCTCCGGGTCGTAGACCGTGGCCGGGTCGCCCCCGTCCACCTCCAGGCCGTAGCGACGGCGCAGGCTCTCCCGGGTCTGGGACAGCTTCAGAAAGAGGTAGTCGGCCCGCTCCAAAGCGTCCCAGACCCCGTCCTGGGGGATGAGCTGCCGGGGATGCAGGGCCATGACGCTGACCTCTCCCAGGGCCGTGTGGGAGCGGGCGCCGCTGTCCCAGTCCACCAGGAAGGCCGCGCCCCCCTGCACCGGGACCATGCGCTCCATCAGGTCGTTGATCTGCTCCATGGGCAGCCGGTCCATCTCGTTGCGCAGCATGTCCTCCACCACCCTTGCCAGGGCCTCGTCCTCCCGGCGGCGGGCCGTGACCCGGGGCGCGGGGATGCTGGCGTCCACCTGGGCCTCGATCAGCTCCGCCGAGAGGTTGCGAACGTGCCGGGCGCTGCGGGTGCGGTCCCCCGGCACCGCCTCGCTGAGATTCCGGTCCCCCCGGAACTGCCGCTCCCGCCGCTCCATCCGGGCCAGTTCCCCGGCATAGGCCGCCTCCGCCCGCTCCAGCCGCCCGCGCCAGAAATCCAGCCGGGCGGCTTTGTCTGCTTGCTTGTCCATATTCCAATTCCTTTCCGGGCTTCCGCGCAGCATCCGGCGCGCCGTCGGCGCGCCGGGGTCGGCGCGCCCTACAGAAGCGCCTGGCGTTCCGCCGCGCCCGTCTCCCGTTTCCAGCGCCTGCGCAGCGTCTCCCGCTCCTCCGGGCTGGCCCGCTCGTAGTCCTCCCACATATCCGCCGTCCAGACCCGCCGCTCCGACTCCGGCGCTTCGCTGAGATAGCGCTGCTGCCCCCGGATGCCGTGGGCAATGGCCAGGGCCATGACGCAGTCGTCGTGCGCGCCGGGGGCCGCCTCCGGGCGGTTCCACTGTTCGGTCCGCACGAAGCTCAGCATCTCCAGCAGCGTGTCCCGGTCGCAGACGCACAGCGGGTCGTCCCGCATGGCCTGGACCAGCCCCGCGATGATGACGGGCCGGGTCCGGCTGTCCGTGCGGAAGCCGAAGCTCCGCCGAACGCGGTGGGTGTAGTCGTCCACCGTCTCCCGGACGTACTGTTTCGGATAGCGCAGCCGCTCCAGCTCCAGGATCGGGTAGGTGGAGAAGTTGGCCTCCACGCCGATCAGCGCCCAGTTGTAGTACTGCCCCAGGCACCAGAGCTGCCGGGCGAAGAGATCTTCGTCGGTCCGCCGCCGCAGCACGGCCACCTGCCGTCCCGTGCGGTTGTCCAGCACCTGGGCGCAGAAGTAGTCGCTGCCCTCCCCGGCGGTGTCCGCCCCGATGACGTAGGGTGCCCCCGGCTCCGGCGGCGCGTAGACGCGGATGTAGCCCTGCGCGTCCTCCGTCCAGCGGATGTCCGTCAGCTTCCGCCCGTCGTCGGCGTAGGCGAAATACCCGGTTTTCTCCGGCTGCACCCGCTCGTCCAGCCGGGCCTGCACCGTGGGCGCGTGGAACACCGTATTCCCGGTGACGCCCCAGTGCCCCAGGCAGTAGACCTGGTAGTAATACTCGTCCCGCTCCCGGAAGGCCTCCAGCGTCCGCACCGCCTCCGCGTCCAGGAAGCGGTTGTCCCGGTAGGTGCTCTCGTGTACCCGTGCCCGGGGCTCCCGCTCGTCGAAGAAGCGGTGCTTGAGCCAGTGGTTGGCGCTGACCGGGTTGAAGCTGAGGATGATCTGCTTGTAGTACGCGGTCTGCCCGCGCAGTCGGATATCCAACTGGTTGAAGTCGTCCTCCGTGATCTCGCTGGCCTCCTCCACCCAGATGCCGCTCAGGTCGGCGATGCTCTTGAGCTTTTCCGGGTCGTCCAGTCCGGCGAAGAGCAGTTCCGAGCCGTTGCGAAAGCGGATGGCCGGTTCGCTGCGCACCACGCGCACGTCGCCGCCGCGCCCCTGCTGGCTGAGCATCCGCTCGATCAGGCGAAAACAGCTCTCCCGCAGGGTCCTGGCCACCTTCCGGCACACCAGGAAGCGGTGGCCCGGCTCGCAGACGCAGCGCTCGATGAGCTTGGCCGCGGCGAAGACGCTCTTGCCGCTGCCGCCGCCGCCTTTCAGCACCAGATAGCGGTGCTCATCGAAAAAAAGGGGGAGGAAGGCGGCGTTGGAGCGCGCCGCCAGCTCGTTGAACCAGCGGGCCAACGCCGCGTCCCTGGGGTCTGCGCTGCCGCCCATGGGCGTCTCCTCAGTGCTCCGCAGCGGCTTCCAACTGTTCCGCCGCCCGGGCGATGGCCTCCCGGCGCTCCAGCAGGCTCATGTTCGGCCCGGTCGGCGTCAGGTCCTCCGGGGCCTGTCCCTTGCCGAAGACGTGCTCGGCCACAAATTTGTAGGCCTGGAGCCGCAGCTCCGGTTTCAATTCCTCCGTCTCCGCCATGGCGAACAGCTGCTTCATGGACGCCTCGCCCAGATCCCGCAGCCAGTCCTTTTTCCTTCTGCCCATTGCGCTCCCTCCTTTCGTCAGAATGTGTCAGGGCTCCATGGGCCGGAAGCCCATCCGCTCCAGCCGCTCCCGCTCCGGCAGCGCTTCAAAGCGCTGCTCGGCCAGTTCCGCCGCGCAGACGGCGCAGTAGACCGCGTCCGTCTGCCGATCAAACAGCGCCGCCCAGCGCAGCGCGCAGCGGCAGCAACGGGGCCAGTTGTCCAACATCATGCCCTTCCCTCCCATCCCTGCTTGACAGAGACCCGAAAAAGTAATATCATATCAGCACACGAAAAAAATTACTCGTTCGGGTTCCGCTGGATTGAGAATATCACACGGAAAAGTATTTGTCAAGCACAAGTTTACTTTTTCGGGTAATATTTTTTTCCGCGCAGCCCGCAGGGGAGGGTGCCATGTCGGATCTCTATGCCAGGATCAAGCGCCTCTGCGACGAAAAAGGCGTCCGGGGGGCCACCATGTCCCGTCAAACGGGCCTGAGCCCGAATTTTCTGACGGAACTGAAAAGCGGGCGGAAGAAAAGCGTGAACGCGGGTACGGCGGAGAAGCTGGCCCGCTACTTCGGCGTGTCGGTGGACTATCTGCTGGGCGTCCAGGATGACCGGGCGGAGCCGGGCAACAGCGCCCAGAACGACCCGGCGGAGCTGGTCAACGGCGACCCGGAGCTGACCGAGTATCTCCAGCAGCTCAGCGAGCGCAGCGAGATGCGGATGCTCTTCCATGTGACGAAGCACGCCACGAAGGAACAGATCGAGGCCATCGTCCGCATGGTGGAGAGCCTCCAGACGCCGGAGGAATGAACCGGAGGACAAGACGATGTATTATGAGGGCGTGGACTACCACATCCGCAAGCTGCCCTTCCCCAACCTGGCCAGCGAATCGCTGCTGCTGTCCAACGGGGACGGCAGCTATGTGATCCTGCTCAACTCCCGCTTCCCGGAGGAGGTGCTGCGGCTCCGCCTGGCCCACGAGCTGGAACACCTGAAACAGGACCATCTCCACCAGCCCGAGCGCCCGGTCACGGAGAAAGAGGCCGAGGCGGAGGGCAAGCCGGGCGGTTTTGCCGTGCCGCAGCGGGCGCGCACGGCGGCGAAACCAAAGCCGGAAGCCGGGTGCCCGGCCTATGTCCCGGTGCCGGGGCTGGACTATTTCAGCTCCTGGGGCCGGGCCATGCAGTGGGTGCAGGAGATGCTGGAGCAGGAGCAGACAATGAAGAATGAAGAATGAAAAATGAAGAATTGTGGTATCCCCTTCGGGGATGATTTTAAAACTGACGCGAAGCGAGATTACCATTATATATAAGGCAATCGCCGCGCCCGCTTGACAGCCTGCGCGGAAGGGGATATAGTATCCCTGCCGCTCCTGCCGGAGCGAAAAAAAATGAAATGAGGTGCACATCATGCGCGCAACGCATAAACTGATGGGCCTGCTGCTGGCCGGGGCGCTGACCCTGGGCCTGTCCGCCTGTGGGGCGATGGAGCAGCAGACGCCCTCCCCCGCCCCGGACGCCAGCCCCGCCGTGGCGGAGACGGAACCCGTGGAGGAGGGCTGGAACCCCGATCTCAGCTTCCAGACCCTGGACAGCGAAGGCAATGTCTGGTCCGACGCGGCCTTTGGGGAGCACGCCCTGACCCTGGTGAACTACTGGGCCTACTGGTGCGGCCCCTGCGTGGGCGAGCTGCCGGAGCTGCAGCGGATCTATGAGGACTACGCCGACCGGGGCCTGCTGGTGCTGGGCGTCTCCGACGAGGGCTACGAGGCGGAGAACAACAAGATCGTGGCGGAGCAGGGCGTCAGCTACCCCTGTCTGCGCTACACCGAAGACTTCGACGCCTGGATGAACACCGGCTACATCCCCACCACCATCTTTGTGGACGGCGCCGGCAAGGTGGTCGGCTCCCCCCTGGTGGGCAGCCGGAGCTATGAGGACTGGGCCGCTTTTGTGGAGGAATATCTGCCGTGAAGCTTCGCAGCGCGGCGCTGCTGGCCGCTTCGCTGGGGCTGATCGTCCTGGGGGTACTCCTGGGGCAGAACGGGGAGGTCCTGCAGAAGGCCACCCACGTCTGTCTGGAGTGCATCGGCATTGGATGAGCGGCGGCGCGGCTGGCTGCAGTTCGCCTCGCTGCTGATCCAGAACGCCGACTTCCGAGGCTTTTTCACCGGCACCATCCACCGGGGCGCGACCAAGCAGGTCTGCGTCCCCGGGCTGAACTGCTATTCCTGCCCCGGCGCGGTGGGGGCCTGTCCCATCGGCTCCCTCCAGACCTTTCTGGCCTCCCGGCCGGTGAAGCTGCCCTACTATGTGCTGGGGCTGCTGCTGTTCTTCGGGGTCCTGCTGGGCCGGGCGGTCTGCGGCTTCCTCTGCCCCTTCGGCTACATCCAGGAGCTGCTGCACCGCATCCCCTTCCCCCGGCGGAAGCTGGGGAACTTCCGGGGGGACCGGACCCTGCGCTGCCTGAAGTATCTGGTGCTGGCGGGGGTCATCGTGGCCCCGCTGCTGCTGGACTGGACCCCGGCCTTCTGCAAATATCTCTGTCCGGCGGGCACGCTGGAGGGGGGCGTCCCCCTGGTGGCGCTGAACCTGGGCGGGCTGGAGCTGCGGCTGGGGGCGCTGTACTTCTGGAAGCTGGGCGTCCTGGCGGCGGTATTGGCCGCCTGTCTGTGGATCTTCCGGCCCTTCTGCAAATACCTCTGCCCCCTGGGGGCAATCTACGGCCTGATGAACCGGGTCTCCCTCTGCCGTCTGCATTTGGATGCAGACCGCTGCCTCGGCTGCGGCCGCTGCGCCCGGGCCTGTCCCATGCAGGTGGACCCGCTCCAAAGCCCCGACAGCCCGGAGTGCATCCGCTGCGGCCGCTGCGCCCAAGCCTGCCCCGCCGAAGCCCTGCGCGTGGGCTTCCCCCAACGCGAGAAACAGAAAATGAGTCAATAGGGACGGTTCTTTTTGACTCATTTTTTAAAATTTTAAGAAAGGACGTATGGTTTCCGTCTCTCCGGGCAAACTGCCAGTGAGGTGATGGAACATGACTCCCAAAGAGATCCTCTACGTGGAGGACGCGCTGGGCCATGCGCAATTTCTGACCCAGCAGAATCAGGCCGCGACGAACCAGCTTTCCGATCCCGGCCTGCGGCAGCTTTCCCAGCAGTTGGCCGGGAAAAACCAGATGATCTTCCAGAGCTTTTACGCGCTGGTCTGAGGAGGGCGGCAGCATGAACGACAGACAGATCATGGAGAATCTTCTCCTGACCACCAAGGGCGCCTGCGATCTCTACCTGCACGGCGCCATCGAATCCCCCACCGCCCAGGTGCGCGACGCCTTTACCACCGCCCTGAACGACACAATCTGTATGCAGGACAGCCTGTACCAGCAGATGTCGGCCAAGGGCTGGTATCCCAGCGAGCAGGCCACGCAGCAGAAGCGCGACGAGGTCCGCAAAAAGTTCTCCGGCGGCGTCCAGAGCTGACGCGCCGGGCCAAACCGGCCAGAGGCACGGCTTTTCCTGTCCAGCGGACAGCGGAAGGCCGTGCCTTCCTTTTTATTCGCAATGGGCGAAAATCACCTTGCAATCTGGTGGGAAATCATGTATAATGTGCCCGGTTTCGCTGGCTCCGGTGCCTTAGCCGGGCTGCGCGGACCGCAGAATACGGCGCGCAAACGCGCCATGCACATTGACTCCCCTGGCGGGAGCAGTGATGAAAGGAGAACGACATGAACAAGAAAGCACTCGCAGCGATCCTGGCCCTGGTCCTGGCGCTGGCGCTCCTGGCCGGCTGCGGCCAGGCTCCGGCGGCCCCGACGCCCGGCCCCGTGGACGAAGAGACCCCCGTCGCCGAGAACACCCCGGCCCCCGCCCGCAGCGGACGGTCCGCCACCAACGAAGTCGTCATCGGCATTGCCCAGGACTTCGACAGCCTGGACCCCCACCACATGACCGCCGCCGGCACCCGCGAGGTCTTCTTCAACGTCTTTGAAGGCCTGGTGAAGCCCACCGCCGACGGCCAGCTGGTCCCCGCCGTGGCCTCCGCGGTGGAGGTCTCCGAGGACGGCCTGACCTACACCTTCACCCTTCGGGAGGGCATCCGCTTCCACAACGGCGAGCCCGTGGACATGGAGGACGTAGTCTATTCCCTGGAGCGCTGCACCAACGGCGAGGACCCCACCGCCCACATCAAGGTGCTGGACATCATCACGGACATCCAGACCGAGGGCGACCGGCTCACCCTGACCCTCAGCGAGCCCAGCGGCGACTTCCTGGCCTATATCATGACCGTGTACATCATCCCCAGGGACTATGAGGATCTGGAGACCCACCCCATCGGCACCGGCCCCTACAAATTCGTCTCCCGCGCCGCCCAGAACAACCTGGTACTGGAGCGCTTTGCCGACTACTGGGGCGAGGGCGGCAGCCTGGACAAGGTGACCTACAAGGTGCTGGAGAACGCCGAAGGTCTGGTGCTGGGGCTCCAGAGCGGCGCGCTGGACCTGGTGGCCCACATGACCAGTGAGCAGACCAGCCAGCTCTCCCCGGCGGACTTCCACATCGAGCAGGGCAGCATGAACCTGGTCCAGGCCCTGTACCTGAACAATGCCTCCGCCCCCCTGGACGACGTGCGCGTGCGCCAGGCCCTGTGCTACGCCATCGACAAGCAGGCCATGATCGACCTGGCCTTCGACGGCTACGGCATCCCCCTGGGCACCAGCATGTTCCCCTCCTTCGCCAAATACTACGACGACAGCCTCACCGACTACTACCCCCACGACGTGGAGCGGGCCAAGGCCCTGCTGGCCGAGGCCGGATACCCCAACGGCTTTGAGATGACCATCACCGTGCCCAGCAACTACAGCCCCCACGTCAACACCGCCGAGGTGCTGGCCGAGCAGCTGAAGGAGGCCGGGGTCCAGGTGACGATCCTGCCCGTGGAGTGGAACACCTGGCTGAACGACGTGTACAACGGACGGGACTTCCAGAGCACCGTCATCGGCCTGGAGACCGACAACATGACCGCCCGCAAGCTGCTGGAGCGCTTTGAGAGCAGCAGCAGCAAGAACTTCACCAACTACTCCGACGCCGAGTACGACGAGGTCTTCGCCCGCGCCCTGGCCGCCCTGGACGACGCCGAGCAGACCGAGGCCTACCGGACCCTGGAGCGTATCCTGACCGAGACCGCCGCCAACGTCTATCTGCAGGACATGGCCGACCTGGTGGCCGTCCGCAGCGGCCTGAGCGGCCTGACCTTCTACCCCATCTACGTCCTGGACGTGTCCACCCTGTCCTGGGACTGAGCGCAAGCATCCGCATCCCATAAAAATTACAAATCGGAACCCTGCGAACCGGAGACCCACGTCGCCGGTTCGCAGCATATCGGATAGAAAAACGGGAGAAACATACCGTGAACTATGTCATTCGTCGCATTCTGTTGCTGCTGCTGACCATGCTCATCGTGTCCTTCCTGACCTTCCTGGCCTTTGAGCTGGTCCGGGGCGACCCGGCCCAGGCCAAGCTGGGCACGGAGGCCACGCCGGAGCAGTTGGAGGCCCTGCGGCACGAGATGGGCCTGGACCGGCCCTTCCTGCTGCGCTACGGCCAGTGGCTCAGCGGCTTTTTCACGGGGGACCTGGGCGTCAGCTACTACAACCCCACCCCCATGTGGGAACTGATCGCCCCCAAGCTGGGCGTCACCCTGATCCTGGCGGGTATGAGCTTTCTGCTCATCACCCTGATCTCCATCCCCCTGGGTCTGCTGTCCTACCGGCTGGCGGGCAGCTCCCTGGACTGGCTGCGGACGGCCTTCAACCAGCTTTGCATGGCCGTGCCGCCCTTCTTCATCGGCATCCTCTTCTCCTGGTTCTTCGGCATCACCCTGAAACTCTTCGTGCCGGAGGGCTTCCCCCTGTCCATCCGGGCCGACCCGGCGGAGGCCATGACCCAGCTCTTCTTCGCCGCCGTCTGCCTGAGCATCCCCCGCATCGCCATGACCGTGCGCATGATGCGCTCCACCGTCATCGGTGAGATGCAGAAGGCCTATGTCCGCACGGCCATTTCCAGGGGCAACGACCGGCGGGGCGTGCTGCTGCGCCATGTGCTGAAAAACTCCCTGACCGGCACCGTCACCTTCCTGGCCCAGACCCTGGCCGAACTCATCGGCGGCAGCATCGTAGTGGAGCAGGTCTTCGGCATCCCTGGCCTGGGGCGCTTCCTGGTGGCGGAGATCCGGGCCCTGGACTACCCGGTGGTGCAGACCATCGTGGTCATCCTGGCCTTCTGGGTCGTGCTGGCGGGCACGGTGGCCGACCTCATCAACCAGCGGATCGATCCGCGCCTGCGGCTGGGAGGGGCAAAATGAAAAAGAAAAACTGGAACGGATTCCTGATTGCCGGCTGCGCCCTCACGGGGCTGCTGATCGCCCTGATGCTGCTGGGCAAATTCTGGACCCCCTGGCCCCCCACGGCCATGGACCCCAAGGCCATGTACCAGCCCCCCTCCTTCACCCACCTGTTCGGGACGGACAAGTTCGGGCGGGACATTTTCAGCCGGGTGCTGCAGGGCGGCGGCACCACCCTGACCATCGCCCTGGCCACCGTGGCCATCGGCGCGGCCATCGGCACCCTGGTGGGCGCGGTCACCGGCTACTTCGGCGGCATCGTGGACGACGCGCTGATGCGCCTCAACGACGCGCTGACCGCCTTCCCCAGCATCCTGCTGGCCCTGCTCATCATCTCCCTGGTGGGTCCGGGCAAGTACAACGTGGTGCTGGCCCTGGGCATCGTGTTCATCCCCTCCTTCGCCCGGGTCATGCGGACGCAGTTCGCCTCCCTCCGGGACGTGAACTACATCACCTCGGCCCGGCTGATGGGGGCCGGGCGGCTGCGGATCATGCTGGTCCACATGCTGCCCAACACCATGCGGACCCTGCTGCCGGCGCTGACCATCGGCTTCAACAACGCGGTGCTGGCGGAGGCCAGCATGAGTTTCCTGGGCATCGGCGTCACCCCGCCGGACGCCTCCCTGGGCAACATGCTCCGGGACGCCCAGAGCGCCCTGGGCCGCGCCCCCTGGTACGCCATCCTCACCGGTGCGATGATCGCCCTGCTGGTCTTCGGCGTGGGCCTGATCGGCGAGGGCCTGCAGCAGCGGGATCGGGAGGTGGACTGAGATGCTGGAAATTCAGGACCTTCATGTGAAATTCCACAGCCGCGACCACGAGGCCGTGGGCGGCGTCTCCCTGCGCATCGACGACGGGGAGATCCTGGGCCTGGTGGGCGAGAGCGGCAGCGGCAAGAGCGTCACCGCCATGAGCATTGCCGGGCTGCTGCCCCGGAAACAGTGCGCCCTGCGGGGCGCGATCCTGCTGGACGGCCAGGACCTGCTGCTGGCGGACCGGAGCATCCTGCGCCGGATGCAGGGCAACCGCATCGGCGTGGTGTTCCAGGAGCCCATGAGCAGCATGAACCCGCTGCTGCGGGTGGGCGTCCAGGTGGGCGAGGCGCTGCGCATCCACCAGCCGGAGCTGCGCCCGGAGGCGCGGCGCGCCCTGGTGCTCCAGGCCATGGCGGACGTGGAGCTGCCCAATCCCGAGGAATGCTACCGGAAATACCCCCACGAGCTGTCCGGCGGCCAGCAGCAGCGGGCCATGATCGCGGCGGCCATCGTCAGCCGCCCCAGTCTGCTGCTGCTGGACGAGCCCACCACCGCCCTGGACGTGACCATCCAGGCGCAGATCCTGGAGCTGCTGAAAAAGCTGAACGCGGAGATGGGGATGAGTATGCTCTTCATCTCCCACAACCTGAACGTGGTGCGGAAGCTCTGCGCCCGGGTGGCGGTGATGCAGAAGGGCCTGCTGGTGGAGACCGGCAGCACGGACGACGTGTTCCACCGCCCGCAGCACCCCTACACCCAGCGCCTTATCGCGTCCATCCCCACGCGGCACGGCAGGGAGGTAAGCTGAGATGAACGAACGCAAAGAAACGCACCCCACCGACCTGGTGCTGGAGGTGCAGCACGTCAACGGCGGCTACCGGAAAGGCGGCCTGCTGGGGCGGGGCGGCTACAAGCAGATCCTGTTCGACGTGGACTTCCAGGTGCGCCACGGGCAGATCGTGGGCCTGGTGGGCGAGAGCGGCAGCGGCAAAAGCACCCTGGCCAAGCTGATCCTGGGGCTGCTCAGCCCGGAGTCCGGGAAGATCGTCCACCACACCCCCCGGCCCCAGATCATCTTCCAGGACCCCTACAGCTCCCTGAACCCCGCCTACGACGTGGAGTGGATTCTGGAGGAGCCCCTGCGGGTCTACGGCAAGTACGACCGGGCCGAGCGGAAACAGCGGGTCCGGGACATCCTGGCCCGGGTGGAGCTGGACGAACGCTTCCTCTCCTGCCGCCCGGACGAACTCTCCGGCGGCCAGCGCCAGCGCGTCAGCATCGCCGCCGCCCTGATCCGCCGCCCCCGCTTCCTCATCGCCGACGAGCCGGTCAGCGCCCTGGACGTGACGGTCCAGGCCCAGGTGCTGCGATTGATGCGCACGCTGCGGGAGGAACTGGACCTGAGCTACCTCTTCATCAGCCACGACCTGAACGTGGTCTACCAGATCTGCGACCGGGTGCTGGTGCTCAAGGGCGGCGTCATCGTCGAGCAGGGCGATGTGGAGACCGTCTTCCGGAACCCGCAGCACGCATACACGAAGCGCCTGCTGGCAGCGGCGGAATGATTTTCCTTTTGTGAGGTGCCAAGCATGACCATCCGATACCTTTCCGACCTGCACTTTGACCATGAGACCATCCTGGCCTTCGACAACCGCCCCTTCAACTCCGTGGCGGAGCTGGACGAGGCGCTGATTGCACGCTGGAACGCGGTAGTGGAGCCGGAGGACCTGACCTGGATCCTGGGGGACTTCTGCCCCGGGGACGGGGCGCGCTGGCGGGCGCTGCTCCAGCGCCTGAACGGCCGCAAGGCCCTGATCTGCGGCAACCACGACGCCCCGGAGAGCGTGGAGGCGGCCCGAGACCTGCTGGAGGACGTGGCGGAGTACCGGGAAATCGTGGACGGCGGACGCCATGTGGTCCTCTGCCACTATCCCATCCCCTCCTTCCACAACCACTACCAGGGCTGGATTCACCTCTACGGCCACGTCCACAGCGCCTTTGAGTGGAACATCGCCGAGCACAGCAAACGCCTGCTGAAAAACCTCTACCTGCGGCCCGACGTGTGCCGCATGGCCAACGTGGGGGCCATGCTCCCCTATATGGACTACACCCCCCGGAGCCTGGAGGAGCTGGAGCCCTACCTTTGACCCGCAGCCGGTACAGGAAAAATTTTTTTCCTGCACCGGTGCGGAATTCCCGGCGAAAACGCTTGCATTTTTCGGGAAATATGTTATGATGTCCGATGGATATTCTTCTTATACTGGAATAGGTAGGATGAGCGTCCTATTTATCAACGCCCGGGGCGGCCTCCGGGTGAATCGAACATGAGAATCAAAAACAGGAGGAAACAACACATGAAGAAGAAACTGCTCGCATTGCTCCTCGCAGTCGCTGTCATGGCCTCTCTGGTGGTTCTGCCCGCTCAGGCTCTGAGCGCCGCGGACTTCACCGACGTGCCCGCCGACAGCTGGTTCTATGAGGACGTGGACTTCGTCACGACCCATGGGTACTTCATCGGCCGCGGCAACGGCATCTTCGCCCCGGACGATATGCTGACCCGTGAAGAGCTGGCCACCATCCTCGCCCGTCTGGACGGAGCCAACCTGAGCAACAACGACGTCAGCCCCTACGCCGACGTGGAGGCCGGGCGCTGGAGCGCCGCCGCCATCCAGTGGATGAGCCGGACCGGCATCACCCAGGGCACCGGCAACGGCAACTTCAACCCCACCGGCCAGCTGACCCGTCAGGAGCTGGCGGTCTTCGTGGCCCGCTTTGTGGAGTACTACACCGCCCGCCACAACTACCGTCTGGCCCCGAAGCTGGTCGTTCCCGAATTCCCCGATCTGGAAGACGCTGACGAATGGGCCCGCGAGGCCATTGAGACCGACCGGAAGAACGGTCTGATCTACGGTTTCCAGGACAACTGCTTCTATCCGAAGCTGACCTCCACCCGCGCCCAGATCGCGGCCATCATCCACCGTCTGGTCGTGGAGCTGAGCATCGTGCCCACTCCCACCACCAGAGTCGTCGTCACCTATAACTTCAACTGGCCCGCCGCTGCCGGTACCGCTCCCTATACCACCCGCTCCACCGGAAAGACCTATACGCCCACTGAGCCCAGCGATCCGGCCCTGATCCCCGCCGGCTATGTCTTCGCCGGCTGGAACACCAAGGCCGACGGCACCGGCGAAGGCCGTGCGGTGAACACCATGTACACCACCAACTCCAGCCTGACCCTTTATGCCCAGTGGCTGGAGGCCACAGACTACATCGGCATCGCCATGAACAAAGCCACGAACCAGTTCAACGCCGCCGTTGCTCCGAAGCTGGACGGCGCAAAGCTGCTCCAGGGGAACGTCACGGTCGGCACCGAGCCGCTGGTCCTGAACACCGTGATTGACCCGGCTGACACCCGCGCCCAGGAGGCCACCGCCTCTGTGACCCTGACCGGCGACGTGCTGGCTGAGATCATCCGCTTTGCCACCAGCACCGCGATGACCCTGATCAACGTGGATGAGACCACCGCCAGAGCCGAGATCGCCGCCTATGTGGACGCCATCATCGACGAGGTGGAGGCCGCCACCGATGTGCAGCTCACCGCCTTCACCCGCGAGGACATCATCGCCAGCGTCGGCCAGAGCCTGGGCAGATACGCCCACGCCTTCCACACCAACTTCATGGAAGCCGGCAAGTATGTCGCCCGTGACTGCGTCGTGGACGCCGACGGCCTGACCTTCACCTTCGACGCCTCTTCCGAGACCGAGGCGCATATCGCTGAATCCAAGCACGACAGCGTGGTCAACCTGGCCACCGGCCTGACCCGGCAGTTCCTGGCCAACCTCCAGTCCGTCACGTCCTACACCGACAAGGTGGACCTGACCGCGGTCGTGACCTTCACCTTCAGCGACAGCACCACCTACGGCGCCGACACCGTCAACTTCCCCCACGTCTATCCCTACACCATCCACCTGACGCTGGACGGCAACGGACAGCTGGAGTACAAGTATGACAGTGGGAACTACCTGAAGATCAACATCACCAAGGCTGCCCAGACCCAGTTCAACAACGGCATCGCGCAGATCGTGGAAACCGAGTCCAGCGGTCTTGTCACCGTTCCCGATGACTATCTGAAGGCCACCCTGGCCGACATGAAGTTCAGCACGCTCGGCGACCTGCTGGGTACGCCCACCGCCGCTGCCATCGCGTCTGATATGTTCGGCTTCATCCAGACCCTGCAGGGGATCATCGCCACCGTGATGCCCGCCGACTCCGCTGTGACCATCAACGGCGTGACCATCGACAAGGCCAGCTCCGCCGCGTTCATCGGCGCCACCACTCCCGCCGCTGCGACCACCGCCCTGTCCGCGCTGCTCAAGACCCCCGGTCTGGCAGAGCTGAGCCTGAGCGACTTCGCCGTCGGCAGCGAGAAGACCGTCCAGGCCACCTCCTACGGCGATACCCACAGCTTCAAGCTGGCCATTGAGATCCAGTAAAATTATTGGCCAACGAACATACCCCAGCAAACAAACGGGACAGACCCTTCGGTCTGTCCCATTTTCTTTGCGCGGCATGGAACATGCAGAAAATGGAC
>Ga0310697_10003828_pt1 | contig 15058 bp, 14 predicted proteins | sample 172DNAGHGlowgp2_FD_203883 | JGI IMG/M metagenome (GOLD analysis project Ga0310697, IMG submission 203883) | Sheep rumen microbial communities from Palmerston North, Manawatu-Wanganui, New Zealand - 1728 DNA GHGlow gp2 (v2) (version 2) | ecosystem: Host-associated > Mammals > Digestive system >... | reverse complement strand
GATTAGCATATCTGGGTGGTTAAACATAAAGCTATCTATGGCAATACTATCATCAGAGTAGTAGCCAAGACAGCTTGCGTCCCCTCCTATAGAGCCGTTATTCTGACGCCCTGCACCCCAACTGTTTGAATGTATTCTTGCCCCTGCATTGTATGCTTGTTCAAACAGCGTATTCAAATCTCCAGGAATACCGTCCAAGCCGCCACCAGCATCCATTATTGATTGAAACACCAACGACGCCTCGTATGCTACGCCCTTGAACTGACCGTCAGATTGTGCACCATTGCCCAGTACAGAGCCAACTACATGCGTACCATGTCCAGATGGATCACTCCAATCGCCTTTGTCTTTACGCCCCAGCGGAAATGCCGCGACGATTCTTCCTCGCACATCCTTATGAACTGGACTTTTAGCCCCTGTGTCAAACCCCGTGTCTGCAACACCAACAATCTGCCCTTTCCCCGTAAGCTCCAAGTCTGTATTACCTCCTGGCCAAACAGATTTGACGTTCATGCGCGGTGCTTCGACCGCCACATTGTTGCAGAGTCTCGGCTCGACATAAAGTTCTATCCAATGCACCTCCACCCATGATGATATTTCCACCAATGCCGCCTTTGTCAAACTGGCACGGACAACGCTTCCGTCCGCCCTCTCCACAGTGCACCCCACAACGCTCTTCATCCGCTCTACAACGCCATCGCGCTGCCCGTCCTCGAAAAGCAATATGTCATAGACAATAGGCGATTCTTCTTCGTCGGTGCTTTCCGTTGCGTCTCCACTGGCGGCAAGCAACCTTGCATTGCTCTTCGTCCCTTTCGTCATAGGAGCAATCGCAGGGTCGTAGCGATACTCCGGCTTGAACTCGCCAAGATAAGTGTACGCCACGGTTGAACGAATCGCAGAGTAGGCATCCGCGCTCGCCTCTATCAAGTAGGCGTCCTCAGGAATGTAACTGCGGATTTTCGCGCCTACGGCCTCCAGCGCGTCTTTCCACTCCGGAGTTATATTCCCATCGTGCTGGATGAGATACAACCCCACTGAAGGAATGCTTGCCTCGTTGACATTACCCGCCGAAAGCAACCTACCCTTGGGCGTACCCTTCGCTTCAGGCGTAATCGTACCCGCCTTCAGCAAGATCGGCGCACCATGTGCCGTTGTCATGCCGCAAAGCACGACAGCCAGAACACATGCGGCGAGGCGCATGAGTCCGTTCATAAACAATCTGTCTCTCTTCATCTTTTCGTTCCTCTCTCTTTGCGGTCACGCGGGACGCGTGACCCTACCTTGGTGGCGGTCGCGGAGCGACCACTTTTGGCATGGCAGTTTCATTGAAGCCGCCCTACCGGTTTGCCGCTCGGCAATCGGAACGAAAAATTGAAAACCTCTCCTTCGTATCTCTCCTGAGGCCGTGAGATTGCCCTGAATGAAATACTAAGAGAGGAAGCGCCCTGTGCGCTTTCCCTGCCAAGTATCGTCATTCAGAAATTTCTCACGTTTCAGGAGACGACTGCTTTGCAGCGTTTTGCAAATTGAATTGCTACGTCCGAGGGTGGAAAGGGGATGTCGGCCCTCTTGCGTGGCTTAACGCCCCCAATCAGTTCCCGGACTATGTCCGCCCTCCTTGCGGAGAACGCCGATAGTCTATCATACCCTGCTTGCGGAACGCAAGCGGGATTTTAATCGGTCGCTCAACGGGGGGGCATTTACTGTTTCCAAGTTGAGTGAATTTTCTGGAACGGTTCTGATACAATAGGGGGCGTTGTGAAAAATTAAAAAGGAAAGTAAAATGAAGCTCGACGCTGTCACTGTCGTTCCGTTCCCCGATTCCGCCGCCTTTGGCGCGATGCACGAGAAGTTCTTTGAACCACTCGTGAACAGCCTGAACCACGCCTACAGCTTCGCCGACCGCGAGGATGCCGTGGAAGAGGCTTTCTACAAATTGATGTTCAAGAAGGATCGCGGCGCCTACGAAAAGGAGCCGGAGACGGAGAAGGACTGGTTTTATTCCCTTCGTTGGCAGGCGCGCGCCGAGCTCTCGCACCGCCGCGAGCACGCCGAGCGCCACGCCAGGTACGTCGAAGAGTCGGCGAAGGCCCTTGCCGACGTGTTTGCGTGCGGACACCAGGGCGAAGAGATGGACGCCGGAATCCGTTCCCGTGCGCTCGTCCGCGCCCTCGAGACCCTCCGCAAGGAGCAGGACATATCCCGCCGTGATCTCGACATCTATACGAGCATTGAGACCGGCAAAGTGTCCGGGCGCGAACTGGCTGCGCGCTACAACACCACGCCCGACAACATTTATGTGATCAAGTACCGCGTCGGACGCCTCCTCCGTAAGCATGGCCCTCGTTGTTTCGAGCGCGCCCTCAAAAAGGAGGGTTACATCTCATTCACGTCGGCGGCGTGATATTTCTCTGTTGTCTGCAGAGCCAGTTGCAAAACCCCTCAAACGGCAAACTGACATGGATTGCTTTCGCTACTTGGAGATGAGGAGACTTAGAGTTTTGGAGTCTTTTTTGAAGTTTCCTCCCAATCTCCCAAACTCCGAACCTCCCAATAGCGAAAGCAAAGAGGGGTTTTGCAACTACCTCTGCAATGTAATCGAAAGCGGAGCGTTCCGGTGTTGAACATGGCGGCACCCGCCAAGGACGATCAGAACTCGACCTTGATCGACGAAATCTCGTAGCCGTGCGGCTTGTCGAGCGTGTCGCCGTAGAGCCAGCGGCCGTAGCCGATCGAGATCATCTGCACCTGGCCCATGTCGGGTTCCGTGCCGTCCCCGCGGCGCGTCGTCCAGTAGGGGCGGAATTCCTTCACCGGCACGCGGATCGTCCGCCACTCGGGCGTGAGCGCGAGGTCCACGCCCCAGTTGCCGCCGTCCGCCTGCACGAAGACCACTTCCACCCGCTTCGTGAACGCATCCGTCGCCCGTGCGCGGAACACGGCCGTCCGGCCCCGCCCTGTCTCGCCAAAGAGGTCCTGGAAACCTGCGGCGTCGCAGGCGATCCGCTGCATCACGTAATCCTTCGGCCCCGCGAACGCCCCTTCCTTCGCGGCAAACCCGAGCGCCGCGCCGCCGACCGGATCGGTGCCCCGGTACCTCCGCACGCCCGGCGCCCACGTGTAGCGTCCCTTCAGCGCCGCCTCCACATTGAGGAATTCCCAGTCGTCAGGCTTCGCGCACAGTCGGATCGGGAACGACCGCGTCTCGCTGCCGGACGCGGACTGCACGGTCACCACGACGTTGGTGACGCCGATCGCCGACATGTTAAGCGCGAGCGGCATGCGGTCGCCCCACTGGCGCGGCACGTCGTCCATCTTCCACCCGAAGATCTTGTCCGCCGCCGGCCGCGCGTGGTAGGCGGGCGTCTCCAGCGCCGCAAGCGCCTTCCGCTCCGCCGCGCCGAACGCGGGCACGTTCTCCAGCACGTAGTCGCCGGGCGCGAGCGCCACGCGCCCTTCTCTCGCTTGTTTCACCACCGCGCCGTCCGCTGCCGCGCGCACGCGGAAGGACTTACCGAGGTCTGGCAGGTTCACAGTGAGCGTCGGCGCGGCGGGCAGCACGACGACCTTCGGCTGCGTGCCGCCGGAGTACTCGTCGCGCACGGTGAACACGCTCGGGTGGAGCTGGAGGCGCCACACGCCGTCCGCCGCCTTGTCGAGGAAATAGATGCCGTTGCCGGTGGACGCCGCCACGGACGACTTCCCCACGCCCCACACGCGCCGCAGTTTCGCGGGCGCGGGCGGCGGGTCGATCGGATCGGCCGTGTAGAGGTAGTCCGTCTCTGTGGACATCTGCGAGAGGTTGCGTTCGGCGTTGACGCGGAACGGCGGGAACACGAGCTCGTTCACGTCGTTCGTGTAGTCGCAGCCGCGCGGCAGGCGGCGGAACGCCTCGGCGGCGATCGCGAAGGCGAGCGCCTTGGCGGGCGTGTAGACGAGGTTGAGGTGGTGCGTCTACCAGTTGGCGTTCACGTCGGCGAGCCGCATCGGGTCTTACTGGAACTGCGCGGCCACCTGCACGCCCTCGTGCCGGAACAGCTTCGCGAAAGCGGGATACATGTAGGCGCCGGGCGTGTCCGCGCAGTCGAACTCGTAGATCATGCGCGCCTTGCGGGCGATGTGCTCGTCGGGGTGGAGCGAGGAAGCTTTGATTTTGGAGAGCTGGAGTCCGCGCAGCGCGTGGCCGGCCACGAGGCCCGTGGGGTAGGTGCTACCCGTCACGCCGTCGATGCGCGCCTTGCCGGCGGCGGCGTTGCGTTTCTGCCAGGAGTTGTAGAAGATAGGCTTCTTCGTGCCGCTCGCGCGCAGGCCGTCGGCGAGCGCGTCGATGTAGGCGGTCACCTCCTCGTCCGGGTGCTTGGGCGGGTAGAGCGGCTCGTTGATCAGCTCGAAGCAGAGGATGGCGGGGTCGTCCGCGTACCGCCGCTTCGTGACGGCGTTCACGTGCTCGCCGAACTCCTTGAGGAAGCGCGCCTGGATGGCCCACGCCGTGCGGTTCGAGGTCATCTCGCGCATCGGCCAGTCGTTGGAGAAGCCATCCTTGTCCTCGGCGTAGGAGCCGCCCCACCAGGCGATGGGCGTAAGGACGGTGTAGATGCCGTTCCGCGCGCAGAGGTCGATCAGCTCGTCGAGGAGCGCCACGTGGTGGTTCGCCACGAACGCGCCCTCGTGCGTGGAGAACTGGCGGTCGAAGCAGTGGATGCGGATGCAGGTGAGGCCGAGGCGGCGGAAGTGCGCCACGTCCTCGCGCATCACCTGCGAGAAGTCGAGCCCCTTCTCCTTGATGGACTTGTAGTCCACCGTGAACGGCGGGTAGTAGTTGACGCCAAAGAGCGCCACCTCGCTCCCGTCGTCCGTCCAGCGCATCACGCCCTCGGCGTCCACCTTCGCAAGCCGGTCCGCGCGCGGCACGGCCATCGCCGCCGACGCGGCGGCGCAGAAAAGAAAGCACAGTTTTTTCATTTGCCGCAAGTATACCATGATTCCCCGCCCCCGCCTAGCATGCATTTCGGAAACGCAATTATGCTATAATAACCGTCATGAAGAACATCGCATTCGGCCTCATCCTCGCCGTCGGCCTCGCGTTGCCGGCCGAGACGATCCTCGACATCGACTTCACGAAGGACCTCGCGCCCCTCGACCATTCCACGGTCGGCACGTGCCGCTCGAATGGGGAACGTTGATGCTTACGGAAGAGGAACGCGCCGCGTTCATTGCGGGCGATGCGCGATGCGAACCGCTCATCAAGTTCTGCATGGGTGGAGAGAATGGCTTAACGGCGGCAAACGGTTCTGCCTCTGGCTTGTCGGCGTCGCGCCGTCGCTTCTGCGTTCCTTGCCGATGGTCGTGCAACGCGTGGAACTGTGCCGTGGGAAACAGCTTGCGAGCAAAGACGCAGGAGCGCGTAAGCTCGCGGAAAGACCGACGCAGTTCCGCGACACAAATAACCCAGATACGGCGATCATTATCCCCAAAGTCTCATCGGAGCGACGCAAGTACGTGCCGATGGGTTTCATTGGCAAGGACGTGATTACGACGGGCACGGTGCTGATCATCCCCAACGGAACGCTTTACATGCTGGGTGTACTCATGTCGGCACTCCACATGGCGTGGATGCGGACTGTTGGCGGAAGAATGAAATCCGATTATCAGTATTCCAAGGATCTTGTGTACAACAACTTCGTATGGCCTTCGCCATCGGAGGAGTTGAAGGCAAAGATTGAAGCGGCGGCGTAAGAGGTGCTTGACGTGCGCGTGCATTATCCCGACCAGACGCTGGCCGCACTTTACGACCCGCTCTTCATGCCGCCCGACCTGGTGAAGGCCCACGCGCACCTCGACGCGCTCGTGGACAAGGCATACGGACTTTCCTCGTCCTGCGCCGATGCCGACCGCGTCTCCCACCTCTTCAAGCTCTATGCGGAAAAGACGGCTGTAAGCAAATGATATGCAATCGTCATAGAGCCGCAAATCTGGCGTGTCGTGTGGCCGGTTCCTGTGCGACTGTGACAACGGGCATCGTGCCCGTTGCCTCCTACACCTACGCACCCACCGGGGATCTTCTTGCCACGCACACCTACACGAACGCCACCGACTACACAACCGAGTCATACGCCTACGACATGCTCGGCAACCGCATTGCGACCACCGACTCGCTCGGCAACACAACTTATCGTACCTACGACCCGCTCGGCAACGTCACCGCCGAATGGGGCGCGACCTATCCCGTACGCTACACCTACGACACGCAAGGCCGCCGCACATCCCTGACGACATTTCGCACCACGGGAGCGGTCGCGCTTGTCGCGACCGGCGGCGATACGACAGCATGGACTTACGATCCCTACACCGGCAACTGCCTCTCCAAAACCTATGCCGATGGCTCGACCATCACCTACACCTACACGCCAAACAACCTTCCTCTCCGTACCACCTACGCCTCCGGCAAGTGGAAGGAAAACGTGTACGACGCCCAGCGCCGTCTCTGCGGTGTGGTATACTCTTCCCCGGACATGGACTACGAACTCCAGCTCGACGATTACGGGCGCACCGTTTGGGAATCCAACTCGGTTTGCTCTGCTGGATACGCACTTGTGGATGCGGGTACTGCGACAAACGAGGTCGTCTCGGTTGGCGATGAGACGATGTCCATCGCCCGTACGCTTGACGGTCAAGACCGCTTGGTGGGGCTTACGATTCCGGATTCCGGGTACGAGGCCAATTATGCCTATGCCAATGATGGCAACATTGAAAGCATTTCCAATGACCTAGCATGCGTGTCGTATCTCTATTCGTCCAATAGACTTGATGTCGGGTACTTCATCCGACTCGCGAACGGCACGACAATCCAGCGCAATCTCTATCGGGATGAACACAGGCGTTCACTCGTCACCAACATCACGACGGTCGTGAATGGAAATAATGTGGAAACCTTGACCTACGCCTTTGACGCGGCCAGTCGTCCCATTGCTCGCAACGGCGACACTTTCGGCTACAATGTGCGCAGTGAAGTCGTTTCCGCGACGATCAGCGGCAATTCCGAAACGCATGAATACGACGATATCGGCAATTCGATTCGTGCCTCGTTTAATGCCGTGACGAACACGTTCGTCGCCAATAATCTTAACCAATATACGACCATCAACCGCAACGCGGTTCCTCTGTGGGAAACGTCCCACGACATTGACGGCAACATGACGCAATGTGGCGATTGGACATACGCGTACGATGCCGGGTGTCAGTTGAAGTCCGTATCGTCAAATGGCGTGCTGCTCGTTACGAACTACTACGACGCGAAATCGCGCCGTGTGCGAAAGGTCACGCCCAATGCGACCATGACGTTCTTCTACGACGACTGGAACCTCATAGAGGAGTGCGTTGCCTACACGAACGGCACAACCTCCACGATCCACTACTATTGGGGCAAAGACCTCTCCGGCACATTCCAAGGTGCAGGCGGCATAGGTGGCTTGCTTTACCTCTCAGTTGACGGAGCGATCTACATTCCGTGTTACGACAACAACGGTAACGTCACACGCTACCTCGATGCCAACGGCAACACCGTCGCGCAGTACACCTACGACGCCTTCGGCAAAATCATCTCCAAGTCCGGCCCGCTTGCCGACTTCTTCCGTCACCGTTTATCCACAAAATACTTTGATGCCGAAACAGGTTTGTACTATTGCGATTATCGATTCTATTCTCCACCTGTCATGCGCTGATTGAATCGTGATCCTGTTGCGGAAAACGGAGGTCTAAACCAGTATGCCTTCTGCAGAAATAATGCACTTTCTTCTGTTTATCCACTTGGTCTTGATAGATACATGACAACGTTTAGCGCTGATCCGAGAAAAGATCAATGGCATATCGGTGTTGCAGTCGACACTTGGAAATGTTCTGATGGACGATGGATTAAGACTGGCGTTGTTCTTCTCCCAGCCCCTATCAACAGGATCTCCCGTGTCCGGCAACGGCCATCCCGGTTTCCCGTCAGGACGTTGTCCCGTTTCAAGAAACTTCAATGGAAGAACGCGAAGAACGATGAGTCCTACGCGCAGTGCGCCGACATTGCGAAGGAGTTGTCCACATGAACAACCCAGCCAACATCCGCGAAGAGGAGTTGAAGAACCGCGTAGCCGCGCTGTACTTCGGCAAGTTCGACGGCACTCGCATTGTCGGCAACATTGACTTCTGCGTGTCGCCGAAACGTCGCGACCCGCGCCAGATGACGTTTGTCCCCGACGCCCCAATCCTCTGGGCGGAGGCCAAGAACCACCCGACGGACGTACATAGGATGCTCGCGCAGCTGATTCTCACCATCAAGGGCGAGCTGAAGGGCGACGTCGAGCCGCCGCGTTTCGTCGGCTGCTTCGACAGCGAGAAGATCGCGTTCGTTGAATACCACTGCATCCTGCCCGTGTTCAACCTGAATGACTTCAACTGGACGCAGACGCCCTCCGCCGTCGACGACAAGACCGTTGAGACCGTGCGTGGCGTCATACCCCAAGACAAGATCGTCATGTTCCGCTTCGGCTCGGACGGCGCGGAGATCAAGGCGTTCATCGCCCGCAACTTCACCTCCGGCGACTCTCCCGCGCTCGCTACGCCCATCGACCGCAACAACTTCACCTTCATCTGAACGACCGTGACCAGTTCCTCTATCCGAACGACGGATGGAAGAATGACGCGGAGTTTCAGTTGGATTGCCTTGTGTTTACGCGCGATTCCAGCGCATGAGCGAATATGGTATAATGTGCGCCGCCATGAACATAGTAATCCTTCTGGGTGCCCCGGGTTCGGGGAAAGGTACGGTCGCGGGAAAGCTCGCGTCCGAGAACGCTAATCTGCGCCACGTGTCTAGTGGCGACCTGCTGCGCGGCGCCGTCGCCAAGGGCACGGCAGCCGGACAGGAGGCAAAGGGCTACATGGATGCCGGAAAGCTTGTGCCCGACGCGCTGATCGCCACCATGATCAAGGATGTGGTAGCCGAGACGACGGGCGACGTGACGATGCTGCTTGACGGCTTTCCGCGCAACGTGGCCCAGGCAGAGATCCTCGCCGAGATGGGTGTGCCCGTCACTGGGGCGGTGCTTCTGGACGTTGCGGACGACGTGATCTTCGACCGCATCGCGGGGCGCCGCACCTGCCCCAGGTGCAAGGCCGGATATCATGTGCGCAACTTTCCGCCCAAGGTCGAGGGCATCTGCGACAAGTGCGGCGCGGAGCTGACCATCCGCAAGGACGACAACCCCGAGACCGTGAAGGACCGCCTCGTAGTCTATCACCAGCAGACCGAGCCTCTCATCGCCTACTACCGCCAGCGCAACCTGCTCAAGACCGTCCCAGGCGTGGGAGACCTCGCCGCAATCGCCGCCAACGTGCTGGCAGTCCTCTGATGAAAGTAGACATCAAGAACAAGGCCCAGCTCGACCGCATGCGCGTCGCGTGCCGGATGAGCGCCGAGATCCGCGACATCTGCGCCGCCGCGGTCGAACCCGGCATGAGGACGTCCGACCTCGACGCCATCGTGCGCGACTACTGCGCCCGCAACAAGGTGAAAGCCAGCTTCTTCGGCTACGAAGGTTTCCCCGGCTTTCTCTGCGTGAGCATGAACGACGAGGTGATCCATGGCATTCCAGGCGACCGCATGATCATGCCTGGCGACCTCGTGAAGTGCGACGTGGGCATTTTCACCCAGGGCTACAACGGCGACACGAGCCGCACCGTGATGGTTGGCGTCTCAGATCCGGAGGTGATCCGCCTCGTGGAAACCACCAAGAAATGCCTTGCCGCCGGCATCGCGGCGTGCGGCCCGGGCGTCCATCTGGGCGACGTGGGCTACGCCATACAGAAGGTAGCGGAGGACGCCGGATTCGGCGTCGTGCGCGACTGGATCGGACACGGCGTAGGACGCACCGTCCACGAGGACCCGGAGGTTCCCAACTACGGCAAGCCCGGCACCAAGCTCGTGCTGAAGCCGGGCATGACCATCGCCATCGAGCCCATGATCACCCTCACAAAGAAAGGCGCGAAGACTTACGTCGACCGCGACAACGGCTGGACAGTCATCACGGCCGACCACTGCATGGCCGCGCATTGGGAGCACACCGTCGCCATCACCGACGACGGCTGCGAGGTGCTCACGCTTCCGGCCGACTACCCGTGAGAACACCACTCTCCGGCGGATGAGCCCGAAGGCGCCAAGGTCGAACGGTGACTGATTGCTCGTCCGCCGGTTTTCCTTTCAACCGTAATCGGTCAGTGAAATGCAGGGTAACCTCCGGCGGGGCGCGGCCGGAGGCTTCACTTCGGGCCCCTTAGTCTCGCGGAGGCGCCGCGCTGACGCGCGGCGCCTCCGCGAGCCCGCATTCCCGAAGCGAACCTTCGCTCCGCGCCCCTCGCACGCAGGTCGTGCCCCCCCCCGAAATTTTTCAAGGAAAGACCATTTTCCCCTTGCATGATCGTATCGGATATGATATACTTGCCGCATGCAAAGGAAAGACAAGGCAGACGAGGCGGCCAAGGCCGCGTTTCTGAAGAAGGTCGCCGCGCTGTGGCCGGTGGCGCGCGGCACGGTGTCGCTGGTGCACAAGCCGTGCAGCCGCAGGACGTGCCCGGCGTGCGCCTCGGGCGAGAGGCATCCCGCGCTCATCTTCACGTGCCGCGTCGGCGGCAAGGGCAGGTGCCTCCACGTGCGCAAGGGCGACGAGGCGCTGATGCGCAGGGCCACGGAGAACTGCAGGCGGCTCGAGGCGCTGCTCGCCGAGGAGGGCGTGAGGCTGGTGGAGTCGCTGAGGGGGCCGAGTGCCGACTGAGCGCCAGTCGAAGGGGTGCTTCTGCGCCCGCCTCCTCGAGAAGATCTCGCAGGTCGCGCGGGTCGAGGCGGAGCGGGACATGTGGAAGGCCAAGTACTACCAGGCGATGGCGGAACGCGGCAGGGAGGTGCGGGACGCGAAGGAGGCGCCCTACGCGGAGAACACGCCGTCGTCGAAGCAGAACTTCAAGAAGGACAGCCCGGAGGAGAGGCGCTCGCGGCAGGGAGGCGCGAAGCCGGGGCACGAGGGGCACGGGCGCAAGGAGGTCGCGGCGGAGGACGCCGACGAGGCCAAGGTCGCCGAGGCGCCGGCGACGTGCCCCGACTGCGGGGCCGCGCTCGTGCCGGTCTCCCCGAGGACGCGCGTCCTGCGGGACGTGCCGCCGCCGAGGTTCACGAACGTGCACTGGACGGTTCCGCGCGGGATGTGCCCGTGCTGCCACAGGACGTTCGAGGGGGAGGTGCCGGGCGCGATGCCGCGCTTCGCGGCCACGAACAGGGCCCTCGCGGTGAACGCTGACGACCACTACCGCCACCACATGCCCGTCGGAGTCATCTCGCGGCGGATGGGCTTCAACAAGAGCACGATACTCGACGAGATGCGGGCGCTTGCCGAGATCCTCAGGCCGTGCGTGCGCAGGCTCTGGCGGTGGTTCAGGGAGTCGAAGGTCCGGCACGCGGACGAGACGACGTGGCCGTGCAACGGCGTGCACGGCCAGTACGCCTGGGGGTTCTTCGCGAAGTTCGTCGCGCTCTTCCTGTTCTGGAAGACGCGCGGCGGCGTGGTGCCGAGGGTCGTGTTCGCGGACGTGAGGGACGGGGTGACCGTGCACGACGGCTACGCGGCATACGACGGCCCGTGCGAGGACGCGAGCCAGCAGTGCTACGCGCACATCAAGCGGAGGTTCGAGCGGCTGCTGAAGAAAGAGCCGGACAACAGGGAGTACCGTGCGTTCGTCCCGAAGATGTGCGGCCTCCTGGCCGAGGCGATGGCGCTCAGGACGAAGGGCCTGTCACCGGAGGATTTCGCGCGGGAGGCGAAGAGGATCCGCCAGAAGATTGAGGAGATGATGGACGCGCAGGCGAGGGATCCGGCCCTACAGGACCTCCAGAGCTGGATGCGGGAGCGGCGGAGCGAGCTGTTCCGGTGGACGGAGAGTCCCGACATCCCCGCCGAGAACAACCTTGCCGAGCGCGGCGTGAGGGGGCTGTGCGTCGCACGCAAGACCAGCTTCGGCGGGCAGTCCGAGGACGCGCTCTGGGTGCGCGGGGTGATGCAGTCCGTCATGGAGTCGCTCGCGCTCCTCTACGACGACCCGGCCGCAGCGCTCGCCGAGGCGCTCGACCTCTACGCGAAGACCGGCAGCAAGGCGCTCGTGCGCGACTTCCTCTTCCCGAAGATCATGCCCAGGCGACGCCCCGGAAAGCCGGAGGTCGCGTGAGCGGGGCGCGGAGCGGAGGTTCGCTCCGGGAATGCGGGCTGCGGAACGCACGGCGCGCCAGCGCCGTGCGTTCCGCAGACTAAGGGGCCCGGAGTGAAGCCTCCGGCCGCGCCACGCAATACCCACCCCTGCATTTCACTGACCGATTACATGTTTTCTCATTTCGCGCTTGATTTCCGCCCCAAAGAATTTGTAAAATATTCCCTCATTTGCAGACAATAGGAGTTAAAGAAAATGGCTAGTAAAGTGTTCCCGCTCGAACGCGTGCGGAATTTCGGCATCATGGCGCATATCGACGGCGGCAAGACGACGACGTCGGAGCGCATTCTGTACTACTCGGGCAAGAACTACAAGATCGGCGAGGTGCATGACGGCGCCGCCACGATGGACTTCATGGTCCAGGAGCAGGAGCGTGGCATCACGATCCAGTCCGCCGCCACGTGCGTGCAGTGGGGCGAGTACCGCCTTTCGCTGATCGACACCCCCGGACACGTGGACTTCACCGCCGAGGTGGAGCGTTCGCTCCGCGTCCTCGACGGCGCGGTGGCGCTCTACTGCGCGGTTGGCGGCGTGCAGCCGCAATCAGAGCAGGTGTGGCGCCAGTCCGAGAAGTACAAGGTTCCCAAGATCGCGTTCGTCAACAAGATGGACCGCATCGGCGCGAACTTCTACTCGGTGATGGACCAGATGAAGAACCAGCTCGGCGCGAACCCCGTGCCGATGGTGCTTCCGATCGGCGCCGGCGAGACGTTCAGCGGCATCATCGACCTCGTTTCCATGAAGGCCCTCCGCTACGACATGAAGACCCTCGGCAAGACGGTCACGGAGGAAGAGATCCCCGCCGACATGATGGAGAAGGCGAAGGAGTACCGCCAGAAGATGGTCGAGAGCGCGGCCGAGCAGGACGACGCCCTGATGGAGAAGTTCTTCGCGGGCGAGGAGCTGACGGTCGACGAGATCAAGACGGCCATCCGCAAGGGCTGCATCGCGCGCACGATCACCCCGGCGTTCTGCGGCTCCGCGTTCAAGGACAAGGGCGTGCAGCAGCTGCTCGACGGCGTGTGCGACTACCTGCCCTCCCCGATCGACGCGGGCGACGCGGTTAGCGCGGACGATCCCTCGCAGAAGCGCGCGCCGTCCGACGCCGAGCCGTTCTGCGGCCTCGCGTTCAAGATCATGAACGACCCCCGCTCCGGCGGCAAGATCACCTTCGTGCGCGTCTACTCCGGCACGCTCAAGCTCGGCGCTGAGCTGCTCGACTCCACGATCAACCGCGAGCAGCGCATCTCCCGCCTCTTCCGCATGCACGCCGCCAAGCAGGAGCCTCTCGACGAGGCGCACGCCGGCGACATCGTGGCGTGCGTCGGCCTCACCGAGACCCGCACGGGCGACACGCTCTGCGATCCCGAGCACCCGATCACCCTCGAGTCCATCGACTTCCCGGCGCCCGTGATCTCCGTCGCGGTGAAGCCGCAGTCGCGCCAGGACAACGAGAAGCTCGGCGTGGCGCTCCACGCGCTCGCGATGGAAGACCCCACCTTCGTCGTGACCTTCGACCAGGAAACCTCCGAGACGATCATCGCCGGCATGGGCGAGCTTTACCTCGAGGTCATCGTGGACCGCCTGAAGCGCGAGTTCAACGTCGCGTGCGACGTGGGCGCCCCGCAGGTCGCGTACCGCGAGACGATCACAACCACGGTCGAGAACGAGTACAAGCACGTCAAGCAGTCCGGCGGCCGCGGCCAGTACGCGCACGTCTGCCTCAAGCTCGAGCCGCAGGAGCCCGGCAAGGGCTTCGAGTTCGTCAACGAGATCAAGGGCGGCGTGATCCCCACCGAGTACATCCCGGCGGTCGAGAAGGGCGTCCGCAAGGCGCTCGAGAGCGGCCCGCTCGCGGGCTTCCCGGTGGTGGACGTCAAGGCGACGGTGTACTTCGGCTCCTACCACGAGGTCGACTCGAACGAATTCGCGTTCGTCACCTGCGCGATGCAGTGCTTCAAGCAGGGCTTCCTCAAGGCCAAGCCGCAGCTCCTCGAGCCGATGATGGACGTGGAAGTTGCCGTGCCGGAGACCTACATGGGCGCCGCGAACGGCTCCATCAACCAGCGCCGCGGGCGCGTGGAGGGCATGGAGGACCGCGCGGGCGTGAAGCTCATCAAGGCGACCGTCCCGCTCGGCGAGATGTTCGGCTACTCGAACGCCATCCGCACGGTCACGCAGGGCCGCGGCACGTTCACGATGATCTTCAAGCAGTACGAGGCGGTGCCGAAGAACATCGCCCAGGAAGTGATCGAGAAGCGCATCAAGGAAGGCAAGGTCCGCGCGAGCGCGGACTGACCGCCACGGTAAGTAAAGCTCGTTTCGAGGATAGAAGACATGTCAGATTGCTGCATTTTCGCCGGACAGGGCGCGCAGGTTCCCGGTATGGGCAAGGATTTCGCGGAGGCCGATGCCGAAGCGATGGCCTTGTTTGACAAGGCGAACGCCGTCCTTGGCTTTGATCTCAAGAAGATATGCTTCGAAGGCCCCGCTGAGGAACTCACGAAGTCGAACGTGTGTCAGCCGGCCATCTTCGTGACGAGTTACGCGGCCTACCGCGCATTCCAGAAGAGGCGTCCCACGTCCTTCGCCTGCGCGGCGGGTCTCTCGCTTGGCGAATGGGGCGCGCTCTGCGCCGCAGGCGTACTTGATTTCGACGCCACGCTTACCGTCCTGGAGGCTCGCGGACGCTTCATGCAGGAGGCGTGCACCGCCACGCCTTCTGGAATGATTGCCATCATGGGGGCGTCCGCCGACCAGC
>Ga0310697_10003826_pt1 | contig 15061 bp, 8 predicted proteins | sample 172DNAGHGlowgp2_FD_203883 | JGI IMG/M metagenome (GOLD analysis project Ga0310697, IMG submission 203883) | Sheep rumen microbial communities from Palmerston North, Manawatu-Wanganui, New Zealand - 1728 DNA GHGlow gp2 (v2) (version 2) | ecosystem: Host-associated > Mammals > Digestive system >... | reverse complement strand
ATTGCTCATCTCCGGCTCAATCCAAATGCCAAACTTGATATGGCGCTGACGGGCGGCATCAGTAAGGGCTTTGATGCCGTTGGGCAGCTTTTGGCGGTCTACCACCCAGTCGCCCAGCGACGAGTCGTCCTTCTTGCGTGGATACTTATCGCCAAACCAGCCGTCGTCCATCACGAACAGCTCGCCGCCAAAGGCTGCTATATCGTCCATCATCTTGATGATTTTCTCTTCAGTAATATCCAGATAGATGCCTTCCCATGAGTTCAGCAGGATATCGCCCGTCCGCATACCACGATGCAGCATACCCTCCTTTCGTGCCCAGTCATGGAAGCTGCGGCTCACGCCGCCCATGCCCTCGTCCGAGTAGACCATGGCCAAGTGGGGTGTCTCGAACGTTTCCTTCGGCTCCAGCACATATTCACTCGACAGTGGTGAAATGCCGGCATAGATATGGTGCTCTTTGTGCGAAATCGTATTGACGCGGAGTTCATAGTTGCCGCTCCAGCAGAGGGCGATACCAATGGTGCGTCCCGTCTGTTCCTGTGGACGTCCGTCGAGCGAGAGCATCAGTTCGGGTGCATCGAGATGAGAGTTTCGGGTACCGTCTGTGTTGCTGATCACCTTCATACCCTGAGTTACAGGCTCCATAGTCGGTTCTGTCTCAGCGGCCCAGTTGCCATGCAGATGCGTCATCCACACATTTCCCTGACGCAACGTCAGGTGACCGCTGTCGAAACGTTTAAGCGTGATGGCCTTCTTTTCCTGATGGGATATCTCAGTCCACGTTTCAATGACATCGACGTTCTTGTATGCTTTGTAGAATACTTTGACAGTAAAGGGCATCAGCTTGTCGACCATCGTAAAGATGTGTATTCTGCAGCGCGCTTCGTCCTTCACCGCATAGTCAATAACCTTTAGTTCCAAATTCAGGTCACCGTCAACATGCTGCACCTGCAAGGCAGGAGCCTGGACGGCATCAACTGTGCCGAAAGCCGGCATGACATGGAAATTGAGGTCGCCACCGCCGTCACGCAGTTCTTGTAAGGTCGCATTCTTATCGCCATAGTACGACTGACGCAGGTCTCCACCCTCCTGTGCGGTAAGCAACAATTGCGTGTTTGGGGTTTCAATGGTGACGTCACCTTGCCAGGCCATTGCGCACAGGCTGAATGCCACATGGCAAATGCCAAATAATATCGTCTTCTTCATAATGTTTTAACTCTTAACTCTTAATTCTTAACTCTTAAACCGTTCTATAGTTTCCAGACACATGCGACTGTTATGGTAAGGACATTTCCAAAAGCCTGCATGGTCGTCATCCAAATTCAGCGTGCCGTCCTTCCGGCGGCTCCAAAACCATTCACCATGTTCATAGTCTATCAGGTTCTGTTTGATGTATTCCCAGCAGTCCAGAGCACGCTGCAACGCCTTCTCATCGCCAAAATACTGATAGATGTTCAGCCATCCCACGACGTTCTCAGCCTGAACCCACCAATGCAGGTCATCGTCCACATAACCAGTATCCAGATTGGCTTCGTGTATCATGCTGCCATCGGGCCGAAGTCCCTTCTCAGATGCCTTGGCTACGGCAAGCACTATCGGTTCAACTTTTTCTATCACATTTTTATCACCCAATACCAGTGCGGCTTCATGCATCAACCATGAACATTCAATATCGTGACCATAGCTTTCCAGCCGTCCTGCACCACGTGTCCAGTCCATCTCGAAGAACAAGTCCAAATGATGGGTTTCGGGATTCAAGATACGATCGGTAAAGATACTGATTAAATTACGCAATGAGCCCTCTATCTTCACTATCGTCTCAAAAGGAACACTCACGCCCATAGGTAACACAGATCCTATGGCAGGCACATAATCACATGATTCGGCAGCTTGCAGTTCTTTCAAACATCTCAGCAGATTTGTATAGGGTTCGATGATATGCAAGTGGGTATTCTGCGACTTGGGGTAGTTTGCATCCAATTCCGAGAGCCGCATATCAGCCATGGTTCCCCATTCGCGTGTACAGGCTTCAATATAGCCGTTGTTTTGTGAATCGAAAGCATGCTCCTCAATACACTCATATAATAGGATGGCATAGTCGAGTGCCTCACGGTCGCCAGTTGCACGGGCATATTCGCTCAGCCCATATATCATAAAGCCTATGGCGTAGAACTGCTTCTTCGTGTCCTTCGCCTGCCCCAGATAGTCCGTCGACCAGTAGGTGCCCCCATATTCTTTGTCATAGAAATGCTCCAATATATAGTCCTTCATTCTGGTAGCAGCATCTAGATACTCTGGTTTGTGCAATACGCGATAGGCTGCTGCAAACGACCATAGTATGCGAGCTGAAAGTATAGCACCCTTGTCGGCAGTCTTCACGAGCTGTCCGTTTCCCATCATCTGTCCGTAGAAGCCACCATGCTCTGTGTCTAGCATCTTGTCAAGCCAAAAGCGCAGAATGTTGTTTTCCAGTACATTCTGCATTTCCGCCCTCATTGTTTTTATTGTCTCAACCATTCTCAAGTTCTCATTTTCTTAATTTCTCATTTTTCCTGATAAGTTTCTTGATAGCCTCTACAGAGGCTGCTGTATAAAGCCCGTCCTCTGGCGTGTTCATGCAGTAGTCTATGAGCTTATTAATTGTCGAGGTTGCCACATGCATGCGTGTGTCAGCCGATGCATAATAGATAAATACACGGCCATCGTCATCAGCTATCCATCCATTGGCAAAAGCCACGTTCATTACGTCGCCAACGTATTCGTTAGCCTCGGGTACTAAGAAGTAGCCTCCAGGCTTTGCTATGACCTTTGTGGGATCGTCGAGAGCCGTCATATACATATATAGCACATAGCGCAACCCGTCGGCAGTGGCACGCACACCGTGAGCCAGATGCAGCCATCCCTTGACTGTCTTAATCGGATGCGGGCCCTCACCATTCTTCACTTCAGTAATGGTATGATAATGGCGCGCATTAATGATTGTTTCCTCTTTGATTTCAGCATGAGTAATGTCATCAACCAGAGCCCAACCTATGCCTCCACCGCTGCCCGTATCAATGAAACCATCCTGCGGACGGGTATAGAATGCATACTTTCCATCCACGAACTCTGGGTGCAACACCACATTACGCTGTTGCGACTTAGTCTTCAAGTCAGGCAAACGATACCACGTCTTCAAATCTTTCGTACGTGCTATTCCTGCTGTAGCTGTGGCTGCACTGAGGTTTCCTGGCTGGGAATCGTCATGGCGCTCTGCACAGAAAACTCCATAAATCCAACCATCCTCATGCTGTGTAATACGCATATCATAGATATTAGTGGCTGGCACCACATCATCAGGCATGGTGATAGGCTCATCCCAGAAGCGGAAATTATCCACACCATTCGGACTCTCTGCCACTGCGAAGAATGACTTACGGTCTGCACCTTCCACACGAACCACCAAGCAGTACTTTCCCTGCCATTTGATAGCACCTGAATTCAACGTTGCATTCATCATGATGCGTTGCATCAGGTATGGATTATCCTGTTCGTTGAAATCATAGCGCCACTCCAACGGGGTGTGTTCCGCTGTCAGTATAGGATTCTTCCACTTGTCGTAAATACCATTACCACATTCCATAGGTTCATTTTTTTGCGTCAACAACGCCTCATGGTGGGCTCTTAACACCTTCTTTTTTTCTTCAAAATTGCTCATCGTTCTATTTATATAATTTTTATTTTATATCCTTCAAGAACAAGACGTTTTCCGCCTCATACAACTGCTTAAAGTCTGCTGCGCAGGGCAACTCAGGAGATGGCCCGAAATACTCCTCCTTGTAATTGCGCCATAACAGGAAATAGCTAAGCGGATACTGATCCATGATGGGCTTCAGCACACGTGTCCACCATGTCGAATCGGGCATATTCTTCATTCCACATTCTGTGATGGCCAACAGCTTTTGGTTCTTTTTGGCAAATTCACTCAGAAAAGCGAGGTCTGCATTCAGGGCTGTCTTGAAGTCCACTTCCGTGCCCCACTGGTAAGCATCCTCGCCTATCAAGGTCACTCTGTCGTTTCCAGGATAACGTTGTAGGAAACGCTCTTCTGTCCAACCTCCATCCAAATTAGGCGAATAACTCCAAAGCAAATTGTCAAAGCCACGCTCATTCAGATAGTCTTGCAACATTTTCCATAAGCCGCGAAACTCTTCATCACTACACAGCTTCTGTCCCCACCAGAACCACGAGCCGTTATTCTCGTGCCAAGGCCTAAAGATAATGGGCACAGGCTTGTCTTCCTCTGTCTTCAGAGTTGCCACAAAATCGCCCACACGCCTTATCCAGGTCTGGAATTTCTCATATTGCGAGCCATTAGGAAGAACACTCCTGACAACAGAAGAGTCTGATGTATCCCATGCTGTACCACCCGTCAGCGGGTTGCGGGGATGCCAACTTAAAGTCACGATACCGCCACGCTCATGGTGGGCTATCAGTTCATCATGAATACGCTGGAAAGGCACGCTGTCCAAGTTCTTGGCATCATCCATTTCGATACCTCCCAAATCAAAGCCCATTACAGCGGGATAATCCCCCACTGTCATCAACACATCACTCTTCCCTAATTCTGCACTGTCACCACTATAGGTTCCAGCCCATGTCACACCATAGAACGGATCATCCTGATGACCCATCATGTAGCCACGCTGCTGCAATGTCTGCATGCGCTCAGCCAATTGCTCACTCTGTGTTTTCTCAACGATAGTCTTCTGACCACAGGCTGCCATCATCATGGCTATACCTATTATATATATATATTGTTTCATCATTTTACATTCATTTGTTTCTTCATCCATTCCTGCCACTCATCCCATTGTTCCTGGTACCAGAAATGGGCCGTCTGCTGATATATACTCAATGTCTTCTCACAATTCAGTGTATTATAAGTAGCATAGGCTGTTGTAGGAGGTACCACATCGTCGTTATAGCCAAACGAAACCCAAGTGGGACATTTGATACGGCGAACGAAGTTCACGCCATCATAATACCTGGATGTCTCGATCATTGCTTTTCTCATTTCCCCTTTCTCATTACTCATTTTATAAAAATAGTGAGGCCATCCGCATGCCACACCTTTCAGCGAGGCCGTATGGTCGCAGAGTGCAGGATGAACAGCAGCTACAAAGGTGATACGTTTGTCCAATGCAGCTGTGGCATAGGAAAGAAAACCTCCCTGACTGGATCCCGTCACTCCTATCGTCTTACCATCCCATTCTGGTAGTGAGGCTATGTAGTCAACTGAGCGCACACAGCCTACCACCACACGCTTATAATAACTGTCATCTTTACTGTCCATTCCAAAGTTCCAATAGCAGTTCAGCGCTCCATTCATCAAATTGTCATAGAACTGCTGTGGTTGGGTTACATCCACTCCATGTATACCGATTTCCAGTACAATAGCCTGTGTAGGGGCAGTATAAGTATCACCACTATAGGGGCGGACACCAGCCCCCGGAACCCTTAACAAGGCAGGATACTTCCCCGGCTTGGAGGGTATACTCAGAATACCATAGGTACGCGAACCCCTGCGGATATTCTGGAACGACACCTGATACACATTGACATCCTCATTTGATCGTTCAGGTAACAATTCGCACTGAGCGTTCAACGATGTCCAACGAGCCTCCTCAAGCGTCTTGTTCCAGAATGCGTCAAAATCCTTCGGCTCTACAGTTGTGGGTTGCAACTTCTCTGGTGAGAAAGCTGCAGTACATGACCCTTTATACTCTTTCCCATCTACATGGGCCGTCACAGAAATACGATAGAAGCCTGGCATCGACATCTTTCCTTTCCAAGTCATTGTACCATCTTTCAGTACCACTTGCTGTTTTTTAACATCAGGATACATCTCTGGACCAGCCTCAAAGTCAATTACCGCATCATTCACCAACGTGGAAGAGCGCAACACACTTACCTTAAACAGAGCAGTTTGACCAACTTCATAGTTCCAATCCTGATGATCAGGCGATACCATTATATTAATATGGTTACCACGAATCTGAGCCCCTATTGGAATAACCATCCATAGGGCTACAAGCAAAAATAAAACAGATGATTTCTTCATGTATCTTGGGTCTTTAGTTAGATATGATTTTCTGCCTGCAAAGATAGCATTATTATTTAGAACATCATGATACTATTTTTGCAAACTCGCATATTATTTTTCACATTATCTACCAAAAATAGTTAATAGCACAAGACTACTTGGGTGAAAAAATCAGAATAGCCATTCCACATCCATAATACAATCATTCCCTTATGTATTAATACATAAAACAATTCTTTACTTAACCCGTTTCTTTTTATGCTACAAAACATATTTTGCAAAAAAGTATCAAAAATAAACAAAAAAAGAATACTCCATTTCGTAAAAAGGCATTAACTTTGCACCCGAATAACTTTGAAGCATTATAATTTTTTTAATTACTAACTAATAAACAACGTATGAATCTAAATTGCAGTAAGAAAACTCTACTGGCAGGATTATGCTCTATTTTCCTGTTAGGGTACTCGTCTGCAATGTACGCAGGAGGGACTTATGCCCCACTTGAAGTACAACAGACGAAGAAGATTACTGGTACCGTTAGCGACGCCATGGGCCCCGTTATCGGTGCAAGTGTAGTAATCAAGGGTACGTCAAATGGTGTTGCCACCGATTTTGACGGCAACTTCACTCTCCAAGCCAGCCAAGGCCAGACACTCGTCGTCAGTTACATTGGTTATCTGACGAAGGAAATCAAGATTGACGGACGAGCAAAGTACGACATCACCCTCGAGGAAGACAAGAAGATGCTTGATGAGGTGGTCGTTGTTGGTTATGGTACGATGAAGCGTTCTGACTTGACGGGTTCTGTATCGTCTATTGACGAGAAGGCAATTAAACAAGGTGTAAACACGAACGTTGAACAAGCCATGCAGGGTCGTATCGCAGGTGTTCAAGTAACCCAAAACTCTGGCGCCCCTGGCGGTGGCATCTCCGTTCAAATTCGTGGTATTAACTCTCTAAATGGTGGTAATGAGCCTTTGTATGTGATTGACGGTATTGCCGTGTCAGGACAAACGGATGGCAACACTTCCGTATTAAGCACTATAAACCCAGCAGATATAACTTCTATCGAAGTGCTGAAAGACGCATCGGCAACTGCCATTTACGGTTCACGTGCCTCAAATGGTGTTGTTCTTATTACAACTAAAAAAGGACAAGACAGCAGACCTCAAGTCAGCTATGAAGGCTATGTGGGTTGGCAGTCTATCATCAAGAAGTTGGATGTTATGAATCTCAAAGAGTATGCAGACTATTACAACACCCGTTCTAAAGTATACGGCTGGGGAACTAATGAACAATATCTCAATCCCGACCTGCTGACTGATGGCACCAACTGGCAGGATGAGTTGTTCCGTACTGCTGTTATGCACAACCACCAAGTGAACATCAACGGCGGTACAAAAAGTACACATTATTCTATATCAGGTGGTTATCTAAACCAAGATGGTATTGCCATTGGTTCTTCATTTGAACGTGTTACCTTCCGTGTTAACTTCGATACAGAGATTAACAAATGGCTCAGTTTCAATGCTAATGTTGCCTTTGCCAATATTTGGCAGGAATCCACCTTTGACCAATGGAATATCATGTACCAGGCTCTTGCCAGTACACCTGACATGGCTGCTCATAGGCCTGACGGAAGTTACGATATGGGATCAAGCAGTATGAGATATAACTATACTGTAAACCCACTTTTTATGGCAGAGCGCCAGACCAATGAACGTACAAACCAGTCACTGGACTATAACTTTGCAGCCAATATCAAACCTGTTAAAGGGCTGAATATTCGCATAGAATATGGTGGCAATCGTGGCTGGGGTAAAGCTCTTAATTTCGTCCCAGAATATAAAACCTGGAGAGATGGGAACATATTCACCTACCCATCGGCTAATAACAAATACAACTCTACAAATAAATACAACTCCTTCAAGCAGTACGCAACTTACGAGATTGAGCCATTGAAGGACAACCGTTTCTCGCTCATGCTAGGTCACGAGTCTCAGGATGGCGAGTGGTACCAAGGCTGGATGTATCGCGGGAATTACATTTCAGGTGCACTGACCAGTATTGCTGTAGGCGATGCCGATACTGCCAAGAACAATGAGGAGGGCAATCACTGGTCCATTGAGTCATACTTCGGACGCTTCAATTACAATTTCAAAGAACGTTACTTGTTAACAGCCACCCTCCGTACTGATGGTTCTTCACACTTTGCCAAAGGCCATCGTTGGGGTTGGTTCCCATCTGTAGCTCTTGCATGGCGTATTACTCAAGAACCCTTCATGAAAAAAGTTACATGGCTAAGCAATGCAAAACTACGTTTAGGTTGGGGATTGGTAGGTAACCAAAATGCCGCAGAATATGCCTATGGTGTCAAAATGAAGAATGTAACGACCTCTAATGGAACTGCTTATGTACCAGCCAACTACGGAAACGAAGATTTGACTTGGGAGAAAACACGTGCATGGAACATCGGTCTGGATCTGGCCTTCCTCAATAACCGCATCGAATTTATCACTGATGCTTATTGGAAGACCACAGACGACCTGCTGATGTCTGCTGTACTACCAAACTTCCTTACGGGACTAACACCTGCAATTGTGAACGCTGGTTCTATGAAAAACAGAGGTGTTGAGTTCACACTGAACACCGTTAACATCAATAACAAAGACTTCCAGTGGCGTTCTGGACTGACTGTCTCATTCAACAAGAACGAGTTAAGCAGTCTGAATTCTGCCGATGCTGCACTGCCAGGCAAGATTCCTACTGGACAGGGAAGCGACCCTATCGTCACATGGACTCCTGTAGGCGGTGCTGTTGGCCGTTTCTACGGATATAATGTCATTGGCATGTTTACCTGCGAGGACGATTTCTATCAGAAGAACCAGTTAGGAGAATTCGTACTTGACGCCAACGGTAACCGCGTTCCTGTAGCCCGTCCTGTTGCAACCGATGGTTCTCTTATGCCCATCAATCCAAACAATGGTATCTGGGTAGGAGACTACATTTATGAGGATGTCAATCAAGACGGTAAGATTACTGAGGCCGACCGTAAGTTTATCGGTGATCCTAACCCCACCTTCACTTTTGGTTTCAACAACGTAATTACATGGAAAGACTTTGAATTGTCATTCTTCTTCAACGGAAGTGTAGGTAATGATGCCTATAACTATATTCGCCAACAGTTCTCTGACCCATCAAGCTGGGGTAACCGCATGAAAGATGTGTTCGATTTCGCACGTATAGCACTTAAGGACGAAAACGGTTCAACAACAGACATCAGCAATGTATATATCAGTAATGCAAGTTCTGCCAAGGTTCAGCGTATTACTCTAAATCCAGCTAACGACAACAACCGCGTCAGCAGCCGATTTATAGAGAATGCATCTTATCTGCGCCTAAAGTCGTTGTCACTCTCATGGAATGTTCCTAAGAAATGGTTAGCACCTCTGAAGGTTGATTGGGTGCAGGTCTATGCCAACGTCCAGAACCTCTTTACTATCACCAACTATAAGGGCTACGACCCTGAGTTGGGTTCTATTAACCAGACTGTCACTTTGCAAGGCATTGATAACTATCGTTATCCATCACAACGCATCTACAACGTCGGTCTGAAAGTTCGTTTCTAATAATTATATATGGTATGAAAAAGATAAAATTCAATATACTCGCCATTTCAGCGCTGTTAGGAATGTCGCTGACAATGGGCAGTTGTGCCAAGGATTATCTGGATCGTCTGCCTCAGCACCAATACACAGAAGAAACCTTTTATGGTGCAGACGACATTGACCAAAGTGTCATGCTGAAACTCCTAGAGCCACTTTATAACTCCGCATGGGCCAAATATAACGAACGTGCCATTTACCCTATCGGCTCGATGAGAGCTAACGATGGATGGAGTCCTTATCTCAATGGTGAGTTCGGAAGATTTCAAGTAACGGGTCTTTCTACCGAGATTGGTAATGCATGGGGCGCATTCTACTCCGTGGTAACACAAGCCAATGCTATTATCCGCAGTATGGAGAAAAATGCGAAAGAAGGAACCAACCAAGATATGCTGAACCAGATTAACGGTGAAGCTCGTCTGATGCGTGGTTTGGCATACTTCTATTTGGTACGCGGCTGGGGTGACGTGATTATTTATGAGGACAACTATGCTGCTGCTGAGAACCCCCAAATTCCTTTGTACACAGAAGAAAGTGTTCTAAAATTTGTCATTCGCGATTTCGAGCAGGCTGAAAAGTTGTTGCCAGAAAAGGCTACCACGGCCAACCATCCTTCCCGATTTGTAGCTAAAGCATATCTGGCCAAAGCTCTTTTAGCCCAAAGCGGATGGAATAAGAGTACTCGCGACCAGGCCACACTTGACCGTGTTGTTACTCTGTGCGACGAAGTCATCAACTGTGGACAATACTCCTTGCTTCCCAACTACGAAGATTTGTTCAAGGTTGAGAACAATGCCTGCTATGCAGACAATAACAAGGAAACTTTGTTGGCACTGCGTTGGGCTGATCCCCTGACAGGAGAATATGCTGAGCGAAATGTTAACATCAACGATATCGGCTGGAATGAGGTAGTTCCCGAAATCGGCGCTTGGGGTGGTTCTCTTCATGCTTCTGTTGACATGATGAATATGTACAATGAGGAACCAGAAGACCAAGTACGCGCCAGTGCCACTTTCTTCATCCCTGGTAAGACCTACGACTACATTCACAAGGACAAGGGTGGATACACTTATACCAAGAACTGGATGCAGATTAAGAAAGGGATTGTTGGCGACAAGGCTGACTGCAACGGGCATCTTGTATCACAGGGAAGCCCCTTCAATACTTATATGCTGCGATTTGCTGATGTATTCTTGACCAAGGCAGAAGCTCTACTTGGCAACAATGAGTCTACATCGAATGCCGAAGCATTAACCGCATTCAACGCCACTCGTTTGCGTGCTGGATTGAAGGCAAAGACCTCTTTTACCCTTGAAGACCTGATTCGTGAACGTCGCGTCGAGTTTGGCATGGAATGTGTTAATTGGTTCGATATGGTAACATGGTATCGATGGAAGCCTCAATTTATGTTAAACTACTTTAACAACAAACAATTCCGTGGTTTTATGACCAATGACGGCGATGTCATTCTGAATGACGATGGCACAATAGCATATCGCTGTATTCCATCTGGTGAGGGAGTATGGTACACAGGAACCTCATGGAACGATAATGGTGATATCCAAACATCTTTGTGGAGCGATGCTGAACGCTACAACGACGGAAAGATTGTCTATCGTCAATATGGTCCTGAAGGAGGATTTGACAATGACACCAATCCCATTGTAACTACTGGCGGTATAGCTATGACCAAAGCCAACGGATACACCTATGACCTTTGGAAGATTGCACGCGAGACTCCTGGATTTGCAGCCATCAAGCTAACCGAAGAAAACATCTTCATGCCCTATCCAGAGAATGATGTATTACAAAACCCCTATTTCAACCTACCTCCGCAGGAGTATAAATTCGGAGAGTGATCTCTTCCGGGAAAAACAAGAACAAGTTAAAATACAATGAATATGAAACACTATATGTCAAATTTCAAGACAAGTCTGTTGCTGATGACTTTCATGGCATCATTCCTGTTTGGCGTTACTTCGTGTAAGGAAAGTGACTCTAGTGGCGGTACACCGAAAATCACTTCGGTCACTAACACGGATCCCAACAATCAGATTACGTACGGTAAAATAGGCGCCGGCTCTCTCATTGTAATTCGCGGTGAGAATCTGGGCGGTGCACAAAAAGTTTACATCAATGACCAAGAGGTATGGTTCAACACCACCATGAACACTGACCACAGTATCATCGTTCAGATACCGACTGAGGATGATGGATTCGTGCTGACAGCTTTTGATAGCAATCTGAAAGACGAGATCCGTGTGGTTACCTCAGATGGCATTGCTACATACTCTTTTAAGATTACAGCCCCCTACCCCTCAGCAACAAGTGTAATATCGAAATTTCCACGCAATGCAGGTGACTGGGTTACTGTTATTGGCCAGAATTTAGTTGATATAGATCGTATTTTCATCACTTCATTAACAACTGATGAGATTTATGCATCCAGTGCGACAGAGATTGGTGGCACGCAGGCAGAGGTAACAGAATATGAGATTACCAAGCAAGAACACAGAAAAGCAGACTCTGGAAAAGGCTATGTTACCGACTCCGAGATGAAATTTAAGATTCCAGAGATGTCATTTGACGGTGGAACGCTGGTTATTGAGTGCGCTGCTGGTAATGTATTATATCCCTTCACACTAAGTTTAGCCCCACCCGAAATCTTAAAGGTCAACACGGATATGCCTGTTCCTGGCGAGGAGCTGGTTATCACTGGTAAGAACTTCATTCAAGTTGACGAGGTGAAGATTGGCGACAAGGTAGTGAATGTAGAGGATTTCACCGTCGACGAGGCTGGTGAGAATATCACCGTAGCTTTCAAGGAGTATATGAAGCCTAGCACTGATGCCACTCCACAATTGTCAGTGAAGACAGGCGGTGGTGTAGTTACTACTAGTTTCTACAACTATTCTACCATTATTTATGGCTTTGAGGATGGACAAGCTACAAACAACGGATGGGGAGGTGATCCTTCCTATGAAACAACAGACGGATCGACAGCACCATTTACTTGTGACGGCAACTTTGCCCACTATAACATTCCTGCTGAAGGTCAACAATGGTGGGGAACAATGATCTACTACCGGAAAGACTGGAGCGGAAACTCATTCCCGTTGCCTGGTTTCGATGTAATTCCAGCGGATGCACCTGCTGAAAAGATTTACTTAGCAATGGAAGTGTACAATATTGGTTCTGACTACAATAAATTTGATGCTGAGGGTGTTCCAACCTTCACAGGTTACCTCCGCTATATGATACAACCTCTTGACGATTCAGAAAACACGTATGACAACTTCAAGGATTGGGTTCCCGATGGTTATCCCACAAAACCAGTCTTTGAGACAAAGATCCTGGCAGATGCTGATGGAAATGCTTATGAAGGAAAATGGTATCGTCACGTACTGCCCTTAAGCAAATTTAATTGCTATGCAGGTAAGACTTATTCAGAAATCGTTACTACAGGTTTAAATCAATTCCGCATTCAGTCTATCAACCAAGGAACAGTTGTTGGAAAGATTGATTTCTGTCTTGATAATATCCGTATCATCTACATCCCATAATGTTAAATTGAAAAGTTTATGAAACAAAAAAAAATATTTTCTATTATTTTGCTCATCGTAGCAGCTCTGGGATTCCAGAGCTGCAGCGATAGCGAAAGCAGCGACACGGCCAAAGTGATGAGGCTATTTCAAGGCAATACAGAAGTAACCGAATTGAATTTCTCACTGGGTGCTAGCAGCCAAATGCTGGGTGTATTCTCTGACGCAAACTGGGAAGCCTCACTCAGCGAGGAATCATGGTGTACCATCTCTAACCATGCAGGTTTTGTTGATGGGGACAGCATTCAGTATATTAAAATATCTGTTGCAAAGAATCCTGAATCTGCACGTTCTGTAGTCCTCACAGTAAAAGCTGGTGGTACATCACGTACAGTTACCATCAATCAAAATGGCACAGAGACTGATCCTGACGATCCTTTTATTAGTGCATTCACATTTGTAGAAGATCTCAAGATGGGCTATAATCTTGGTAACACCCTTGATGCCAGCCAAGAGGTTAACAAATACGATTGGTTCACACCCTCCGGTCCTGGTGACTGGCAGACCTATGAGACATGCTGGGGACAGCCCGTCACTACCCAAGAGATGATTGACGCCATTGCTGCCAAGGGCTTTAACATCATCCGTGTACCCGTCACCTGGTTCCCTCACATGGATACCAACGGCAACGTCAACGAGGAGTGGATGAACCGCGTGGAGCAGGTCGTGAAGTATGTGCTCAACACCGGCAGCTATTGCATCTTGAATGTGCAGCATGACACCGGTGCCAAGGGTGACCGTGAAGACAACATTGCATGGATTTCGACGGCTGCCGACGAGTATGCCACCACCAGCCCCCTCTTCAAGAAACTATGGACTCAAATTGCCAACCGCTTCAAGAGTTACGACGACAAGCTGTTGTTTGAGGGGATGAACGAGGTGCTGAACAAGGAGCGTTCTTTCGGCACCGACTATGCCAGCTATTCTGCTGACGACTGGGCTACGCTGAACAAGCTGCTTCAGGACTTCGTGGATGCTGTACGTGCTACAGGCGGCAACAACGAATACCGTAACCTGCTGATTGCCACCGTTGGTTCCACCAGTGCTTCTGCTGCTATCTCGCAGCTGCAGTGCCCTACTGACAAGCACCCCAACCACATCGTAGGTTCTGTCCACTGCTATGATCCCTACTGGTTCTGCAACGACGGCAGTGGAAGTGGTGACAATATTTACTGGATCAACTATTTCGATAGTGACTGTCAGACCGAGATTGATGATATTTTCAACCGTGTCGATGCTCACTTCCTGGGTAAGTTAGGCATCCCATACATCTTCGGCGAGTTTGGTGCCATCGGCAGCCACCCCGAAATGGCTGAGCGTGTAAAATATGCCCAGTACATGGCTAAAAAGTTTAAGGAATACGGTACGACTGGTCTCTGGTGGATGGGATTATACGACCGCCAAAAGGGGGAATGGAATGAAAGTGAGATTGTTGATGCACTCATGAAATAAGCATACAACTATTTTTCTATGCAAAGCCGGGATGCTTCGTTTTGATGGAGCATCCCGATTTATTAGATCGCTTCTTAAGGAGACAACCAGGAAAACGAAATAGGATATTCGCCTATTCACTGAGCCTATCTTGAATATAGTAATTCACAAACTTATGAAAAGACTGAAAACACTCATTGCAGCACTCACGCTGATAGCAACGGGAACGACGGCTGCCGACATTCCGTCAACACCCGTTACCGCATCAAGCGACG
>Ga0310697_10003825_pt1 | contig 15062 bp, 24 predicted proteins | sample 172DNAGHGlowgp2_FD_203883 | JGI IMG/M metagenome (GOLD analysis project Ga0310697, IMG submission 203883) | Sheep rumen microbial communities from Palmerston North, Manawatu-Wanganui, New Zealand - 1728 DNA GHGlow gp2 (v2) (version 2) | ecosystem: Host-associated > Mammals > Digestive system >... | reverse complement strand
TAGGCTTTCACAAGTACACATACACAAGTTCTGAACCGTTAGCCTATAGAGCGATAGATGACCGTTGCCATCTATACATATTTTATAATACTGAAAAGCACATTCGAACGTCGTAAAAGGGATTTATACCGCCGGACAAGTTCCATAGCCTTGTCGGTATGCAAGATACTGAGAAGGCCATGAAACACGCCCGACTGATGGCTGACGAGCGAAAAAGGCTGTCCCCACTTGCAAACTGGAAACCATAAGGGCATTCAGTGTTGCAGGTGGTGACTGCCCATTTCTTTATCTCGTCCGCTCCGGCCTTGTGTCCTTTTACGAGCACATTCCCATATTAAGCCATTTAGTCTGGTTCGCTGCCACGAACACGAACGAAGGAGTAGCCAATGGTACGTAATCCGTTTCCTGAACCACCGCATTTTGTCTTCCTGTCGCCTGATGTTTGATCGTTCCAGCGGCAAAGGTAAAACGCAAATTGGAATGGCAAAGCTTCAGGCCCCAAGGGGTTTCGGGGAAATCTCCACGCCCGCTGAGGGGGTAGTATTTCGCCGAAAAAACTTTGCGAATCCAATTCTGCTACCTTTGAGAGAGCCGCAGGAACGAACAAACGGCGATAGGAAGACGCAGAAAAAAAAACGGTGGATTCAAGGAAACGGAATTAGTTCATTAGGAACTTCACTTCACAGCTCCTGGATCCACATAAAAAATAAAGATTATGGCATACAACAGTACATTGACAACAGCAGCGGTTATCGCAGTCATCGCATACCGCATCATCCTTTGGGCAGTCCGCATCCTGTGGTATTGCTTCAAGGCAGTAGTGAACATCATCCTTTGGCTTCTGAGAGCCATATTCTGGACGATGCTATTCCTCACACGTATCATCCTCTAATCCCCTTTTCAGATATGTTCAAATACGCCATTATGCAGTACACTCCGCAGCGTTACATCCGCCGTGCAGACTTCGAGACGCAGGACACCATGCGCCATTTGCTCGACTTCAAGGCAGGACGCAGGTATGCAACCAAGTGGGCAGCGCAGATTGTGGGCAAGACCCTTTCGGCAATGGATTTGACAAACACCGTCATCGTATGTATCCCCGCCAGTTGTGAGCAAACCAACAAGCGCCGTTACAAGAGGTTTTCCGCAGACGTGTGCGCCATGTGTAATGCTATTAACGGCTTTGAGCATATCCAAGTTATCGGCAAGCGTGAGAAAGTGCATATCAGCAAGAAACACGGCCAAGAGAGCAACGTACAGATAGACACCGACTACTTCAACGGCAAGCGTGTGTTACTGATTGACGACATTTGCACCACCTGTGCCACCGCCAACGCATTCATTGAGCAGATGCAAAAGGCAGGTGCAGACGTGAGAATGACGCTCTTTCTCGCCAAGACAAAAAGTTATCGCAGAACATCAACAATTCAATACAACTGATTATGAACACAGCAGCATTAAGACTGAGCATTAAGCAGTGGGCACCCGAAGACCGCCCCACCGAGAGATTACAGCGTTTAGGCGCAGAGTCACTGACTGACGGAGAACTCCTTGCCATCCTCATTGGTAGCGGTACGCAGCAGTATAGCGCAGTGGATATTGCCAACCATGTTTTGGGCAAGTTCAACCGCAACCTCAACACATTGGGGAAGGCTCGTTTCGATGAAATCCTCGACACCGAGGGAGTTGGTACACAGACTGCATGCAAGATACTCGCAGCCGTAGAGTTGGGCAGACGCAGACAGACAGCAACACCCGAACTGCATCCCGACATGAGCACCGCCACCCGTATCTACAACTACATGCTACCCAAGATGCAAGACCTTGCAACGGAAGAGTTTCACATCTTGCTGATGAATCAGAACTATCGCCTCGTGAAGTCTGTAAAGATTAGCCAAGGCGGCATAACTGAGACCAGTGCCGACATACGGGTAATGATGCGTGAGGCAGTACTCTGCAATGCCACCATCCTCGCAGCGTGCCACAACCATCCGTCAGGAAGTCTTTCCCCAAGCAGGGCAGACGATGAACTCACAAAAGCAATCAAGGAGGCATGCAGGCTCATGCGCCTCCACTTCCTTGACCATTTTATCGTGACCGACGGAGCATATATGAGTTACAGGGAGCAGGGCAAACTATAATTAACAGAAATATTCACATAAACAAGCAAGAAGAAAATGAGTACAAAGGACTATTTGAAGGGGCTGGCAGTCACCCTTATCCCCTACCGCAAAGGCAGCAAGGCCGACAAGGAGGGAGAGATAGCCGAAGTAGTAACCGAGAAAGGCAATGGCGACAGTCGCTATTGGGGTGGCAACGAGGACGAGACAAGCCTCTTTGTCACCACCGACAGCGAGCGGATGCACGTTGACTTCATGGGAACGGAACACGAGGACGTTTGCCGCCTTTTGGATGGCAAGCCCGTCCTTGTGCGTGACAGAGAGAACGGAGAATACTATTACATCATCAAATACCAATTTATATGAAAGCAGTTCAAGTTTATTACCAATGCAAGGGAACACCTGCAATAGTCCATGCTGACGTAGAAGAAATCCCCATTGGAGAGAGAAAAATCCTCACAAGACGGGAGTTCCGTTGCCAACATTGTGGAGAAAGATGGATAGAGGCTATTAACAGCCCGATAGTTCTTGACCAATTTTTGGAAAACAACTTAGGTGATTACTACAGGAATACCATCTATTGCCAACAGGTGAAGTAACATTCCTTATTAGTCTAACAATAATAATGAAATACAATGACCATCAAGATTGAAAGCATTATCAACCAATGGGACAGCGAGACGAACGATGTAATAGTCCGTTTCCTTAACCTATTGACCCTTGCCAAGACCCGCAGAGAGTTGGAACTGGCTTTGGATTTCACTCCTTTCAAGGAGCAGTATAAAAAACACCTCCTTTGGGGATGGGGAAGCAAGCACCTTTGGGTGAAGCAGGTCTGCCCTTACAATGGCAGTGTAGCGGAGGAAAGATTACTAATCGTTGAATTCTAACCACACAAAGAGAAAGGTATTATGCAGTACATTGACAGATTCACCATCCCTACATGGGCGATTGCAGCGATTGAGAACGGAGATTTCAGCGGACTGAATGATATGGACACGGAACTTGTGCAGTCATTCATTGACACCAACTGCAAAGGCGGCTACTACGTTGAGTGGGTAGGCATCAATGAGCCATATTTCAGCCACTATCCCGACATTGGCGGACTGGCCTCAGAGGTTGTGGACGCAGATTTCTATCACGCATAAGTATTAACCACGGTAGGAGTGCATAGCCATTCCCACCACTAAAAACAAAAAGAAGATGAAATATCAAGTACCTACCCGTTTCGTGTTCACGGGAGTTTTCACGGTGGAAGCTGAGAACAGGGAAGAAGCACGGCAGATGGTTATGGATAGTTGCGGACTTGTAATGGGTGGAGGCATCCACACCGACCTTGATGATGATGAGGTCGATTGGGACTTCGACACTCACCCCTACAAGGAAACAGGTCGTATAACCAAGGCATGAGACAGTAACAAGTAATAAGGTAACGGTGGGGCCAACCACCCCACCACCAAACAACGAAGACAATGGTAAGAATAAAGGCAATCAATAGGATAAAGACAGCCCGGACACGGCTACTGCAATTCGTTTGGAGGCATAAGATGATGGCAGAGAACGGACGGACAACGGACGGAAAGGATGTGGAGGTAATCGATGCAGGACTATACAACCGCCAAGGCAGAGGCCCCGATTTCTTCAATGCAAAACTCAAACTAAATGGTGTCCTTTGGGTGGGCAATGTCGTAGTGGCCGAAAACGCATCCGACTGGTATCAGCACGGAATGGACAAGGACAATGCCTATGACAATGTAATCCTCGTAGTGGTTGGCACTGCCGATACTGACATTTTCAACTCAAAGGAACAGCCCGTCAACGTCATGCCGATGGAGGTGCCGCAGAATGTGGCTAAGCGATACTTGATACTCGCATCCGACCAAGGACAGGCAGTGTGCCATCAGAACGTAAAGGAACACTGCACACGCCTGACTACCCGCTCATGGCTGAGTGCCATACAGACCGAACGGATGGAATGGCAGTGCAATGAAGTAAGGCGCAGGGCGAAGGAATACGGCTCATGGGACGCAGCCTATTTCGTGACCATTGCCCGAACCTTTGGATTGGGCGTTAATGGTGACATGATGGAAAGGTGGGCGAAGTCACTGCCGATGTCGGTAACAGACCATCATTCCGATGACCTCTTTCAGTTGGAAGCCCTCTTTCTCGGACAAGCAGGATTATTAGAACTTGAAACCATCCCCGAGCAGTTCCAACACGATGCATTGAACGAGGGCTATTTCGCCAAACTACGTAATGAATATCTCTACCTTGCGCACAAGTATTCACTTCTTCCCCTTGATGGCAAGCAATGGAAGCCGATGGGGAAAGGCTGCAACCGCACACCGCATCTTGCATTTGTCTTTCTTGCAAACATGTGCTATCAGCGCAAGACCTCACTACAGGACATGCTCAAATGCGAATCTATGAAAGAAGTGCAGAACCTGTTGAAAGTAAGCGTTACACCCTATTGGCAGACACACTACCATTTCGGCGCAGTGAGCGGGACGAGCACCAAGCAACTGAGCACGGAACAGCTGAATCTGATTGTGATTAACGCAGTTATTCCCATGCTCTTTGCATACGGTCGTGAAATGTCAAAAGAAGTCTATTGTGACCAAGCCTTTGACTTCATCGAGCAGTGCAAGGCTGAGAAAAACGCCATCACCAAACATTGGGAGCAGTACGGCATCAAAAACGAGACAGCAGGAGACTCACAGGCACTTATCCAGTTACAGCGCGAGTATTGTGACAGGCGCAAGTGCCTACGTTGCCGTTTCGGGTATGAGTATCTGAGAGGTAGGAAAGAAACGGAAGCGGAAAGAAACCTGTCCGAAACGTAAGCCAAATAAAAACGTATTCTATCGGATAGCTCAAGCCATGCCTTTTGCAGTACGGAGTGCGTTATCCTTGAAATGGTTGCCTTCATTCCACTCCATCGCCTTTTCGCAATCAAGCAGTTCGTGCATCCGTTCAATACATTCTCCGACACGGGCCATCTGTGGATTCCTCGCCTTTGGCTCCTTGTCGCCAAGGCTCAGATATACCCGGTTGGCTTTCATCTGATGACTCTCTGCAAATTCTATCCATTTCGGAAACCATACAGATGGTGAAGCACCGACGATGGATGAGAACACATCCGTCTGATACCCGCTCCATAGCGCAAACAGACCCGCGAGTGAGTAGCCGCCAAGACAATAGCGGTTGCCCTTGAATCGTGTGACCAGTTCGTCCAGCACGTAGCAGAGCGTCTTTGATGCTCCTTCTCCGAAATCCTCACGACCGAATACGGCAGGTGCCTTCCAAGGCGACAATTCCACATTCCAGTTGTTGATACGGAAGGCGACAAGGGTAAACGTCGTTGACGAATGACTACTGAGCCAAGCGACTTCTTCATCCAGCCCCTGCAGGTCATGTTCGTCCACGGGCTGGATGATGACCCATTCCGGCCTTTCCGTAGTCTGGTGTACCCAAACCTGTCTTTCGGCTATCCCAATCTGTTTCATTCGTCAGTTCCTCCCTTTATTGATAATGTAGATGCCAAGTGCAGCGAGTCCTCCGGCAAGGACGTATTTCGCATGGAACGTCTCGCCAAGACAGAGGCAAGAGGTTACGGCACCAACGATGGGGATGAGTGAGTTGTATATGGCGACCTTTCCAACTGGATTCAGGCTGAGTAGTTTGTTGTAGAGTGCAAATCCAATGGCAGAGATGGCGATAAGGAGCAACAAGCAGACGATGCCGAGTATATTCACATTGGGAAGTATACCACCGAAAGCAAGCCCAGGGATAATGAGCAGCAGCCCTCCGATGGTGAGACTGTAACCTGTTCCGACAAAGACATCCACACGACGGCTCAGTCCGCGAGTCATCAGGTTGGCACATGCCCCGCAGATGGCATTGAGGATAATCATACCGTCGCCCAGCCAAGTAAATTGTCCGCTTTCGGTTCCACCGAGATTCAATGCAAGGATTCCGCTGAACCCAACAGCGCAGCCGAGAATCTTCCGTGAGGTCAACTTGTCGCTCTTGAAACAGGCACAGGCCAGCAGCACTACAAGGAAAGTACTCAGTGAATTGAGGATAGCAGCCCGTGAGCCTTCACTATGCGACATGCCTACATAGAAGAAGAAATAGTGAAGCGTGGTGTTCATCAGCGCGAAGGCGAGGAAAAACCACCAGTCTTTCTTGATGTCCATTCTGAATGAACGCCCACTGCCACGGGCTACAGAAAGAACGATCAGACCAGCCGCAGCAAAGCGGATGCCCGCAAAGAGCATCTTGCAGCCTGTCATGTCTGTCGTGATGCCAAAGGCATTGAAGCCTATCTTGATAAGCGGGAATGCCCATCCCCATGCTATTGCAGCAGTGAGGGCAAATACCACCACCCAAGCGGGTCGCTGAAATATGGATGTTCTCGTCGGTTCCATCTGGTATCTCAAATCGGCTGCAAAATTACTCAAAAATTTCAAGAAACACGAATCAACCCATCAAACCCAATTTCATAATTCACTCCGCGATAGGGTTTCTCTACCTTTATCATTCGGCCACGTGAGTTTTGTTGGCTATAGGTGAACTGCGCTACATAACCGGGCTTGTTGCGCAAAGATGGATAATGATGCTTAATCCAGTCACCATATTTGGAGTTGATAGTGGTGAGCTTCGGAACTCGTCGCAACAGGATCCACTCCCAGCGGTTCTTTTTCTTATACCACAGTATTTCGTTGCCATCCAATCCCTTGTCACGATGCAGTTTGGCTTTTGGATCTTCGTCACGCAGGTACTCCATGACATAGAGCGCCATCTGGGTATTCAGTTCCCATGAAGACATTTCCACCAATCTCGGGACTACGAGCGATGACGGCACCAGACTTTCCTCAGTTACGGCATGTCGTAGATTCCAACCTGTCGCATCTACTGGCTGCATCCCGTCGGGCGTGAGAATAAATAGACACGGCACAAGGCCATTCCGCAAACATCGATTGACAAACGCCTCGCGATGGATGCCGATGTCAGCCTCGCTGTCGAAGTCAGGATAGCGTTGCAGACGCATTCCGCCACGCAGGAAAATCTCGTCAAAAGACAGTCTCACGGCAAAAGTTTGGTTTCCATATACAAATGAGAAATCCTCGAAAGTAGTCTCTTCCGCTGCACTCGTCAGCATGTAGCAGTGTCCCATCAGTGCCTTGCGGTCTGCCCGTTCGAGCAGGTCATTTATTTGTCTGACGGCTCGTTTCCGGGCTATCTGGAAGTTGTGATGTCTCTTTTTCCTAGCCTCGGCTTTGCGCTCGCTCTCTTCATTCTCCCGCCGATGGCGTTCCTCCCATTCCCGGGTTTCTGCTTCCCATTGGCGTAGCTGTTCTTCACGTTCCCTTCGTTCAGCGGCTCGCTGTTGCTTGCTCTCTTCGATTTCACTTTCCTGCTGTTTATGCTCTGCCGCCCACTTCTCCCGTTGGGCTTCCTGCTCCCGTATTCTTTCATCCTCACGACACTTCCAATACCGCTCATGATGCTCTCGCTGTAAATCCCATTTCAGGTTCGTCCGCTTGTCATCAAGCCATAGGGGAAAGAACAGTAACGACACCAAGGCAATAAACACAGGCAGCCAGTCCCTTACCAAATCGGTCTCATAGCTATCCCTGCGCCAAGGGAAAATGTATGTGTTATAATATAGCAGGTCATAGAGCCAAAAGTGCCAGAGCAGACATAGAGACAAGACGGCTATAAAGCTGTACATAGCTCTGCGCTTGCATCGCCAACCCCATACAAAAGGCTTTTTAATACGCCTAATAATTATATGGTTTATCAGTGGAGTTTTATTATATCTGCCCACCGTATTGTCGGGTTCATGCTGTTGAAATCTTCATTTACAGATAAGTCACAGTTTCTTCAATCGGCTTGCGGCTGTTGTGGTTAGCCAATGGCCCTGCACCTTCTGCTGCATAGCCGAGGGCGAGGCAGGTCAGAATCTCTTCGTTCTCCGGCAACTGAAATGCTTCGGACATCTTGTCGGGGTCGAAAAAGTTCACCCAGCAGCTATCCACGCCTACACTCTTCGCACAGAGCATCATGTGAGTGGTCACGATGGAGGCATCCTCAATGCCTGAATCATACTTCTGGCCAGGATAGGTGAACACGTTGTTCTTGTCAAACGCCACGATGAGCATTGTCGGCGCACCATATCGACATGGCGTGAGCGTGTCAATCTTGGCCAGTCCTTCTGCAGACTGCACTACGTAGATGTGCTGCTCCTGCAGGTTCTTTGCCGTTGGAGCCAAGCGTCCTGCCTCCAGAATGCTGTCGAGTTGCCCCTTACTGATCTGACGTGAGTCAAACTTTTTGCAGGAATACCTGCTTCTTGCTAATTCAATGAAATCCATAGTCCTATTTTTTAACATATCGCTGATAATCTTTCCAAAGCCGAAGCATCCAGCCTGTACACTGTCCATTCCTTCATCGGTACAGCTCCAAGCGAAAGATAAAAATCGATGCTTGGCTGGTTCCAGTTCAGACAAGTCCACTCCATCCGTCCGCAATGATGCTCCAGAGCAATCTTCACCAGATGAAGTAGCAATGCCTTCCCATATCCCTTGCCTCGCTCTTCAGGCCAAACAAACAAGTCTTCCAAATAAAGTCCGGAGTGTCCGATGAACGTTGAGAAATTGTAGAAGAAGAGCGCAAAGCCTACCTCACGACCATCCACTACAGCAAAGACCGCTTCAGCCCTGTGCTCATCGAACATTTCCCGTTCCAGCACATCTGCCGAAGCAATAGCCTCGTTCTCCATTTTCTCATATCGGGCAATGCCCTTGATAAACTCCAACAGCAGAGGTACATCCTGCCGCTCAGCCTTTCGAATCTCAATTTTCATCGTCTTCGTCCTCCATCCTACATATTTGTCGCGTCTCTTTCCTCGCTTCCTTCCAACGGGGGAAGTATTTGTCCATGAGCGCATGGAAACGAGCATTGTGACTGGGCTCCAGCAGATGGCACAGTTCATGCACTACCACATGCTCGACGCACCACTCAGGCAATAGCAGCACGTATGCGGAAAAGCAGACAGACTTGTCTTTGACATTGCACATGCCCCATCGGGAAATCATCGACTTGTAATAAACGACGGATGGTTTCACGCCCATCTCCTTCGAGTGCCGTTCCACCATTGGCTCTATCAGTGCCTTCAAACGTCGCAGTGCATCATCAGTCTGTGCCTTAGTCCGCAATGGCAACTGACTGTAGAACTCAGCCCGTTTCACCTGTCTCTCGTAGGTACTCTTACGTGCCTTGGCTATCCAGTCACGATGTTCTTCAATGAACCGCTCCACCTCAGCCTTTGGCATACCGATAGGTGCCGATACATGCACATCGCCATTCTTCACGATGCGCATTGACAGTCTGCTGGTTCTTCTGTATGTTACCTGTATTGGCATTATTACTTCACATTTGAAAACTGTTGTTCTTTTATCAACTCTATTGCTGCTTTGCCTGTCAGATGCTCAATGTCGAAGCGGATCATTAGCATGCGAGAAAGACCTTTTTCCAATTCCTTTTGCAAGGCTTCCTCTTGGTTGGGATTGTATCTATCACCAAGCAGTCGGGCTGTTTCTAACTTCTCCTGTTCATCCTCAATGATGTGGATGCGCCCAAAGGCTATCACGCTGCGGAAATAAGTGGTGTACTTCTCAGGATGCACTTCGTCCTGATCAATGACACAGAACGAAGCCTTGTCGCAGTTTCTGATGGCATCGATCTTATGACCACTCAATGCGCTGTGGAAATATAACTTGCCATCGGCATAGACATAGCTGATGGGAACGGCGTATGGATAGCCGCCGTCACCCAACAATGCCAATGTGCCTGCAGTCGCCTTCTGCAAGATCCCTATGCTCTTTTCTTCTGAAAGTTGCTGGCGCTTACGCCTCATTTCTCTGAAATCACTCATTTCTCTTCTAAATAGTTTACTTTCTTTCCCGTCTTTTCGGCATACGCAATCTCACGCCTGGTACTCTCACCGATATACCCACCGACATTAATGACAAAGATCTCGTCAGCGAGGTCAATCTTACGCAGATGCATTTCATCAAGCATTTCCTTCGTGCCAGGTTTCCACACCTCTTCGTCACCAGAATGTCCGAACAAGCCAACGCTGATGACTATGCAGCCATCTAGCGTCAGTTGTTTCTGGGCTTCTATGAACTGTTCCTTAAAGCGGGTGCTTCCGCAAAGCGTGACAATTTTGTAATTTTGTATCATTCGTTTATGTAGTTCTTCGTTGACATATCGTAATATAGGGCTTCCAATTCCTGAAGGGTCAGGTTCTCTACAGAGTGCTCAATTATCCTAATCAGTTCTTCACGACGGAAATCGTCTGACTGTCCGAAACGTCCTGTGTATGCCATATTCCTATAGTCTTGACATGAACTTCTCCTTTTCCACAATGAATCTCAGGTGTGTTCCTTCTCCAAGCAAAGTCTCGCCGGAATAAGCTGATACCTTGAATTCTATCTTCTTTCCATCTGCCTTTGTTACCTCAGCAGTTGCTTTCACAACATCACCAATCTTTGAGGGCTTCAGGTGAGAAGACTTAATATGACCGCCAACAGTCGTACAACCTTCCGGCAGTTCATTCTTGACGGCAAGCATGGCCGCATTCTCCATCAGTGCCATCATCATCGGAGTGGCGAGAACGGGCATATCACCAGAACCAACTGCAATAGCTGTCACGGCATCCGTTACCGTCAATTCGCTCGTATATTTCAGTCCTATTTCTATCATTTCTTACTAAACTATCATAAATGTCGATGCAAATTTAGTGAAAATTCCCTGATTATAACTATCTTTGCCGTTAGTTTTAAGTGTATTTAGATATTACGCGTATGATAGACCAGATTATTGCATACAATAAGGCCTTCGTGGAACAGAAGGGCTACGAGAAGTATCTGACCAGCAAGTACCCCGATAAGAAACTGGCGGTGCTCTCATGTATGGACACCAGACTCACTGAGCTACTCCCTGCAGCTTTAGGTTTAAAGAATGGCGATGCAAAGATTATCAAGAACGCTGGAGGCTTGGTGATTTCCGCCTTTGACTCGGCCATGCGTAGCCTCATTGTGGCTATTTATGAGCTGGGCGTGGAGGAAATCATGGTAGTTGCTCACTCACATTGCGGAGCCTGTCACATGAGCTTCGACCACTTCCATCATGAGATGATAGCCCGTGGTGTGACTGACGAAACGCTTGACACCATCCAGAAATGCGGTATCGACCTGCATCACTGGTTGGAGGGTTTCAAGGACACACCCGAATCTGTCCGAAAGACCGTTGAGACCATCAAGACTCACCCACTTGTGCCAAAGGATATCGTGGTTCGTGGTTTTATCATCGACTCTGAGACTGGCGAATTGGAAGAAATAAGATAGCATTTATGAAACATATCGCCTTTTCATTCATATTGATATCCATGTTGTTTTGCTCATGTGGCAGCAATACCACGAAGAGTGAAATAACGGCTGAGATGGCCTACGAAGGAGTCAGCAACTATTGCCATAATGCGTATGACTGGAGCGTAGCCGAAGAGAATCCTTCCATCATGTATGTACAGATGGGCGAAGAGACCGATTCTGCCTATCAGGTGGTATTCCGCAGTTATACGGGAGCTTTCGTCAATTTCTACGTCGATAAAGTCAGTGGCACAACGAGAATGGAAGAGTGCGTTCCGACTCTTGATGTCAGAAACGACGCAGGTACGATTGATTTATTCGATTACATAAAAAAGAATCAATAATATGAAGTACGTAAAACTAATCTTCCGCCTGTTGTTAGGAGCATTTATGACATATGCAGGTATAAGCCATCTGACGTTCAACCGTCAGGAGTTTGTAGCACAGGTGCCCACGTGGCTGCAGTTCAGTCCCGCATTTACTGACTTTGTCGTACTGGCATCGGGTGTGGTTGAGATTGCCTTTGGCCTTGGCATCATCTTCCTTGTAGCGAAGAAAAGAGCAATAGTTGGTGCACTGCTGGCACTCTTCTATGTAGCCATCTTCCCTGGCAACATCAACCAGTATGTGAACCACATCGATGCTTTCGGTCTCAACACAGACAATCTGCGTCTCATCCGACTGTTCTTCCAGCCCGTACTTATCTTCCTGGCATTGTGGACTACAGGTGGTTGGAAATACTGGAAGTTGTGGATAAAGGGCAAGTTTAAGAAATGAAAAAGATAATAAATCCTTGGCGCAACCATCCTGAGTACAACTGCTTTGGCTGTTGTCCTGAGAATCCAATCGGGCTTCACATGGAGTTCTATGAGGATGGAGATTATATCGTCAGCAAATGGCATCCTGAAAAGAACTATCAGGGTTGGGTGAACACCATGCATGGTGGCATCCTGAGTACGCTGATTGATGAAGTTTGTGGATGGGTAGTTACCCGCAAATTACAGACCAGCGGCTATACCGTTCAGCTGAATGTGAAGTTCCGAAAGGCTGTATCTACTACAGAGCCAGAGCTGACCATACGTGCAAAAGTCACGAAACAGGTTAGAAATCTTGTGTATATCAATGCCGAGATAACCAACTCTACAGGTGAACTTTGCAATGAGGGTGAAGTCGTTTACTTCCTGATGAATCAGGAGAAAGCCAAGGAAATGGGATTTATTCATTGTGAAGTTGAAGATGAATAGCAAAAAGGATCCGATGGGTAGAGCGATTGCCGACTACTTCAAGAATAAAAAGGCAAGTAAGCTCAGAGTGTTCTCCCCGATGTTTGAGGAGGACGAGATTCCCTTGATCACTCTATTCCGCAACTATGAATCAATGCCAGAGATAGAACGCAAAGTTCTGGATATGGCAAAGGGAAGAGTGTTGGATGTCGGGGCTGGAGCGGGATGCCATTCACTTGTCTTGCAGGAGAAAGGCATGGATGTGACTGCCATTGACATCTCCCCTCTTTCCGTTGAGACCATGAAGGAGCGAGGGGTTAAGAAGGTTCAGGAACAGAACTTTTTTACTTTGGATGGCCAATATGATACTATCCTCATGCTGATGAATGGTATTGGAATAGTGGGAACCTTGGAGCGTATGCCTGAGTTCTTCAAGCAACTCGACAAGATACTAGCTCCCGGAGGTCAAGTCCTTTGTGATTCATCGGATATAAGCTACGTTTTCGAGACAGAGGACGGCATCATTGAATTGCCCGATGACATGAGTTATTATGGAGAGCATAGTTTCCAGATGCAGTATAAAGACACCATCGGAGAACCCTTCAATTGGCTCTATATTGATGCTGACACCCTGAAAGAGAGAGCAGGGAGAAGCGGATATGCTGTAGAGGTCGTGGCTGAAGGTGAGCATTACGATTATTTGGCAAGAATTACAAAAAAGTATGATGATAATTAATAGACCGAATCCCAACGAGGCATTTCCAAATCCCAATCTGCCACGACTCTGTTTTATCAAGAATGTGGTAAAGAATCCGCGCATCATCATCGGCGACTACACCTATTACGATGATCCGGATGGTGCTGACCAATTTGAGAAGCATGTCACACACTTCTACGACTTCATCGGTGACAAGTTGATTATCGGGAAGTTTTGTGCCATTGCCAAAGGCGTAGAGTTTGTGATGAACGGAGCCAATCATAGGATGGATTGCGCGACTACCTATCCGTTTTACATCATGGGTGGCGATTGGGGAAGTGCTATTGCTCCTGTTAAGGACGAACTGCCATTGAAAGGCGATACCATTGTTGGCAACGATGTTTGGATTGGTCAGAACGTGACCATTATGCCAGGCGTTCATATCGGCGATGGAGCCATCATTGGAACCAATTCGGTTGTCGCTAAAGACATACCTCCGTATGCTATTGCCGTTGGGAATCCCTGTCGAGTAGTTAGGAAACGCTTCGACGATGAATTGATAGATATTTTGCTCAAACTCCGATGGTGGGACAAAAGCATTGAGGAGATAGAAAACCTCATGCCGATACTATCGTGTGGGGATTTAGAGAAAGTCAAGGAAGAACTGAAGACAAGGCTATGATCATACTGATAACAGGTGCATCACATACAGGTAAGACTCGTCTGGCACAACGGATGCTGGAAGTGTATAAATATCCGTATCTATCCATCGACCATCTGAAAATGGGATTGATTCGTAGTGGAAAGACCGGCCTTACGCCAAAGGATGACGCGGCATTGACTGATTATCTTTGGCCGATTGTTAGGGAGATGATAAAGACTGCGATTGAGAATCGGCAGAACCTCATCGTGGAAGGCTGTTATATTCCCTTTGACTGGAGGAGAGATTTTGATGAACAGTATTTGAAATCCATTCGGTTTGTTTGTCTTGCAATGACAGACTGTTTCATAGATGCTCATATCGATGAGATAAGAAATCATGCTTCTGACATTGAAACCAGACTGTATGACGTGGACTTTACATCAGATTCTCTGAAGGAAGACAATCATTACTATATCAATGGCTTTGCTCAATATAGAGAGCAAGCGATGCTAATAGACACTGATTATGAAAATACAATAAAAACTATTCTGGAGAATAAATGAAGTGGACGGTACTAACAGATAATCGCACTCAGAATCCATTGCTTCAGACGGAGCATGGCCTGTCTATCCTATTAGAGACTGAGAAGCATCGTCTCTTGCTTGACACAGGAGCAAGCGATGTCTTTATTCGTAATTCAGAGCAATTGGGCATCGACCTCAGTACAGTGGACTATGTGTTTATCTCCCACGGACATAGCGACCATGCAGGAGGGGGCGCACCCGGATTTTTCCGTGGCACACCTCTCCGCCCATCCATAGCCACACATAGAACAGGGAAGATTTCCTCAATTGGATAAAAGTTAGTACCTTTGCACCGTTTTCCATAACCAACGAAGATGCAGTTAGATTCAGAACGGCTTGAATTACTAAATGGAGT
>Ga0310697_10003822_pt1 | contig 15081 bp, 10 predicted proteins | sample 172DNAGHGlowgp2_FD_203883 | JGI IMG/M metagenome (GOLD analysis project Ga0310697, IMG submission 203883) | Sheep rumen microbial communities from Palmerston North, Manawatu-Wanganui, New Zealand - 1728 DNA GHGlow gp2 (v2) (version 2) | ecosystem: Host-associated > Mammals > Digestive system >... | reverse complement strand
TGATATTATACCTGATCTCCGGCACGCGCCTTCTTCTGCCGCTGATCCCCTGCGGACTGCTCTTAAATACAGAACATGTGTTCTATGAATACTTATGTGCCGTCGGCGATAAAAACAGTGCTCGCGACAGCCGTTGCGTCACCGCAGTGCTGGTGCTGCTGGGCTTGCTGCTGAGCATGCCGCCCCATCACGGGAATTTTGAAATGGTGTCCGTTGATCCCGTCTGGCCACTGATCACCTGCGGCCTTTCAGCGCTGGTCGGGCTTTTCATCAGCATCGCCCTCGGCGGCAGATTCAACCCCATACCCAACGCCAGTGTACTCCGTTCAGCCCCGATCTCGATGCTGCAATCGGCGCTTTATCCGGCTCTGACCCTCGCCGCACTGGTCCTGCTGTGGCCCGCGGCCTTCACCCCCGCGCCCCTTTTTACCGGCCTGCTGCTCTACGAGGCCTGTCGCACGCCCTTTCGACGCTCGCCCCTGGAATCCGAACCGATGAACCGGTTGTTGCTGATCGTCACCGTCACATCACTTATTTGCCTTGTTGCCTTCCAATTCCTTATAAGGGCGCCGTTTTCCTCTGCCGTCGTCATGACCTGCCTTGCGCTGCTCATCGCCGCGGCCTGCGCTTTCACACTGTACGGGAGTGTCAGAGGACGGGAATAAAACAAAGAGGACATGCCGCAAAACGAGACATGTCCCTTTCTTTTATTTCCCCACGCAAAACCTTTCAAACACCCTGTCGATAACCGCTTCGGAGGCGTTTTCGCCAGTGATTTCAGACAGGGCGGACAGTGCCTCCCGTATATCGATGGCGGCGGTGTCCAGCGGCATGCCCGCCCCGATGGCTTCGACGGCCCGCTCCAGGCTGGCCGTCGCGCTGTTGGCCAGCTGAATATGCCTCTGTGCCGTGAGCTGACCGCTGTTCTCCTCGCCCACGGCGATCCGGCGGCCCAGTTCGTCCAGCAGCGCCTGCAGCCCCATCCCGGTCTGGGCGGATAACTCCATGATTTTCGCGTCCGTCATGTCGCTCAGCTGCCGTGATGTCAGCACGGGCGGAAGATCGCTCTTGTTCAGGCAGATGATCGCCCGCTCGTCCGCGTGCTTCACCAGCTCGGCGTCCGAAGGGTCCATCTCCCCGGCGGCGTCCAGCACGATCAGCACCACGTCCGCGCCCTCGGCGGCCCGGCGCGCCCGGTCCACGCCGATGCGTTCGATGGGATCCTGAGTGTCCCGCCTTCCGGCGGTGTCTGAAAGCTCGGCCATCACGCCACCGATGCTTATGCGCTCGGTCAATACGTCACGGGTCGTGCCGGGAATGCTGGTGACGATCGCCCGTTCCTGGTTCAGCAGCGCGTTCATCAACGAGGATTTGCCCACGTTGGGCCGTCCCGCCAGCACGATGGAGGCGCCCTCCCTCAACATCCGGGCGCTGCGGCTGTCGCTGCAAAGGCGTATCTCATCGGCGATCTTCCGAAGCTGCATCGCCACCTCCCCGGCAGTTGCCTCCTCCTCGACCTCCTCCGGGAAGTCCGTGGAGGCCTCCAGCAGGGCCATCACGTCCTTCAGGCGGTCCGAGACCCGGCGCACAAAGCCGGACACCCCGCCCTCCAGCTGTCTCAGCGAAGCCCTGGCCGCGGCCTGGCTGTTCGCGCCGATCAGCTGCATCACCGCCTCCGCCCGGGCCAGGTCGATGCGCCCGTTCATGAAGGCCCGCCGGGTGAATTCCCCAGGGTTCGCCATCCGCGCGCCCAGCGCCAGCGCCCGGCCCAGCACGGCGTTCGCGCTGGCGCTGCCGCCGTGGCAGTGGATCTCCGCCACGTCCTCCCGGGTGTAGGTGGAGGGCGCGCGCATCAGCACCGCCATTACCTCGTCCAATGTCTCGCCGCCGGCATCCACCGCCCGGCCGTACATCAGCCGATGGGACTCAAAATATTCCCGCTTTACAGCGGGAATAAACATTTTTTTCAATATCGCTTCGGCCTCGCCGCCGCTGACGCGCACGATGGCGATGCCCCCCGTGCCGCCCGCCGTGGCGATGGCGGCGATGGTATCCCCATTTATACGGCTCATGGGATCAGTTGGTCGCCCCGGTGCGCACCGGCAGCACCAGATGCAGGTAATCCTGGTCGCCCAGGGGCGTGATGATACAGGGGCTGATGGCGTTGTTCAGGTTGATCTCGATCTGATCGGCGTCGACGAACCGCACCACGTCCGTCAGATACTTGACATTGAAGGCGATGTTCAGGTTCGCGCCCTCCTGCTGGATCTCCAGCTTCTCATACACGTCGCCGATCTGGGAATGGGCCTCGATAGCCATCTCGCCGTCGGCGATCTTCAGCACCAGCAGGTTGTTGTTGCCCTCCCGGGCGATCAGCGCGGCGCGGTCGATGCCCCGGCGGAAGGGCTCCAGCTCCACCACCACGCGGGTGGCGAAGCTCTTGGGCAGTATCTGGCGATACTGCACGTATTCGCCCTTGACCAGTATGACGAATATCTCCGTCTTTTCCAGCTTGATGTGCAGCTTGTTGCCGCCGAAGGACAGCGTGGCGAAGGCCTCGGGGCTGTCCGACAGCAGCTTGCCGATGTCGCCCACGGCCCTGCCCGGTATGATGGCGGACAGCTTCTCCAGCACGTCGCCGCACTTGGCCCGCTTCAGCGCCAGTCGGAAGCCGTCCAGCGCCACCATGGTCACGTCGCCGTCGGCGATCTCCAGCAGGCAGCCGGTCAGCACCTCGCGCACGTCCTCCACGGCGATGGCGAACTCGGTCTTCTGGATCATATCCTTCAGCATGTCCTGGGGCAGCGAGATTTCCTTCTCGCCGCTGATGACCGGCAGGGCAGGGTAGAGGTCGGCGTCCTGGCCGGATATGTTGGTGCGGTTGCCTGCGCCCCGGATGGTGAACACGAAGCGGTCGTTCATGGCGATTTCGATGTCGCCCTCGGGAAGCCTTCGCACGATCTCATTGAACAGCTTGCCCGGCACCACGCCGCGCCCGGGCTCGGTGACATAGGCCTCCATGCGGGTAACGATGGTGATGCGCTCGTCCGAGCAGGTCAGTATCACCTCGTTCATATCGGTTTGTACCAATATGCCCTCCAGGATCTGGTTGGTGGTGCGCCCGGGAAGCGCCTTCGTAACGATTTGAAGCGCCTCTGTCAGTGTATTGGCCGAACAGGTGAATTTCATGGTGTTTGTTCCTCCCTGTGGTTTGTATCGTGCCCGGCCTGCCGGCCGGTGCTTATGGAAGTATCTGCTATTATTTATAAATATATATAGTCATAGAAGAAGGCCCTGTGCATACTGTGGAAATCCGGCCGATGACCCTGTTTGACAGGGCTTTTCCCGTCCACAAACGCTGTGGATGGCATGTGGATAATGCCTGGTTTGTCCACATGCGCCGTCAGCGCCCCTCGATCAGGCCCATGATGTCCTCCACCTTCTTTTTAAAGGAGAAGTCGGCGTTCATCGAGGCGGTGATCTTGTCGCAGCCGTGCATCACGGTGGTGTGGTCCCGGCCGCCGAAGGCCCTGCCGATGCTGGTGGTGGACAGCGTGGTCATACGGCGGCAGATGTACATGGCTACCTGGCGGGGCAGCGCGATCTGCTGGCTGCGGTTTTTGCCGGTGATGTCCTCGGGGGTGGTGTCGTACTGCCGGGCCACCATTTCGATGATCAGCTCCGGCGTTACTGCCCGGGCGGCCTGGGCGCCGATGCGTCCCGACAGCGTGCCCCGGGCCATCTCCAGCGAGATGGGCGTCTGCATCAGCTCGGCGCGGGCGTTGAGGCTGTTCAGGCAGCCCTCCAGCTCGCGGATGTTGGAATTGACGTTCTGGGCGATGTACTCCACCACGTCGTAGGGCACGTCTATGGCCATCTCGTTGGCCTTCTGCATCAGTATGGCCACGCGGGTCTCGTAGTCCGGCTTCTGGATGTCCACGATCAGGCCCCATTCGAAGCGGGAGCGCAGGCGCTCCTCGATCTCGGGCAGCTCCTTGGGCGGGCGGTCCGAGGCGATGATGATTTGCTTCTTGTTGCCGTGCAGGCTGTTGAAGGTGTGGAAGAATTCCTCCTGGGTGGCCTTCGTTCGCGAGAGGAACTGTATGTCATCCACCATGAAAACGTCCACGTTACGCAGCCGGTTGCGCAGCTCGGAGGTGCGCTTTCGGGCGATGCCCTCGATCAGCTCGTTGGTCATGGTCTCGCTGGTCATCAGCAGCACGTTCAGGCGGCTGTTCCGGGCGGAGATGTAGTTGCCGATGGCGTTCATCAGGTGGGTCTTGCCCAGGCCGACCCCGCCGTAGATGAACAGCGGGTTGTAGACCTCGCCGGGGGTCTGGGCCACGGCCAGGGACGCCGCGTAGGCAAAGTTGTTTGATGAGCCGATGATGAAATTATCGAAGGTGTACATCGGGTTCAGCGTGCTCTGGCGGATCTGGCTCACCACCCGAACGATTTCCGCCTCGGTGTAGTATTCCAGCTCGTACCGGCGGCCGAACACCAGGGGCACGGTGCTGTAGATCATCGTGGCGAAGCGGTTTTGCACATGGCGGATGTTGAAGGCGTTGTCTCCGCTGATATACATCGTGTCTGATGTGATGGCGTACAGCTTCAGGGGCTTGATAAAAGTGTCGAAGAAGGGGCGCTGGGCCGACTTGGTCAGCGTCTCCTCCATCATCTGTATGACCTTTTCCCATTTCGCCTTGTCTTCAGGCGTGTAATTCATGGCGCAATCTTCCTCCGTCCGCAATGTGGATAACACAGGCGGATTTTTACACAGCTTGTGGATAACATATCGGTTTCATTGTAGCATCGCAACCCGGAAAAGTCCATAGAAGGCCACAGAAAGCGCGTTTTTTTCGCGGGTTTTGTCAAAAATATGTATCCACAGGTTCGGCGCGTCGCGTGTGGACGGGACAAATAAAAGCGCCGAAGCGCTTTTATTTGGCGTATTTGTATATCTGCTCGAGCACGTTGTCGATGCCGTTGGCGGTGGGCTCGGTGGCCATGGCCTCGTACAGCGCGCCCCGGTCGTGGTAGAGCTGCTCGATGCCCTTTATAAGGCTTTCGGGCGTCATGTCCTCCTGCTGCAGCACGTGGCTGAAGCCCTGGGTGCGGAAGGATTCGGCGTTGAGGATCTGGTCGCCCCGGCTGGCGCCCTTCGGATAGGGGATCAACAGCGCCGGCTTGCGAACGGCCAGTATCTCGCACAGGGAATTGCTGCCGGCCCGGGAGACCAGTATATCGGCGCAGGCGTAGGCATCGGCCATCTCCTGGTCCTCGTTCAGGTATTCCACCTGGGTATAATTGTCCGTGCCCTCCAGTATCGGGGAAATATTTCCCCTGCCGCACAGGTGCAGCACCTGGAAGTTTTCGGTCAGCTTTGGCAGGCACTGCCAGACCACCTGGTTGATGGCCTGCGCCCCGCTGGAGCCGCCCATCACCATCAGCACCGGCCGGCTGTGGTTCAGGCCGTAGCGCTTCAGGCCGCCCTCCTTGCTGCCCCGCAGGATCTCGGGGCGTATGGGGGAGCCGGTGTGCACGCCCTTGCCCTTGGCGTATTTCACGGCTTCGGGGAAGGTGCAGCACTGCACCTTCGTGAAGGGCAGGCACAGCTTGTTGGCCAGCCCGGGGGTCATGTCCGATTCGTGGCTGACCACGGGCACGCCGTTCAATGTCGCCCCGTACACCACGGGCACCGAAACAAAGCCGCCCTTGGAGAAGACCACGTTTGGCCTGATCCTGCGAATGATGCCCGTCGCCTGCCGCACGCCGTTGATCACGCGGAAGGGATCGGAGAAGTTTTTCACGTCAAAATAGCGGCGCAGCTTGCCCACCGAGACGGTGTGGAACGCGACGCCTTCCACCTGTGAAATCAGCGTCTCCTCGGCGCTGTTGGCCGCGCCGATGTAGTGGATTTCCCATCCGTCGGCCTTCAGGCGGGGAATCAGCGCCAGGTTTGGCGTGACGTGCCCGGCGGTTCCGCCACCGGTAAGAACGATCTTTTTCAATACCCGTTCCCCCTTATTGAGGTTGCATAATTATAAGAGGAAACCCTCGCTAATATGCATTATAGCGGCCAGAGATGTAATCGCCTTTACCTCGTTGTTAAAAAACGGGGTAAAGGCGGATGGGAAACGTTTTCAACGGTACAAAACTTTTTCCGCCCGCCCCCCTTTTGTTTTTGAGTGAAATCAGTTAAAATAGATGAGGGGCGGCAGACGAGCCCCTGGAGGTTGTTTTATGAGTTATCAGGCATTGTACCGCGCGTGGCGGCCGGAGACCTTTTCCGAAATCTGCGGCCAGGAGGCCATCACCCGCACGCTGAAGCGCCAGGTGATGACGGGCCGCATCGCCCATGCCTATCTGTTTTGCGGCACCCGCGGCACGGGCAAAACCACGGCGGCGAAGGTGCTGTCCAGGGCCATCAACTGCCTGAACCCCAGGGATGGCGATCCATGCGGCGAATGCGAGATATGCAGGGCGCTGAAGCAGGAGAGCAGCATGGACGTGCTGGAGATCGACGCCGCCAGCAACAACGGCGTGGACGAGATCCGCGACCTGCGGGAGAAGATAAAGTATCCCCCGGCGCTGACCCGCTACAAGGTCTACATCATCGACGAGGTGCACATGCTGTCCACAGGGGCCTTCAACGCCCTGCTCAAGACGTTGGAGGAGCCGCCTGCGCACGCGGTGTTCATACTGGCCACCACCGAGCCCCAGAAGCTGCCGGCCACGATACTCTCCCGCTGCCAGCGCTTCGACTTTCACAGGATATCCATTGACGTGATCATCGACCGGCTGAAGGTGGTGCTGGCGGGCATCGGACGCAGCGCCTCGGAAACGGCCCTGGCCGAGATCGCCCGGGCCGCCGAGGGCGCGATGCGCGACGCGCTGAGCCTTTTGGACGTATGCCTGTCCTATACCGACGGCGAGGTCTCCGGCCAGCTGGCCCGGGACGTGCTGGGCACCGCGGGCCGCGCGGCGATGTTTGAATTCGTGGACGCGCTGATCGACGGCGACGCGGGCTCGGCGCTGATGCAGATCGACCGGGTGATGCGCCAGGGCAGCGATCCACAGGTGTTCATACGGGATACCGTCGCCCACCTTCGGGGCGTCATGCTGGCCGGGGCGGTAAAGGACGGCCTGGCCGGGCTGCTGGAGATCACCCCGGAGGACGCGGAGCGCTTTGAGGACCAGTCCCGGCGCATCCACGCCGACGCGCTGGATCGCATGCTCGGACTGTTCATGCAGGCGGAGCCGGATACCAAGTGGGCCTCCCGCCCCCGCACGATACTGGAGCTGGCCGCCGTGCGGGCATGCCACCCGGAAAAGGAGGAGGACGCCACGGTATGGGAGCGCCTGGACCGGGTGGAAAAGCTGGTGGAGCAGGGGGCCGTCGCCCCCGGGCCGCGGACCCGCGCCTCCTCGCCGAAGGCGGATGAGAAAAAAAAGGAGGAAAAGAAGGCGCCCGCGCCAAAGCCCACGCCCGCCGAGGCGCCGCCCCAGGCATGGCTGGACGCCATCGCAAGCCTGCAGGCGGAAAACCCCTCCATTCGCAAGCCGTTGTCCGAGATGCGATTCATACGCTTCGACGGCAACCAGGTCGTGGTGGAGTTTGCAAAGAAAAACATGATGGACAAAATGCTGCTGGAGCGCAAGAAAAACATGATCCAGGACGCGCTTGCCGGGACCTTCGGCCAGCCTGTGGGCATCGCCATGAACATCGAGGGCAGCACGGTTGCGGAAAAGAAGCTGTCCGACACGGCCAGGGATGTAATCAACCAGGCCTACGACGTTTTCGGACGGGAGAAGACCAGCATTGAAGATTGACGGTTTAAAGGGCAGAGGGGGAAGACCCCTGTGGGAGGGCCACCGGAACCGGCTGCGCCAGAGGCTGGAGCGGGAGGGCTGGGACGCCCTGAAGCCCTACGAGATGGTGGAGGTCGTGCTCTGCCACGCGCTGCCGCGCCAGGACCTGTCGGCGGTCTCCCGGCTGCTGGTGGACCGGTTCGGCTCCGTGGGCGGGGTCTTTCGTGCCACAAGAGAGGCGCTGCTGTCCGTCCCCGGCGTGACCCCGGGCATGGCGGAGTGGATCAACCTGACCGGCGCGCTGGTATTGGCCTACCGCCAGATGCACAACATCAGCGATATCCGCCTGGAATGCTACCGGCAGGTGAAATGCTTCTTAAGGCCCCTGCTGCCGGAAAAGCAGAGGACGGGCCTGTGGGTGATCTATTCTGATTTCGATTTCAATTTGATCACGATATCGGACCTTCAGGAAAATGAGATGTGGTGGGAGGCGGACAACGTCCGCCGGGTGCTGATGGACGCCATCGGCCACGACGCCCGCTACATCTATATGGTGCTCTGGAAGGACAGGCCCGCCGAGGGGATGGACGATACCGAGCTCGCCAGGCTGGATTCGATCGCCTCGGCGCTGTGCGCCGCCGAGCTGGACCTGGTGGATTGCCTGCTGGTGAACGGCGATGAATTGTACAGCATGCGCATACACGGCCGTATGAACCGCATCCGCGCCACCGCGGCGGGCGGCAGCCTGCGGGAAAAGTACGCGGCGGAATGATCAAACAGAAAGGACCCATGCCCAAATTCGTGTGAATTTGTGTATGGGTCCTTTGTCATCGGTCCAGCTTCAGCCGCTTCAGCACCTCGTCCGCCTTCATGGGCTCAAAGCGGCGCGCGCTGCCTCCGTCCAGGCGATCGTCATACTGGCAGATGGACCGCCAGTCGCAGTATTGGCAGGCGTTTTGCTGGCGATGGATCGCCGGGGATACATGGGCAAGGCCCGAGCGAATGGCATCCAGGTGCTCCCCGGCCCTCTCGAGGGTCTTTTTCATCAGCGCCTCAAAGCCGCCTGAGTCGGTGGCCAGCGTGCCCTTGCGCAGGCTGCCGTCGGCGTTGACCTTCACGTTCAGCACCTGGGTGAAGTTGGGTGACTGGGCCTCCAGCAGCGCCATGTCGTCCGGCGCCAGGCCGGTCAGCCGGAAGTGGTCCAGGCGGGTCCTTTCCACGTCGCCCGGATCGGTGCTCTGGGTAGCCAGTATGCCCTCGTCCAGCGAAAAGTAATACACGCCGGCGCTTTGCTCCCGGCGCTTTTTGGTGGCCGCGGCCAGGTATACGGGCAGCTGGAGGCTAAGGCCGTGCCAGGCCTCGTCCAGCGCCAGGGGCTTGCCGCCCCGCTTGTAATCGATCACCCGCAGGCAGCCTCCCTCGGCCCATTCGTCGATGCGGTCGATGCGACCCTCCAGCGTGCATTCCCCGCTCGCTGCGTTCACGGTCAGCCGGGCCATGCCGTCCTCGACGCCGAAGTCCGTCTCCAGCGCGGCGGGGGTAAAGCGGCTGCCCCGCATGTGCTCGGCCAGCACCGCGGCGCAGGTTCGGGCCGTCGCCTTCAGCCGGCGCCGCTCGGCCAGGGCCACGGCGCTGTCGCCCAGGGGGCCTTCGCTGGCCATCGTGTCCAGCAGGCGGTCGGCGATGTCGTCCATGCGTCGCCCGGCCTCGGCGTCGTCCAGCCGGTTCAGGTCCTCCATGCTGGCCAGCAGAAATTCGTGCACGGCCCTGTGGAAAAAGGTGCCTTCGTCCCGAACGTTCAGTTGGTAGGGTTCAATGCGCTCCGGGCGCAGGCCGTAGCGGGTGAAGTAGGCGAAGGGGCAATTGGCGAAGAGCTCCAGCCGGGATATGCTCTGGCGGCGCAGGGACCCGTACAGCGCAAGGGCCGTGTCCGGGTCCAGCGCGTCGGCGCTCTCGCCGCGGCGCAGGGCCGCGCCGATCTGGTCGAGGGCGCGGCGCGCGCCTTCGCCGTCCGCCCCGTTGGCGATGCGCTTCAGCCCCGCCAGGGCCGCGGTATCCCAGGGCCGTGCAGGCTCGCCGCCGGCCAGGTCGGACAGGGATTTGGACGCCCAGGCGGAGGCCGCCGCCGGCGCGCCCCGCAGCATCCACTGCACGCCGCTGTCCTCCGATACGCCGCCGCGCACCGAAAGCCCCGGGAACACGCCCTTCAACAGCGTCAGCAGCGCGCCGGGATGCTGGGCGCCGCCGTCCAGGCCGCTGAGCGGGGCGGTGACGCACAGGTATTCCCCGGTCATCTCCACCGCGGCCTTCAGATAGAAGCGGCGCATCCTGGACAGCTCCGTGCCGTCGGAGCCCAGCCAGGCCCGGGCGAGCCGGGAAAGCGTCTGGGTCTGCACGGGGCTGAGCAGGCCGTCGGTGTCCGTGATCGCCCGGTCGGTCTCGCCCAGTATCAGCAGCGCCTTCGGCCGCTGGGCGATGATGCGGTCGGTGGTCTGGGCGTACACGGCGTCCCCGGACTGGGGTAATGGCTTGATGATGGCGGCGTCCAGCGATTCCGTCAGAGTCAGGCGCAGCTCGGAAACGGGAAACGGCGCTTCGCCCATCAGTCCGGCCATCTGGTCCAGCGCGCCGACGATGCGGTTCCACACCTGGCCTTCCTCGCCGGCCTGCTCCCGAAGGCCGGCCTCTGAAAGGGCGTTCAGCCTCTGCCGCAGCCGGTCCGCCGCGCCGATGTCCTCCATGAAGCCGTAGATCGCCGCCAGCTGGTCCTTCAGGGTCTTCGCCTGCTTCAGGCGGCGCTTCAGATCGCCGATGGGCGCTGCAAAGCGCGCCCGCAGGGGCTCCAGCGCCTCCCGCTCCGCGGCGGTGCCACGCTTCAGCGGGCGCAGCAGCGCCCGGGGCTTCATGGCGTATTTTTCGATATAATTGGCCAGCCGGTACGCCTCGTCCGCCTCCAGGGGCATGTAGCCGGCGTTCAGCAGCGCCAGCGCGTCCTCGGCGCGGGGTGATTCCTCCGCCAGGCGCAGCGCGTCCACAAGGCTCTCCGCCAGGGGATGGCGGGATGCGGCGCGGCTGGCGGACAGGAACAGCGGCACGTCGCAGGCCCGGAAGGCCTCCTTCAGCGGCTGGCGGTAGCCGTCGATGTCCCGGCAGAGTATCAGCATGTCGTTCCAGCGCCAGCCGTTCTTCATGGCCAGCCTGCGGCACAGCGCCGCGGCGAAGCGGCATTCCTCCATCGGGTCCCGCAGCGTGACGGCCTGCACCCGGGCGGGGTGGCGGCGGCTTTCCGACGGGGAGACGGGATATGCGAAGAGCTCGCCCGACAGCAGGGCCAGCTCCGCTGCCTGGCTGCCCGGATCCACCACCAGCCGGTGTTCGTCCGATGTGCCCTCAGATTCCACCAGTACGCGCTCGGGCCAGACGTCCGCGCGACGCGCGGCCACGATCATGCGCTCCAGGCAGCTCTTCAGCGGCAGCCAGGCGTCGAAGTCCCGGGCTTTTTCGTCGTTCGCCAGAGGAAGGAACACATGGGTATCGGGGCAGGCCGCGCCCACCGCGCCGATCAACCGGTGCAGCGAGGGCGGGGTCAGGTCGAAACCGTAGAATATCACGCAGGCATCCTTCAGGAAGGCGGCGTCGGCGGCGCGCTCCACGGCTCCTTCAAACTCCGATTCTCCGTCCTGGAAGCGGCCTTCCAGCAGGTCCTCATAGGCCTCCAATATGACGCCCAGGTCGTCCAGCTTCATGCGCAGCATGCCCTCGGCCTGTTCGGCGCATGCGTACAGCCGGTCGGGGGTCAGGCCTGCCTGGCGGATCAGCTCCAACTGGCGGGCGCAGCGCTCGGCAAAGCCCCTGCGTCCCGCTGCGCCGTGGTACAGCTTCAGTCGTTCGTCCACGCTGTGCACGGCGGAGCGCACCAGCATGATCCGGCCCCGCTCGTCCACCCGCGTGCCCTCGGGCTGTCCGGCGGATTCGAAGATGCGGCCGCACAGCCGCTCGGGGCTGAGCACCTGCAACCGGAAGGAGCCCTTCAGCGAAAGCGCCGAGAGCAGCGCGCGCTCGGTTTGCAGCGTCAGCTGCTTGGGTACCACGACGATGTGGTCCGCGTCGCCCGCGGCCATGCTCCGGCGCAGTACGTCGGTCATGGCCGGCTCCATCAGCCGGCTGCGGCCGGTATAAATACGCATGGCGATCCCCCTTCGGCAGTTTATCACATGTTCCATTATATCATATCCACGGTGACATATGTTCGTAAAAATGTGATAAACCTTTAATATCTGATATTCTCTTTTTGCTGTATAATACTTACACAAGCCGTGAATCCGGGGCGGCCGGTACAGGCAGGGCGCGGAATTGCCTGCCCCGCCGTACAGCCGTTGCCGGAGCAGGCAAATTGAAATAAGGAGGAGGATATCCATGAAGAGGATTCTCGCAATTCTTCTTGCGGTGATGCTGCTCGTCGCAGTCATGCCCGCAACATCTCTCGCCGCGGGCATCGCCGGCAATGGCGAAACCAAGGTTTATCACGTTCAGACCAGGGGCAATGTCCTGCATCTGCGCGCCAGCGCCGGCACGGGCAGCAAAATCGTCGCCAGGCTGGCCAACGGTACGGCTCTGGTGAAGGTCAGCAGCAAGACCGTCAGGAAAAACGGTTACATATGGATCAATGTCAAGACCATGAAGGGCCAGAAGGGATGGGTCGCTTCCAGCTATGTCAAGGACAACGCCCATGCCGATGTCAAGACCCAAAAAAGCGGGCTGAATGTGCGCAAGGGCCGCGGCGACAGCTATAAGGTGCTGTACAGCATTCCCCATGGCACCAAGGGCGTTACCGTTTACAAGACCAACGGCAACTGGGCCTATGTGAACTGGAAGAGCAAGGGCAAGGGCTGGGCCTCCCTCAGCTATCTGGAGTGGGCTCTCTGGTAATCGGCTGGAAAAATGCAAGCGCCCGGGCGTTTGCATTTTTCCATGGGCATACAGGCACCGGCATCCATCCGTAGAAATGTGACAAACTCTTAATATCCAGATTTCGGTATTTATTGTATAATACTGCCACAAGCCATATTCCGGAAGGTCTGTGCATATGAAAGCACAGGGATGTAGACGACTTTTAACAGCCTTCAACGGAACAGGCAAATCAGTATAAGGAGGGGAAACCCATGAAAAGGATTCTCGCGGTTCTTCTCGCGGTGATGCTGCTCGTCGCAGTCGTTCCCGCAACGTCTCTGGCCGAAGTCAAGGCCAACGGTGGCTTTGACAACGTGTACCACGTCACTACCAAGAAAGATCCCCTGCTTCTGCGCTCCGATCACAGCAAGGACGCGCACATTCTCGCCAGGCTGCCCAAGGGATCGGCCGTGATCCTGCTCAGCCAAAAAAAGGTCAAGGAAGACAAGATCGAATGGGTGAAGGTCAGGTCCATTTACGGCCTGACGGGCTGGGTCGCCACCGCGGACAAGGGCCGCAAGCTGATCGATAAAAAGGCTCACGCAGAGGTCGTCACCCAGAATGATCCCCTGAATGTTCGTCCCGCTCCCAACACGAAAAAGCCCGCAATCACCAAGATTCCCCGCGGCACCAAGAGGGTTCCGATTCTGAGGGTCGACGGCAATTGGGCCAAAGTGACCTGGAATAAAAAGACGGGCTGGGCTTCCCTCACCTATCTGAGGTGGATGACCTGGTGATCGACAGCCAAAAGCGGACGCGCAAGCGCCCGCTTTTTTGATGGTTGTACCCCCGCGGGGGATGTGCTATAATCCATGGCGGAGCATTCCTTCGAAGGAGGCATATCATGCGCAACCTCATCCTCATGGGCGATTCCGACAACGCCTGGCACAATCTGGCGGTGGAGGCGCTGCTGTTCGAAACGCTGGGGAGAAGCGACCGGGTGCTGTACCTGTGGCAGAACCGGAACACCGTGGTCATCGGGCGGCACCAGAACGCCTGGAAGGAGTGCCGGGTGAAGCAGCTGGAGGACGAGGGCGGCCGCCTGGCCCGGCGCAGCAGTGGCGGCGGCGCGGTGTTCCACGACATGGGCAACCTGAATTTCAGCTTTGTGCTGCCCCGGGAGGCATACGACGTGCGCCGCCAGCTGGAGGTGGTGCGCCGGGCGGTGGCCCGATTTGGCATACAGGCGCGGTTCACCGGCCGGAATGACCTTGTGCTCGAGGGCAGCGGGGCAAAGTTCTCGGGCAATGCCTTTCGCTTTTCCGGAACTACCGCCCTGCACCACGGCACGGTCATGGTGAACGTGGACATGGACCGGCTGGGCCGCTACCTGGCCCCGGACGACGGCAAGCTGCGGGCGAAGGGCATCGACAGCGTGCGCGCCAGGGTGGCGAACCTGGCGGACATCAACCCGGACATCGCGATCCCGGCCCTGACCAAAGCGCTGCAGGCGGCCTTTGCCGACGAATACGGCCCGGCCGGGGCGCTGCCCGTGGCCGCGCTGAACGGGAACCGTCTCAAAGCGCTGGAGGCGGAATACGCCTCCTGGGATTTCCGGCTGGGCAAGGCGCTGCCCTTTGACGCCACGCTGCAGCGTCGCTTTGATTGGGGCGGCGTGACGCTGGAGCTTGGCCTGAAGGAGGGCGTCGTCGCCTCGGCCCGGGTGTACTCCGACGCCATGGACGAGGCCATGGTTTCGGCGCTGGCCCCGGCGCTGGCCGGCACGCGCTACGAGAACCGGGCCCTGGGCGCCGCACTGCGCGCCCTGGGGCATCCCCAGGCAGATGAAATGGCCGAATGGCTTGAAAATACCGATTTGGGAGGTCATCGATTGTGAAGAAAGCACTGTTTATCGGCGGCACCGGTACCATCAGCGCCGCCATCGTCCGCAGGCTGGTCAACGAGCTGGGCTGGCAGGTCTGGCTGCTGAACCGGGGCAACCGCCCCGACGCCGTGCCCGAGGGCGCCCATTCCATCGTCGCCGATATCAATGACGAGGCCGACGTGCTCAACAAGCTGGGCGACATGACCTTTGACTGCGTCTGCGAGTTCATCGGCTTCACCCCCGACCAGGTGGCGCGGGACTACCGCCTGTTCAGGGGCCGCACCCGCCAGTACATCTACACCAGCTCCGCCTCGGCTTACCACAAGCCGGCGGCCGGCTACATCATCACCGAAGGCACCACCCTGGCCAATCCTCACTGGGAATATTCCCGCAACAAGATCGCCTGCGAGGAATTCCTGATGAAGGTCTACCGCGAGGAGGGCTTCCCGGTGACCATCGTGCGCCCCAGCCACACCTACGACGAGCGCAGCATA
>Ga0310697_10003821_pt1 | contig 15081 bp, 8 predicted proteins | sample 172DNAGHGlowgp2_FD_203883 | JGI IMG/M metagenome (GOLD analysis project Ga0310697, IMG submission 203883) | Sheep rumen microbial communities from Palmerston North, Manawatu-Wanganui, New Zealand - 1728 DNA GHGlow gp2 (v2) (version 2) | ecosystem: Host-associated > Mammals > Digestive system >... | reverse complement strand
TCACCGTGACGGGCAACACGGCCCTGACGACCCTGCGCTGTTACAACAATAGCAACCTGTCAAGCATCACGGGCCTTGCTGACTGCACCGCTATGACCTTGCTCAACTGCCACGATTGTGCCATCACTGACCTGAGTGTCGTCAACTCATTCACCAACCTGACCGAACTCTACTGCTACAACAACCTGCTGGGCTCGCTCACGCTGAACTACAAGAATAAGCTGACGACTGTCTATGCCTACGACAACAAGTGGATGACCGAGGCCAGCATCACGAGCACTGCCGTGAAGAGCCTCAACCTCTCTGGCTGTAAGGCCCTGAAGACACTACGTTGCTGTTTCAATCCGTCCCTGACCTCGCTTAATGTCACGGGCAACACGGCAATGAACTATCTGGACTGCAATCCCTGTGACAACCTGTCAAGCATCTCTGGCCTGTCCAGCTGCACGTCGCTGGCCACCCTTATTTGTAGCTTCTGTGCCTTCACCGACCTGAGTGCCGTCAACTCATTGCCCAACCTTGTCGAACTCTACTGCAACAATAACAAGCTGACCTCGCTCACGCTGACCAACAAGAGCAAACTGACGACTGTATATGCCATAAAAAACACGACGATGACCAGTGCCTCGATCAACAACAACAGTGCGCTGACATCACTCGACATTACAGGCTGCACGGCCTTGCAGTCGCTGTATTGTCAAGCCAACAACTTGTCTTCACTCTCCCTGACAGGTTGCACTGCCTTGCAGACGCTGTCTTGCGAAGGCAACAAGCTGACTTCACTAGATGTGTCGGCACAGACCAACCTGATTAATCTACACTGCTACAGTAACCAATTGACGGCGCTGAATGTCAATAACAACACCAATCTGAAATACCTCTACTGCTACAACAACCAGTTGACCGCGCTGAATGTGTCGAGCAAGACCAATCTGCTTCGCGTGGATTGCTACAGCAACATGTTAACCTCGCTCAACGTGCAGGGTTGCTCCAAGTTGGAGACTCTCAATTGCTACAATAATAAACTGACCTCGCTCTATCTGCAAGGCTGCACAGCGTTGAGTTTGATCGACTGCTACAAGAACCAAATCACGGGATCGGGGATGACGACACTGGTGGGCAGCCTGCCCACTCGCTCGGCTTCGTCAAGAGGCACCCTGAATGCCGTCTATAGCACCGATGAGGGCAACTCGATGACTGCTTCCCAGATCACAACGGCCCAGAGCAAATACTGGTCTCCCAGGAAGTACAACGGCAGCAGTTGGGTAGAGATGACGGCAACCATTGCGGGCGACGTGGACGGCGACGGACAGGTGAAGATCGGTGACGTGACTGTGTTGATCGACCTGCTGCTGAGAGGCACTTCCAGCGTGAGCGACTATCCCGCAGCCGACGTTGACGTTGACGGCATTATCAACATCGCTGACTTGACGACATTGATCAACCTCCTGTTGAGCGGCGATTGATGCCCACATCCCTAACGATAATGTAACAACCACTATCAATCATCCCGAGGCATGGTTCCCGCAACACGCGGCGGCCATGCCTCGGCTCTTTCACCATGCTCTATCATTTCCAAATTATGGCTCAGCGTAAAAATGGTGGGGGCAGCCATGAGGGTGTTGAAAAACTATGTCTGCGAAAATATCCACTGAAAATTGACTCAACGGCACTTAGCGTTACATTCTTTTTTGAAAAAAGTGGTAGCTAAATTTTGTGTATCGTGTTAAAAGTAGTACCTTTGCACCCGCTTTTGAGAGAACTAAACATTTAACATACAATACAAACCGAGTAATGAACGTAAGTTTTGAACAGATTGACGCGGTGAACGGATTGCTCACCGTTGACCTTAAGAGAGATGATTTTGCGGCTGATGTAGCTAAAGAAGTGGCCAAGATGGGCGTTCGCCACCCGTTGAAGGGTTTCCGTCCCGGTAAGGCCCCCAAGTCGCTGCTCATGAAGTTTTACGGTCCCAGCGTGACTGCCGACGTGGTTGACCGCATGGTGGGCCGTGCGATGTATGATTACATCCGCGAGAACAAACTTCAGGTACTGGGTGAACCCCTGCCCAACGAGAGCACCAAGGTGGACTTGATGACCGATGACGAGATGTCGTTCAAGTTTGACCTGGGTATGGCTCCCGCTATCGAACTGAAGCTGAACAAGCGCATCAATGTGCCCTATTATAATATTGAGGTGACCGACCAGATGGTTGACGATGCCATTGCCCATGACCGCAAGCGCCTGGGTACGCTCGTTGACGGTGAGGTGAGTGACAAGGAGTCGATGCTGCGTGGCTCGATGATCGAGCTCGACGAGCAGGGCAACGACAAGCAGGACGGCATCAAGGTGGAGCGCACCGTGATTTCGCCCCGCTACCTGGTTGACGAAGATGAGGCTGCCAAGTTTGTTGGTGTCAAGGTGGGCGATACCTTTGTATTCAACCCCCACAAGGCCAACAACGGCAATGTGGCCGAGCTGGCCGCCATGCTCAACGTGGACCGCAACCAGGCCGACGTGAAGAGTGACTTCCGCATCACCATCGAGGAAGTCAAGGTCAATCAAGAGGCCGAGATGAACGAGGAGTTCTTCAAGGGCGTTCTGGGAACCGAGACCGAGGTCAAGGACGAGGCCGCATTCCGTGAGGCAGTACGCCAGATGATTGAGCGTGCCAATGTCCCCGAGAGCAACTACCGCTTCACGGTTGACGCTCAGCGCGTGCTCACCGAGAAGGCTGGTGAATTGCAGTTGCCCGAGGAGTTCCTGAAGCGTTTCCTCAAGCTGCGTCGCGAGCAGGACAACAAGGAGAATGCCGAGGTGACCGACGAGGAGGCTCAGAACATGTTCAACCAACTGCGCTGGCAGCTCGTCAAGGACCACATCGCCCAGGAACTGGGCATCCAGGTCGAGAAGGAAGACATCGATACCGCAGCTATGGTATTTGCCCAGCAGCAGTTGGCACAGTATGGTATCTACAATGCCCCCGAGGACCTCATCAAGCAGCAAGCCGAGCGCTTCATGCAGGATGACCGCACCCGCGAGATGATTCAGGAACATGCCATCGACAACAAGTTCTATGCCGCCGTCAAGGAGGCTGTCAAGGTCAACGAGAAGACCATCAGCGTTGAGGACTTCCGCAAGCTCTACGAGGACAAAAAGTAAAGCTCACGAATATTTAATGTGAGATGCCACATGCCAGGGCAGGGTGGGCCAGAGTGCCGACCCTGCCCTGTTTCTCGTGCTGTGCTGTAAAGGAAAAAAGGGCTGTGGGGTGACAAAATGTCGGTTGGCGCGATTTTTGTGTCTAATCTGTGAAAATATTTCTCATTGATGACCTATAGTTGAGAAAAAGATAGTATCTTTGAACAAAAATTATTTTAATGTAAAGGTTTTTATGGAAAACGATTTCAGAAAATTTGCCGTACATCATCTGGGCATGAATGGTCTTGCGCTTGACCAGTTCAAGGCCGCTGTATCCAACAACTATATTTCTCCCACAATTATGGAGGAACGACAACTGAATGTCACCCAGCTCGATGTGTTCTCGCGTCTGATGATGGACCGCATCATCTTCTTGGGTACCCAGGTGGATGACTATACCGCCAACGTCATCCAGGCCCAGCTGCTCTATCTTGACAGCTCTGACCCAGGAAAGGATATCTCGTTGTATATCAATTCGCCCGGAGGCTCAGTCTATGCCGGCTTGGGAATCTATGACACCATGCAGTACATCCAGAGTGACGTGTCCACCATATGCACCGGTATGGCAGCCTCGATGGCCGCTGTGCTGCTCGTGGCAGGGCAGAAAGACAAGCGCTTTGCCCTCAAGCACAGCCGCGTGATGATCCATCAGCCGATGGGCGGTATTAGTGGTCAGGCATCCGACATCGAGATCACCTCCCGTGAGATCCTCAAGCTCAAGAAGGAACTGTACACCATTATCAGCGAGCACTCTGGCCAGGATTATGACAAGGTGTATGCCGACAGTGACCGCGATTACTGGATGACCGCCGACGAAGCTAAGGAATATGGCATGATCGATAAAGTGCTGACCCGTGAGAACAAATAAGCATGGCAAAAAAGAAAGATATTAACACATTATATTGTAGTTTCTGTGGCCGCAGTGACCGGGAGGTGGAATTGATGCTTCCCGGCATGAACGGTTGCATTTGCAACGAGTGTGCCGAACGCGCTGTTGAGTTGTCTCACGAGTACCTCAACAAAATGGCTGCATCCACGTTGACCGACCTGGACATGGACAGTTTGCCCAAGCCCGAGGAAATCAAGGCCTATCTGGATCAGTATGTCATTGGTCAGGATACCGCCAAGCGATACTTGTCGGTAGCGGTATATAATCACTACAAGCGACTGAACCAGAACCGTGACGATGACATCGACATCGAGAAGAGCAACATCATCATTGTGGGCCCGACGGGAACCGGCAAGACCTTGCTGGCCAAGACGATTGCCCGCATGTTGAAGGTCCCCTTTGCCATCGTAGATGCCACTGTGCTGACCGAGGCCGGTTATGTGGGCGAGGATATCGAGAGCCTGTTGACAAGGTTGCTGGCAGCGTGTGATTATAACGTAGCCGAGGCCCAGCGAGGCATTGTCTTCATCGATGAGATTGACAAGATCGCCCGCAAGGGTGACAACCCCTCCATCACGCGCGATGTGAGCGGCGAAGGTGTGCAGCAAGGCTTGCTGAAGCTGCTTGAGGGCTCGGTGGTCAATGTGCCGCCCCAGGGTGGCCGCAAGCATCCCGAGCAGAAGATGATCGCTGTGGACACCAAGAATATACTCTTCATCTGTGGCGGTGCCTTTGAGGGCATCGAGCGCAAGATAGCGCAGCGGCTCAACACTCATGTCGTGGGCTATGGCAACGGTAGCCACGTGAGCAAGAGTGACCGAGACAAGCTCCTGCACTTTGTCGCCCCGCAGGACCTGAGAAGTTACGGCCTCATCCCCGAGATCATTGGGCGCCTGCCCATCTTGACCAACCTGGAACCGCTAGACCGTGATGCCCTGCTGCGCATCCTCACCGAGCCACGCAACGCTATCGTGCGGCAATACAAAAAGTTGCTCGAGATGGATGGCGTGGAACTGGTCATCGAGGATGATGTGCTGGGCTACATCGTGGACAAGTCCATTGAGTTCAAGCTCGGCGCCCGTGGCTTGCGCAGCCTGTTCGAGACCATCATGATCGATGTCATGTACCAGGCTCCCTCTCTGGGCACGAAACGATATGTGTTAACCAAGGAGTTTGCCCAGCGGCAGCTCGACAAGTCCAATTTTGATATTCTGGGAAAAAGCCTTTGAACTGAACCCTCTGCTTGGCCAGGTCCTACCAGGACCTGAAGGAAGAAGAATTATTTTTCCCGAAAATAATTGTACAGTTCACAAAATTGCAGTATATTTGTGAAATCATTGAAAACCCTAAATTACTATGGCGAAAAATAGAAAGTTGATATCGGCATTGAAGGAATACTTCGGCTTTGACTCCTTTAAAGGCAATCAGGAAGCAATCATCGAGAACCTGCTCGCCGAGCATGATACCTTTGTGCTCATGCCCACAGGTGGGGGTAAGTCCTTGTGCTACCAATTGCCGGCTCGCCTGATGAACGGCACAGCCATTGTCATATCACCTCTGATCGCACTGATGAAAAACCAGGTCGATGCCATGCGCAGCTACAGCGAGGAGGATGGTATCGCCCACTTTATCAACTCCTCGCTCACCAAGCAGGCTATCGAGGTGGTGAAAGATGACGTGCGCAGTGGACGTACCAAGTTATTGTATGTGGCGCCCGAGTCGCTTACCAAGGAGGAAAACGTCACCTTCTTGCAGGGCATCCCCATCTCGTTCTATGCCGTCGATGAGGCTCATTGTATCTCGGAGTGGGGGCATGACTTCCGCCCTGAGTATCGCAACATCCGCCCGATTATCAACCGCATAGGCGAGCGCCCCATCATTGCCTTGACCGCCACAGCGACGCCCAAGGTCCAGCATGATATCCAGAAGAACCTGGGCATGACCGAGGCTGCTGTTTTCAAGTCCTCATTCAACCGTCCCAACCTATATTACGAGGTCCGTCCCAAGAGCAAAGACGTGGACCGCGAAATCATCAAGTTCATCAAGGGCAACGAGGGAAAGTCGGGCATCATCTATTGCTTGAGCCGCAAGAAGGTGGAAGAACTTGCCGAGGTGTTGCGCCTCAATGATATCAAGGCTTTGCCTTATCATGCAGGCATGGATAGTGCCGTGCGCAGTGCCAATCAAGATGCCTTCTTGAGCGAGGACGTTGACGTGATTGTCGCCACAATCGCCTTTGGCATGGGCATTGACAAGCCCGACGTGAGGTTTGTCATCCATTATGACATCCCCAAGAGCCTTGAGGGATATTACCAGGAGACAGGCCGTGCAGGCCGTGATGGTGGCGAGGGCAAGTGCATCACCTTCTATTCACGCAAGGACCTGGACAAACTCGAGAAATTCATGCAAGGCAAGCCGATTTCAGAGCAGGAGATAGGTAAACAGCTGTTGCTGGAGACGCGTGATTATGCCGAGTCATCGGTGTGCCGCCGTCGATCGCTGCTGCACTACTTTGGCGAGACCTACGAGCAGGACAACTGTGGTAATTGCGATAACTGCCTCAAACCCAAGAAACGGGTCGAAGCCGGAGAGGAGCTGCGGGCAGCTATCGAAACCATACTGGTCATGCGTGAACGCTTCAAGCCAGAGTATATCGCCCACGTTATGATGGGTGATGCCACCAACGAGATCAAGAGCTACAAGCACGACGAGCTGGACGTGTTTGGCTGTGCCGAGGAACGTGACGAGAAGTTCCTGCTGGCCGTCATCAGGCAGGGCGTGTTTGCCGACTATATGGTCAAGGATATCGAGAACTACGGTGTGATCAAGGTGACGCCCAAGGGTAAAGCCTTCCTTAAGAGCCGCGAGAAATTCTGGATTGTCGAGGACAATGAATACACCGAGATGCTTGATGAGGAACTGCGTGGTGGAGGCAGCGGTGCTGTTGATGCCGAGCTGTTCAGCATTCTCAAGGACCTGAGGCGCAAGATTGCCAAGCAACACGGCTTGCCCACCTATGTCATCTTCCAGGAGCCGTCGCTCGATGCGATGGCAACAACCTATCCCATTACCATCGAGGAGTTGCAGAACATTCCTGGCGTGGGACCTGGTAAAGCCAAGCGCTATGGTAAGGAATTCATCGATCTTATCAAGAAATATGTCGATGAGAACGAGATTGAGCGTCCCGAGGACATGAGAGTGCGCACTGTCGCTAACAAGAGTAAGCTCAAGGTGGAAATCATCACAGCCATTGACCGTAAGGTGCCCCTTGATGCGCTGGCCGAGAGTAAAGACTTGGAATTTAACGAGTTGCTTGACGAGCTGGAGGCGATTGTGTATAGTGGCACTAAAATCAATGTGTCGTATTTTATTGATGAAGCCATCGATGTGGACATTGAGGAGGATATCTTCAATTACTTCAAGGAAAGCGATACCGACGACATCGAAACCGCCATGCAGGAGCTGGGCGATGACTACACCGAGGAAGAGATACGGCTAGTGCGTATCAAGTTCCTGAGTGAAATGGGCAACTGATTTACAGCATTGGCCCTAAAGGAAAGATGATTCATTGAAATCAATTAAAAAAATGCGCACGGGATATAATTTTTCCCGTGCGCGTTCGTTATAGGTATATAATTCATTGAATGAAAAAACGTAAAATATAGATTAGAACCAACTAAGATGAAAGCAAAACTTTTGATTTCTTCATTGCTGTTGGGAACTGCGATCCTCGCTATTGCAAAGGGGGATCCTGTCCTCATGACCATCAACGGCAAAGACATCAGGCTCTCGGAGTTTGAGTACCTCTACCACAAGAACAATCAGCAGCAGATCGAGAAAGAAACCTTGGATCAATACGTTGACCGCTTTGTGCTCTACAAGCAGAAGGTCGCCGACGCCGAGGCTTCGGGTATTGATACTACTGAGTTGTTTATCAGAGAGTTTGAGGGTTACCAGAAGGATCTGGCTGCCCCCTACATGACCGAGGACACGACCTATCACTGGCAGTTTGTCAACGAGGCCTATCAGCGCAGTTTAAAAGAGATAGACATTGACCACTTCATGTTGCCCCTGGGCACCAATCCCGATGAAACCCAAGCTAACTTGATGCGGATGGATAGCATACGCAATTGCGTCCTGAAGGGAGAGGACTGGGAAACGCTGGTCAACAAGTATTCAAGTGACCCCTCCAAGCAGCGCAATCACGGTCACTATGGCTATGTATCGGCCAATATGTTCCCCTATGACTTTGAGAATGAGCTGTACAATACACCGGTAGGGAGCGTTTCCAAGCCGTTCAGCACCCAGTATGGTGTGCACATGATACGCGTGAACAAGACCCGTGACCGTAACGATGTCCATGCCAAGCATATCCTCAAGCTGTTCCCCAGGGGAGCAACCGAGGAGCAGAAAATGGAGTGCAAGCACAAGATTGACTCCATCTATGCCTTGCTGAAGGCCGGAGCCGACTTTGAGGAAATGGCTAAAGCCGAGTCGCAGGATGGTAGTGCGCGCCGTGGCGGTGACCTGGGCTGGTTTGGTCGTGGACGCATGGTGCAGCCCTTCGAGGACATTGCCTTTGACCTTGCCGACGGTGCCATCAGTGAGCCGTTTGAAACCCAGTTTGGTTACCATATCATCAAGAAGGTGGCTCATGGCGCTCCCTCCCTGGCCGATCTGCGCCCAATCATCGAGAACGCCATCTCACGAGATAATCGTGCCACGCTCGTCAAGGAACGTCGCTTGAATGACCTCAAGGCAAAGTATGCTTACAAGTTGAATCCCGACCTTGAGAGCTACCTTACCAATGCCCTCAATGCCAACGGCGGTTATGACTCAGCCTTTGTGGCTCAATCCATCAAGGGGTCCAAGATGCCGATATTCTACTATGGTGACAAACAATCGGCCACAATGGCTTCGCTCTTGCAGCAGTTGAATCCCAAGTTGAAACTCAACCCTGTCGATGGCGCTAAGGAAATCATGTCTAAGATTGATGTTGTTGCCGAATCGCTTCTTACCAATTATCATGGCCGTGAACTTGTCAAGAGCAACCCCGAGTATCGCAACCTGCTCAACGAGTATCGAGATGGCATGTTGCTGTTCGAGATCAGCAACCGTCGCGTGTGGAAGGCCGCTGCCAAGGATTCAGTAGGCCTCAAGCAGTACTTCGAACAGAATCGTTACAAGTATAACTGGGATGAACCCCACTTCAAGGGCATTATCTTGAGTGCCAAGAATGATAGTGTCATGGATCTGGTGAAGGCCGATATCGCCAAATTTGGTGCCGATACTCTTACCGATGCCCTCCACAACAAGTACGGCTCGGACATCCGCATGGAGCACATGGTCGTTAAGAAGGGTGAGAATCCCTATGCCGATTATGTGGCTTTCCACGAGGGAGAAAAGCCCGAACGCAAGGGCTATGGGGCATTTATGATCCTTGAGGGTGGAGTGATCGCTCAGCCCCAGGAGATGGCCGATGTGCGCGGTGCCGTGACCAGCGATTATCAGGACGTGCTGGAGCAGCGCTGGAAAGAAGAACTGGCTCAGAAGTATCCAGCCAAGATCAACAAGAAAGTGCTCAAAAAAGTGAAATAAAATCACCCGTGAGGCTCCGTTGTCGCGCAATGGATTGACAAGTTGTCCTCTATTAGGTGAAAAAACAAATAGCAAACCCCGCGGGAGCATTAGACTCTTGCGGGGTTTCTCGATTGCTTTTAACAAAGATTTTAGGAATTCTCTTTGCTCTGAGGCTTAGTTTCAGTAATTTTGCAGATTGAAACGAACTAAAACGAAAATACAAGTGAAATCAAGACTTTTAACCGCATTGGCGTTTGTGGCAGTGGCCTTGGCCTCGCTGGCCCAGAATAATGTCGCAGAGGAAGTTGCATGGGTTATCGGAGATGAGCCCATCTTCAAGAGTGATATCGAGGAACAGTATCAGCAGGCCATCTATGAGCGAGTGCCCATCAATGGTAACCCCTACTGTGTGATACCCGAGCAGATGGCGGTGGATAAACTTTTCCTGGACCAGGCACGCATCGACACCGTCGAGGTGCAAGCCTCCAGTGTGTCGTCCGAGGTCGAGAGCCGCATCAACTACTTTATTGCCAACCTGGGCAGCAAGGAGAAGGTGGAAGAGTACTTCCGCATGCCCATGCCCCGATTGCGCGAGAAGCTCAATGAGATGCTCAGCGACCAGTACAGCATCCAGCAGGTGCAGAACAACCTTACCAAGAATGTGAAGGCTACACCTGCCGACGTGCGCCGTTATTATAACGAGCTCCCCAAGGACTCGCTGCCTTTCATCCCCATGCAGGTCGAGACGCAGATCATTACCATCAACCCCGTCATTCCGCAGCAAGAGATTGATGAGGTGAAAGCGCGACTGCGTGACTATGCCAACCAGGTGAACAGCGGTGAACGGGAATTCTCGACGCTGGCAATCCTCTACAGCGAGGATCAGTCCACTGCCGTGTATGGCGGTGAGACGGGTTTCCAGAGCCGGTCGGTGCTGTTGCCCGAGTATGCTACAGCTGCCTTTAACCTTAATGACAGCAAGCGTGTTTCCAATATTGTTGAGACCGATGATGGCTTCCATATCATACAGCTGATTGAGAAGCGTGGGGACCGTGTCAACACGCGTCACATCCTGCTCCGTCCCAAGGTGAGCGACAAGGACTTGACCGATGCCCTGAACCGTCTGGACTCGGTGCGAAGCGACATCATCGCCGGCAAGAGAACCTTTGACGAGATGGCCCTCTATATTTCACAAGACAAGGACTCGCGTAACAACAACGGCAACATGCTCAACGAGAAGACTCACAGCAGCCGCTTTGAGATGGCCGATCTCCCTGCCGAGGTGGGTAAGAAAGTCAATACGATGCAACCTGGAGACATCAGTGAACCCTTTGTGATGGTTAACCCCAAGACCCGCCGTGAGCAGGTCGCAATGGTTCGCCTGGTCAAGCGCATCGACGGCCACAAGGCCGACCTTGCCGAGGATTACATGATCATCAAGGATATGTGTGAGGCCGCTAGCAAGGAGAAAATCCTGCGTGACTGGGTCATCCAGAAACAAAAGAGCGTTTACGTTTACATCGAGGATAGCTGGCGCAATTGTGATTTCAAGTACGACTGGCTCAAGTCGTCAGGCGAAAAATCCAAATAACCCGTTGGAGTGATGTTGCCATCGACCTTCAAGCGGCATTTTCCCGTCAATCCCAGGATGCGGCACGTCATTGCGGCGTGCTGCCTCATGGCTTTGATGATGTCGCCTGTGGTGCTGGCACAACAGCCTCAGCGGTCCCGTGCCGTTGTCAAGACGAGAACGCAGAGCAAGCGTCCCACCAATCCTCAGCCGGCTCAAGCGGCACGCAAGGGCTCTAAAGGTCCTAAAGTGAGCCGCATCACACCTCAGATTCCCAAGGCTAACCGCAACCAGAGCAATAAAGTCTTTCTGGAAAATGCCGATATCCTCAAGGCTAACGAGGCCATCAGTACCGATTATCAAGTGTTGAAGGGCAATGTGCGTTTTCGCCGTGGCGATATGTACATGTTCTGTGACAGTGCCTATTTCTACGCCGAGACGAGTTCACTCGATGCCTTTGGCAACGTGCGTATGACCCAGGGGGACACCTTGTGGGTCTATAGCGATGTGTTGCACTACTATGGCGATCAGGGCGTGGCCGAACTGCGCAACAATGTGCGCCTCGAGAACCGCAGTACGACCCTGATTACCGATGCCCTTGACTATGAGATCAACTCCAACGTGGGCTACTACTTTGATGGCGGTACCATCGTTGACAACCGCAACAACACTGAATTGTCGTCACAGTATGGCCGTTATGAGCTGGATACCAAGCAGGCTGAATTCTCGCGTGACGTCCATCTGGTCAACGACAGGTACGAGATGTTCACCGAGCTGCTCGACTACAATACACAGAACCATATTGCCCATATCACCAGCGAGACACTCATCGTGAGTGACAGCAACACCATCAATACCACCAATGGCTGGTACAATACCAGTGCCGACGATGCGACCCTCTATGAGCGGGCTGTCATCACTGCCAAGGATGGCAAGACCCTGCTGGGCGATACCGTGTATTACAACCGCAAGCGCAACTATGGCGAGGCGCGAGGGAGTGTTGTGATTACTGATCCCAATAACAAGGTGATACTGGAGGGCGATTATGGCTACCATGATGACAATGCCCACTATAGCTATGTGACCCGTCACGCACTTGCACGCGAGTTCTCGCAGAAGGATACCTTGTACCTGCATGCCGACACCCTGTGCACCCTCATCAATCATGTGGTGAGCGACTCGGTGAGCGACTCGGTGCGCGTGTTGCGCGCTTTCAATCAGGTGCGCTTTTTCCGCAACGATGTGCAGGGCATCTGCGACTCGCTCCAGTTGAGTGAGGCCGATACCATTATCAACATGTATCGCCATGCCGTGGTGTGGAACCAGGATCGGCAAATCTTCGGTGACGAGATCAATGTCCACCTCAACGACAGTTCTGCCGATTGGGCCACCCTGCCCACGGGCGGTTTCATGGCCGAGCATTTGGGAGAGATTTATTACGACCAGTTGAGTGGCAAGAAGATGAAGGCCACATTCGAGAACAAGGAATTGCGCCAGCTTGACGTGGATGGCAATGTGCAGGTCATCATGTTCCCGCAAGAGAAAGACTCGACTTATAACAAGATGGTTAACGCCGAGTCTAGCTACTTGCGCCTTAATCTCAAGGCCAAACAAGAGGTGGACCGTATTGTCATGTGGCCCGAGGTGTCGGGCAAGGTGACTCCGCTGTTCCTGGCCAAGAAGGCCGATATGTATCTGCCACAGTTCAAGTGGTATGATGCGTTGCGGCCTCATTCGCCGCAGGATATCTTTGATCTCGACGAGGAGCAACTGCATCTGTGGAAATCGGTAGAGGGCGGCTCGCGTCGCCGTGCCGGCAGTGGGACCACCCTGAATGTGATGGACGATAGCAAGCAGTCAACAACCCTTCAACAGCCTTCAAGTCATGAGTGATGTGATCAAACTGTTGCCTGATTCGGTAGCCAACCAGATTGCCGCTGGTGAGGTGATACAGCGTCCCGCCAGTGTTATCAAGGAACTGGTGGAAAATGCTATTGACGCGCAAGCTAATCATGTGCAGATTATCCTCAAGGATGCCGGACGAACCCTTATCCAAATCATAGACGATGGGGTGGGAATGAGTGATACCGATGCGCGCCTGGCCTTTGAACGCCACAGCACGAGCAAGATACGCACTGCCGATGACCTGTTCACCCTGCACACGATGGGTTTTCGTGGAGAGGCTTTGGCCTCGATTGCTGCCATCTCGCAGGTGGAACTGCGCACACGTCGCCACGATGCGCCGTTGGGCACACGCCTGGTCATCAATGCCTCGCAATGCGAGACCCAGGAGCCTGACATGTGTCCAGTGGGTAGCAATTTCATGATCAAGAACATTTTCTTTAATGTCCCCGCTCGTCGCAAGTTTCTCAAGTCCAATCAGGTGGAATTGAGTAATATTGTCAAGGAGTTTGAAAAACTGGCACTGGTCAATCATCAGGTGGAATTTACACTGATGCACAACGGCAACTTGATGTATAAGCTGTCCAAGGGCTCTTTCAGGCAGCGCATCGCTGCGCTCATGGGAAACAGCATTGACCAGCAGTTGTTGCCAGTCACCATCGACACGTCGCTGGTATCGGTGCAGGGATATGTGTGCAAGCCCGAGAATGCCCGCAAGCGTAATGCCTTGCAATTCATGTTTGTCAATGAGCGTTTCATGCGCCACCCCTATTTCCATAAGGCGGTGATGACGGCCTACGAGCAACTGATTCCAGAGGGCGAGCAACCCAATTATTTCTTGAAATTCACCGTTGACCCGCAGTCAATCGATGTGAACATCCATCCCACCAAGACCGAGATCAAGTTTGAGGATGAGTTGCCGATCTGGCAGATTCTTGCAGCGGGTATTAAAGAGTCGTTGGGACGTTTCAGTGAGGTGCCGGCGATAGACTTTGACACGCAAGATGCTCCCCAAATACCGGCCTATAACTCGCATGTTGAGGTGCATCGCCCTGAGATAGCCGTGGATCCTCATTATAACCCCTTTAATATATCCAGGAATGATGCTACGTCATCTGGTCACGCCCGTCAACGTGCCGCCGATAAGCCCGCAAGCAACTGGGACGAGTTGTTTGCCAATTTTGAGCGCAAGAAGCGCGAGGGCCTGGAACACAGTGGAGTCCAATCGGCACATGACTCCCTGACCGACGCTGAACTTGCTGCTCCGCCCCAGGAGGCGCAGTTGCCCATGGGTGACTTGCAGTCGGTTTATCTGCAACTCAAGGGCCGTTATATATTATCCCCTGCCAAGTCGGGCTTGATGATTATCGACCAGCACAGGGCACACGTGCGCATCCTGTTTGAACGCTACATCAAGCGTGTGGGAGCGGGTAATATGGCTTCTCAAACCATCCTCTTCCCCGAGGTGCTTCACTTGAGTGCCGCCCAGGATGTCACCTTGCAGGGGCTGCTTCCCGAGATGGAGGCGATGGGATTTGCGCTGTCGCGGCTCAGCGGCAACGATTGGTCGGTGAATGCCATCCCCTCTGGCCTCGATGGGGTTGATGCCTCGGTGATGATTCACCAGATTATCGACTCGGTAGAAAATGGCGGCGTGTCGATCAAGAAGCGGCTGCTCGACCACCTGGCACTCACTGTGGCCCGTTCGGCGGCTATTCCTGTGGGGCGCACGTTGATGCAGGAGGAGATGGAGATGCTGGTTGCCGACCTGTTGCGCTTGCCCGAACCTAATTACACCCCCGACGGGAAGACCATTATCAATGTCATCCCGATGGATCAGATCAACAAAATGTTTTAATCCCCAAGAAAACTATGTTTGACTTTCAACGTATCACTCACGAGACCGACCTGTATAATTTCCATACCCATACCCAGTTCT
>Ga0310697_10003820_pt1 | contig 15087 bp, 14 predicted proteins | sample 172DNAGHGlowgp2_FD_203883 | JGI IMG/M metagenome (GOLD analysis project Ga0310697, IMG submission 203883) | Sheep rumen microbial communities from Palmerston North, Manawatu-Wanganui, New Zealand - 1728 DNA GHGlow gp2 (v2) (version 2) | ecosystem: Host-associated > Mammals > Digestive system >... | reverse complement strand
TTTTATAAATTTAAAATAATTTTAATATTAAAATTATTAAATATAATTTTTTATTTAACTATTTTTTTTTATAAAATTTATAATATAATTTTTATATACATTTATCTTAAATAAATTATTTTAAATTCACAAAAAGTTTTCTAAAAACTATTTTTTTATTATATAAAACTTATATCAATTTCGGGTTATATGTAAACTATTCCTTCTTTTGTTTTTTATGTTTTTATATATTTCATTTGTTCTTTCAACCTCTTTAATGCCCAATAAATTATCAGCAATAAAAAGTAATTTTTATTACAATTTTTTATAGATTACTTTCATATATAATTTTCACATTTACCTACAAAATTTTAAAAAATAAAATCAGAGTATAATTAAATTAATTTTAATTTTTTAATTTATATTTTTTTGATTAAAATAATTATTTAAGTTTTTATAAATATCAAATATAAAATTTAAAAATTAAATTATTTTTTTAAATTAATTTTTTATTTAATAAATTTTTTTATATTTTATTATTCAATTTTTTAATTTAATTAATTTTTTATTTAATTATTTTTTTAAAATTATTTTTTATTTATATTTTTATTTTTTATAAATTTAAAATAATTTTAATATTAAAATTATTAAATATAATTTTTTATTTAACTATTTTTTTTTATAAAATTTATAATATAATTTTTATATACTTTTATCTTAAATAATTATTTTAAATTCACAAAAAGTTTTCTAAAAATTATTTTTTTATTATATAAAACTTATATCAATTTTAGGTTATATGTAAACTACTCCTTCTTTTGTTTTTTATTTTTTTATATATTTCATTTGTTCTTTCAACCTCTTTAATGCCCAATAAATTATCAACAATAATAAGTAATTTTTATCACTATTTTTTATAGATTACTTTCATATATAATTTTCACATTTTCCTACAAAATGTATAAAAATAAAAACAGACAATAATTAAATTAATTTTAATTTTTAAATTTATATTTTTTTGATTAAAATAATTATTTAAATTTTTATAAATATCAAATATAAAATTTAAAAATTAAATTATTTTAATTTTAATTAATTTTTTATTTAATAATTTTTTTTATAATTTATTTTCCAATTTTTTAATTATTTTTAATTTAATTATTTTTTAATTTAATTTTTTATTTTATTATTTAAATTAATTAATAATATTTTATTTTTTAATTTAATATTTTTTTTATTTCATAAATATTTATTTTTTTTATTTTTTGTTTTTTATAAAATTTATAATGTAATTTTTTTATACTTTTATCATAAAAAATTATATTATATTTTATAAATTTACTAAAATTTTTTTTGAAAATTAAATTGCTAATTGAAAAAATATTATATTTGTTTTGTATTATATGTAAACTTTTTTCTTTTGTATTTTTTCTGATTTTATATTTTTCTATTATTCTCTCAACCTCTTTAATGCCCAAAAGATTATCATCTATAATAAGTAATTTTTTATTACTATTTTTTATAAATTCTTCTTTTATATAATTTTCACACTCATTTCCAATATCAATTAAAATAAAATCATAATATTTAATATAATAATTTAAATATTTTTTTACTTTATTTTTTTTATTTTTAAAACAATTATTAAAAAATTTATTATTTATAAATATAAAATATAAATTTTTATTAATTTTATTTATATAATTATTTTTTTCTAAATTTATTTTTTTATTAAAATATTTTTTTTTATTTTTTGAATTTATTTTTTTTATTATTTTTAAATAATTTTTTTCTATTTTATTATTTAAATTAATTATTAATATTTTTTTATCTTTATTTAATAAATAAAAAATTATAAGATAAACAATGGTAGTTTTTCCAACTTTATTCTTTCCAAATATTGTTATTATTTTATTATTATCTTCTTTTTTATATATTTTTTTTGATACTTTTCCCCTCAAATATTTTAACTTTTTCTTGATTATGTTCCCCTCTTTTGTCTTATTATTTTTATTTATTAAATTATTATAGCCGTTGATATTTATATTATTTTCATCTCTAAATATTTTTAAAAATTTATCAAAATCTTCATTTCTATGTAAGTAAATATTTTCTACTTCTAATTTATTTAATTTCTTTCTTTTATCAAAATTCTCATTTTCTAAAAAAAAAATTATTTTTATTTTTTTATTAATTATTTTTATTTTTTTTATTAAATCCTCTATGCTAATTTGACCAGGTATTTTTTCACTTATTAAAATATAATTAATATTATTATCTTTTTCTAATAATTCTAAAATTGCTTCTCTATATAATAAATTTATTTTTATGATTTTTAAATCATTTATTTTATTTATTAAATAACTACTGTTAATCGCTATTAAAATTTTCATTTTTTTCACCTTCTAGAATTTCCCTTTCAAATTCAGCACATTCTATTTTTGTTAATATATGTTCATCTCCTACAAACATTAAACATTCTCCTCTTTTTAAAGATTTAATCTCTACTTTTTCTTTTTCTGATAAATTTGCATATTCTGAAAGTATTTTTATATTTTCTTCTTCTAGTGCAAAAAAAGTTTTTATACTTGAATTATTTAAAATACTTTTTCCATATGTACCATTTTTTAGACTAAATACATCTGATATATCTTGAGTAATTGCTACTCCACTTCCACTATATTTTCTAATAGTTTTAAATATTTTATAAATAAAACTTGCAACTTCTTTATTTGATGTTACCCCAATTAATCTCCAAATTTCATCCAAATAAATTGCTTTTTTTATTTTTCTATCTTCTTTAATCTTATCCCAAAAAATATCAGTAAATAAATACATTCCATATTTTAAATTTTCTTCTCCTAAATCATAAATATCTGCTACAATTAATTCATTATTTAATTTTGTATTTGTATAATTATTAAAAAAATTCATTGATCCTTTTACAAATGGTATTAATTTTATTTTAAATTTTTTAGTTTCTTTATCTTGTCCGAAGTATATTATATAAATCTTCCAATAAAGGCATATCTTCAGACTTTTTAAATTCTTTTTTTATTTTTTTATTTATTCTTATTTTTTTATATAAACTTTCATCATCAAAATCAATGTTTTTATTTTTATATGTTAAAATTAATTTTTCTTCTATTAAAGCTTTTTCTTCTTCATTTAATTCTCCAAATATTAAATTAAAAAACCCAATCAATTTTCCAATTTTTGTTGCTAAATATCCACTTTCTCCTTCTTCCAGACTTTCTTTTCTTATATCTAATATATTTATATATGTATCAGAATTTGGACCTATTTTTATTTCAGTCCCTCTTAATGTTCTGCATAAATTGCCATATTCTCTTTCTGGATCAATAATATATTGATTTATTCCCAATAATTTGTACCTTAAAATTAATAATTTAGTATAAAAAGATTTACCGAGCACCACTTGTTCCAAATATACACATATTTGCATTTTTATATTTTGAACTATTATATCGATCTATAAAAACTAAAGACTTATTATAAATATTTGTTCCAATAAAAATTCCTTCTTGATCAAAAATTGTTGAAGAAATAAATGGGTACGTTGCAAGTAACCCTGATGTTAAAATATTTCTTTTAGCTGATTTTTTTATTAATTCATTATTATGCATTATAGGTAAACAAGATAAAAACAATTCCTCCTGTCTAAAATTTGCTCTTATTGTTTGCATACCTTTACTTTGAGTAATTCCTTCTATTTTATTTAGAAAATATTCTAATTCTTTAATATCATCAGAATATAAATTAATATAAATATATAAAAAATATATATCTTCATTATTAACTTGTATTTCTTTTCTAATGTATTTTGCATCATTATATGTAAATGCTGCAATATCAATATCTTCTCTATTTTGATTACTTTCTTTTAATTCTACCCCAACATTTCCTATATGATAAGTTAAATCTTTTATTGTTTTAAACGTATCTTGTTTTTCATAAAAAATCGAAATATTCATATTGATATTTGTTTCAATTAGTGTTTTTAATAAAATATCTGTCTGTTCTCTATAATAATTTACAATAATTAAACCTGAATAAAAAAAATTATCTATTTCTAAATATTTTGGATTTTGTAAATTAATATATGCTGGTGTTATTTTATCTTTTTCTAATATACTTCCTGAATAAAAATTTTCATTTTTACATTTTGCTTCTTTTTTATTAAATATTTTTGTAATTTTTTTCTTTATAAAAACTCCCTCCTATCTATTTATGTTTACCAATTTAAAAATTTTCTTGTATTAAAAATTGAATAAAATAAGTTTTTTATTTCTATCTCGTTTGACAATTCCCTAACAAAATTTCCACATCTAGATAAACATTCTTTTACTTTAAAATACTTTTCTTTTAAATCATTTTTTATAATTTCTACTTCTTCATAATTATTTTTTTTATTAATATCATTTGATATAATAATATAAAAATCTTTAGATGATGATTTTCTATTTAAATTAATTTCATTAATATATTTTATATATTTTTTTGAAATATTTTCTAAATATTTATTTTCATTTTTTGAAATATTATTATTTATTTTTGAAATATGATGAGTTAAATCTTCTTTATTACTTTGAATTAAAATTTGAATATTAAAATTACATGTTTTTAAAAAAATTTTATAAGAATTTAAAATTGCTTCTTTTTCTAAATCAGATTTTAAATTATAATTAATTGGATATATTTTTAAAATTTTAATTAATTTATTATTTTTTAATTTTACAAAACCATCTTTATAAATTTCTTCTATTGGAATCCATTCTTGTAGTGTTTTATTTTTTACTTTTTTCACCTCCTATTTTATTCTTTCATCGCCTAACAATTTTATAATGGTTTACCATAATTGTCAAGAACTTTTCATCGACAAATATCGACATTGCTATTATTCATTTAATTATTTTAATATAAAAAATGAATAAAAAAAATAAAATAATCCATAATATTTATATAAGGTTAATAATAGTTGAGCGAAGAATATTAACAGATTAATTTTAGTTTATTAATATTCGAGCAAAGATTTATAATAGTATTTTTTATATATTATTATAGGTCGGAGTTAAGAATATATTATTTATTTTTAAGCTATATCTTTTATTTATTCTAATTTATTTTTATAATTATATATATGGTTGAAAAAATATGTAATATATTCGAGCTAAGATTATTCTTATATCTATTAATTTTAGTGGTTGTTATTAGTCCAATTAATTAGGATAAATACAGCTACTCGTGGTATATTAATAGTCGAGTGACTGATTAATACTTGTTTTTTATAGGTTTATTTGTATAGTAATATATATTAGGTTTATAAAATATAAATATTAGTTTTAGCAGAGATTATTATTGGCTTTATAAATAGATTAATGTCCGATAACTTTATTTGTTATCGGACATTAAATTTTTTTTATAAATTAATCCATTATATATCTAAATTTTTAACATATTTTGCATTTGTTTGTATAAACTCTCTTCTTGGTTCTACTTCATCTCCCATTAGTAAAGTAAAAATCTCATCTGCTTTTATTGCATCTTCCATTGTAACTTTTACTAAAATTCTTGTTTCAGGATTCATTGTTGTATCCCATAATTGTTCAGGATTCATCTCTCCTAATCCTTTATATCTTTGTAATCCTAACTGATCTCTCGTAATACCCTTTTCCTCAAGTTCTTTATATTTTTTCTCTAAATCTTCATCTGTATAACAATAAATATCTTCTATTCCTTTTTTTGATAATTTATATAATGGTGGTTGTGCTAAATATACATTTCCATTTTCTATTAATGGTCTCATATATCTAAAGAAAAATGTTAATAATAATGTTCTAATATGTGCACCATCAACATCTGCATCTGCCATTATTATTACTTTTCCATATCTAATTTTTGTTATATCAAAATCTGCTCCTATTCCAGCTCCAACCGCCAATATTACAGGATTTAATTTATCATTTCCATATATTTTATCTGCTCTAGCTTTTTCAACATTAAGCATTTTCCCCCATAAAGGTAATATTGCTTGGAATTTTCTATCTCTACCTTGTTTTGCACTTCCTCCAGCAGAATCTCCCTCTACTATATAAACTTCACATTCTTCAGCTACTTTACTACTACAATCTGCTAATTTTCCTGGTAATGTTGAGGTTTCAAGAGAATTCTTTTTTCTAGCCAATTCCCTAGCTTTTCTTGCTGCTTCTCTCGCTCTAGAAGCACTAATACATTTTTCTAATATTGATTTTGCTACACTTGGGTTTTCTTCTAAAAATGTTGCCAATGCTTCATTTACCATACTTTGAACAACACCTGTTACTTCACTATTTCCTAATTTTGTTTTTGTTTGACCTTCAAATTGTGGTTCTTTAACTTTTACAGAAACAACAGCAGTTATTCCTTCTCTTATATCTTCACCTTGTAAATTTTGATCTTTTTCTTTTAATATATTATGACTTCTTGCATAATCATTAAACACTTTTGTTAAAGATCTTTTAAATCCTTCTAAGTGTGTTCCACCCTCAATTGTATTAATATTATTTACAAATGTATATATATTTTCTGAATAACTTGTAGTATATTGAATTGATATTTCTACTGGTATTTCCCCATTTTTTTCTATATATATAGGAGTTTTATGTAATTTTTCTTTATTCTTATTTAAAAATTCAACAAAAGAAATTAATCCACCTTCATAACAAAATTCTGCTTTTTTTGGAGTTTCTTCTTCATGTATTCTTTTATCTTCTATTGTAATTTTTAAACCTTTTGTTAAAAAGGCTATTTCTCTAAGTCTTTTTTCTAAAATTTCATATTCATATTCCAATGTTTCAAATATCGTATCATCTGCTAAAAATCTAACTGTTGTTCCTGTTTTATCAGAATCTCCTATTCTTTCTAATTTTTGTACAGTTTTACCTTTTTCAAATCTCATAAAATATTTTCCGCCATCTCTTTCAACTATTACCTCTGTCCATTTTGATAAAGCATTTACAACTGATGCTCCAACACCATGAAGTCCTCCTGAAACTTTATATCCACTATCTCCACCAAATTTTCCACCTGCATGAAGAACTGTATAAACAGTTTCCGCAGTTGAAATTTTAGTTTTTGGGTGAATTTCAACTGGTATACCTCTTCCATTATCTTTAACAGCTATTATATTTCCTTCTTCTATAACTACATTTATTTCTGTACAATAACCTGCTAATGCTTCGTCAACTCCATTATCAACTATTTCATATACCAAATGATGAAGTCCTCTAGCAGATGTACTTCCTATATACATCCCAGGTCTTTTTCTTACGGCTTCAAGACCTTCCAATACTTGAATTTGTTCTGCGCCATACTTATGATTGTATTTTTCCATTTAAACTTTCCTCCTTTAGGGATTAACTTTACCCTCGTTCACATTATATAATAAAATATTTTTATTTTCAATATCTAATTTATCAGTACAAGTAATAATTACTTGAGTATTATTTATTTTTTCTAAAAAATTATTTCTTCTATTTTTATCTAATTCAGACATAAAATCATCTAATAATAAAATCGGATATTCTCCTATTTCATCATATATTATATTTAATTCTGATAATTTTAAAGAAAGAATTGCAGTCCTGTGCTGACCCTGAGAACCATAAATACTTAATTCCTTCTTATTTATATAAATAGAAAAATCATCTCTATGAATCCCCTTTGTTGTATATCCCTTTATAATGTCTAATTTTCTTCTACTTTTTAATAATCTCAAATATTCTTCTTTATTTATACATTCTGTAAAATATTCAATTTCAATATCTTCTCTTTTTTCTGTAATTTCATTATGAATATTTTTTATTTTATTTCTTATTTTTTCTATAAATTCATTTCTATAATTTGAAATTTTAATAGCATAATCAGCTAATTTTTCATCCCAGATTTCCAATAATTTTTCATCTTTACTTTCTTCTCTAATTTGTCTTAAATAATTATTTCTTTGTTCTAATGTTTTTAAATATAAATTTAAAACATGCATATAATTTGGCCTTAACTGACTAATCATAATATCTAAAAATTTTCTTCTATTACTAGGTCCACCTTTTAAAATATTAATATCATCAGGAGTAAAAATTACTACATTTATATTCCCTAATAATTCACTCAATTTTTTTAATTTTATTCCATTAACAAAAACATTTTTTTTGTTTCCTATTTCTACTTTTATTTTTCCATTTCTATCTGATTTATTAAATTCTATTTCAACAATAGATTTTTCTTTATTTAATAAAATCATTTCTTTATCTTTATTTGTTCTAAATGATTTTCCAATACTACATAAAAAAATTGCTTCTATTATATTAGTTTTTCCTTGTGCATTTTCTCCATAAAAAATATTAATATTTTTTTCTAAATTTATTTCTTCCAAAAAATAATTTCTAAAATTATTTAATTTAATTTTATTTATCCACATATTTTCATCACCTGTGCATAATTTCTTAACTTTTATTTTTCTTTTTTTTTCTTTTTTTTTCTAATTTATTCTATTTTTTTTGATTTTTTTTAAATAATAAATTATATTAAAAAAAAATTAAATCGTCTTATTTTTGATTTTCACGCTTCGTTTTTTTCCACAACTTAATTATCTCTCGTTTTCTATTTTTTTCGATTTTATTCTATTTTTTTCGATTTTTTTCAAATTTTTCAAAAAATATTATCCACATAACTTATCCACAATCTATTTATATTATGTGGATAAATAAAAAATTTTAAAGGTAGAAGATTACTTCTACCTTTTACATTATCTAATCTTCTTTTAATCTAATTGGTAAAATCATATATGTATAATCGTTGTTTTCAACTGATTTTATTAAACATGGTGATATACTTGTACCAAATTCAACAAAAACTTCTTCATCATCAATCGCTTTTAAACTATCTAGAAAATATTTAGGATTAAATCCTGCTTCTAAATTCTTTCCTTCTGTAGAAACATATAATTCTTCTTTGGCATCGCCAGTTTGATTTGTACACGAAATTACTACTTTTCCAATATCAACCTGTACTTTAACAGGATATTTTTTCTCTTTTTCCACACTTGATGCTGATATTAAACTAACTCTTTCAAAACTATCTTGTAAACTACTTTTACTAACTTTTATTCTTGTTTCCCAATTATTTGGGATTACATTTTTATAATTTAAAAATTCTCCATCTAATATTCTTGTTACTACTTTACAATTATCCATTTCAAATAGTGCTTGATTTTTTGCAATTCCTATTTTTATACTTTCAAAAGAATCTGAAATTATTTTATTAACTTCATTAAGTGTTTTTCCAGGTATAACTGCCTTAAAATTATTACTTTGTTTATTTAAATATATTGTTCTTAAAGCTAATCTAAAACCATCAACTGCAACAACACTAAGTTTGTTATTTTCAACTTCAAATAAACTCCCTGTAAAAATTGGTCTACTTTCTTCTGAACTTACAGCAAAAATTGTTCTTCTTATCATATTTTTTAATACATTTTGATCTATTTCTATAGAATTTTCTACTTCAATTTTAGGTAACTCTGGAAATTCTTCTGGATTCATAGTTGCTAATTTATATAAAGAACCCTCACATTCTATTTCTAGTAAATTTTGTGAATTTAATGATATATGAATTTCTGTATCCGGTAATTTTCTAATAATTTCACTAAACATTATAGCATTTACTACTGTACTTCCTTGTTCTTCAACTTCACATTCCATCACATATTCTATTCCAATTTCTAAATCATAAGTTGTTAATTTTATTTCATTATCATTAGTTTGAATTAATATTCCTTCTAGTATAGGCATTGTAGTTTTAGAAGCTACACCTTTTACTACGGAATTAATGGCTTTTATAATTTTATCTTTATAACAAATAATTTTCATTTTGGTTCCTCCTTTATATTATTAAATAAAATATAATATTTTTTAGTAGTAATAGTAGTAGGTATTGTGGAAACTGTGGAAAACTATGTTGATAGTTAGAATCCCTAGAAAAATTGTTGTCTATAACTTTGTGGATAAGAAAAGATTTTATCCACATTAAGAAATGTTAAATGTGTAAAAACCAAGATATACACAGTTTATTCACATGTTTTAAACATTACCTTGTGGATAATCAATCTCCCTGTTCCGTAGGAAGAGAAAGACATTTATTTTTCAAACATTTATTTTTCAAACACAATTTTCAAAAACATAAATCAAAGTTAAAATTTTATTATTGTTTGCCATTTATGATTATGTTTTTCACACTATCCACAATTAGCTTTGTATTATTTTTTTCTTTCAATTCCTTTTCTATTTTCTTACATCCATGCATTACTGTTGAATGGTCTCTTCCCCCGAAGTCCTGTCCTATTTGAGGATAAGACATATTTGCAATTTCACGACATAAGTACATTGCAATTTGTCTAGGAAAAGCGATATCATTTGATCTTTTGTTTCCAGATAAATCATCTTTATTAATGCTAAAATATTTTGAAACAGTTTCTTTTATAAAATCACAAGAAATAACTTTTTCATTTTCATATTTAAACTCATTAATAATATTTTCTGCAAGTTCAATTGTTATAGGACTATGTGTAAGTGATGCTCTAGCAACAATTTTGTTAAATACTCCCTCTAACTCTCTAATGTTTGAATCAATTTTATTAGCAATATTAGATAATATAAAATCATCTATTATAATATTTTCATCTTGAGCTTTTTTTCTTAAAATAGCTAAACGTGTTTCATAGTCTGGACAAGATATATCTGCTAGTAATCCCCATTCAAATCTTGATTTAAGTCTATCTTCAAGAAATTGAATATCTCTTGGTGGTCTATCACTAGAAAGAATTATTTGTTTTCCTTCTTCATATAAACTATTAAAAGTATGGAAAAATTCTTCTTGTATTCTTTCTTTTCCTGCTATAAATTGAATATCATCTATTAATAAAACATCTATACTTCTATATTTATTTCTAAATGTTTCATTTTTTCCATCTTTTATTGCATTAATTAATTGATTTGTGAATTTTTCAGATGTAACATATAAAACATTAGTATTTCTATTATTTTCTAGAATTCTATTTCCTATAGCATGCATTAAATGAGTTTTTCCTAATCCTACACCACCATATAAAAATAATGGATTATATGTATTTGAAGGTTCATTTCCTACAGCTAGTGATGCTGCATGTGCAAATCTATTGTTATTTCCAACAACAAAAGTTTCAAAAGTATATTTTGGATTTAGAGTTGATTTGTTGGTTTCTAATTCTTCTACTGAAATATTTGAATTATCTGAAATTATGGATTCGTTTTGTTCTCCTTTTTTTTCTTTAGAAAGATCAACTACTGAAAAAGTCCACTCCCTGTTCGTAATATATTTTAGAGTATTAAAAATTAAACTATTATATTTATTTTCAATAAAATCTCTTTGAAATTCAGAAATAACTGTAAAAACAATGTGGTTTCCTTCTATACTTCTAATTCCTAATGGCATTATCCATGTACTATGAGTAATAGGAGTAACTTCTGGTTTTAGCTCTTCTTTTATTTTATTAAGTAATTCATCTTTATCAATTGCCATTTTTTATCATACCTCCATATAAAGTTATCCACAAAATTATCCACAACTGTTGATAACTTTGTAATATTCTTGTAAAAAATCTTAAAATAAGAACAAACAAAAATTCAAGTATTTACAGTAAATATATAAGATTTTTTTTACTTCCCTATAATAACAAATTTATACACAATAAGTCAATAATATTGTGGAAAAAAATTTTAAAATGTGGAAAATTGACAAAAAAACTGTGGAAAAGTTTTTTTTATTACAAAAATATTACAAGAAATAAAAAAAAAATAACAAAAATATCTTGACATAAATGGTGTTTTTGAGTTATAATCGATATACTTGTTATTTTATAAAACAATCCATTCAAAATGGATATATAATCAGTAGGAGGTGCCAAAATGAAAAGAACATATCAACCAAAAAATAGACAAGAAAAGAAAGAACATGGCTTTATGAAAAGAATGAAAACTAAAGCTGGAAGAAAAGTTTTAAAAGCAAGAAGAGCAAAAGGTAGAAAAAAATTAACAGCTTAATTTTGAAAATTTTTTCATTAAAACCTTAAAAGGGGAAAAGTATAATGAAAAAAACAAAAATGTTAAAAAAAAATTATCAATTTAAAAATGTTTTAACAAAGGGAAAATACTATTCAGGAGAATTTATAGAAGCTTTTATAAAACCATATTATATAGACAACAATAAAAATTTTCTAGGAATTGCTATAAGCTCTAAAGTCTGTAAAGCCGTAAGAAGAAATATGATTAAAAGATTGATTAGAGAAAGTTATAAAAACTTAGAAAATAATATCACAACAGGTAAAGAGATTGTTTTTTTATGGAAAAAGAAAGCAGAAATAATAAATGCAACATATTCGAATATTGAAAAAGATATGAGAAAAATATTCAGAAATGCAGGTATTTTATCAAAAAGTGAATATGAGGAAAAACAATGAAAAAGTTACTTATATGGCTAATTACATTTTATCAAAAAAACATTTCAAAATGGTTTAAAAGTAAAAATATTAATTGTAAATTTTATCCTACATGCTCAGAATATACTAAGCAGGCTATAGAAAAATATGGTGTGTTTAAAGGATTATTTTTGGGAATTAATAGAATTCTAAAATGTAATCCATTATCTAAAGGTGGATTTGATCCTTTGAAATAAGGCAGGAGGAGAGTAAATGTTTCAATTTTTTGCAAATACATTTGGTTATTTATTACAATTATTATATATGGTAGTAAAGAATTATGGTTTAGCAATAATTTTATTTACAGTCTTAATCAAATTGATTTTGCTACCATTGTCAATTAAACAACAAAAAACAATGAAAAAAAGTTCAAAAATACAGGACAAAATGAAAGTTTTGCAGTTCAAATATAAAGACGATCAAGAAAAAATGAATCAAGAAATGATGAATTTGTATAAAGAAGAAAATATAAATCCTTTTAGCGGTTGTTTAACAGGAATAATTCAAATTATACTTCTTTTATCAATTTTTTACTTAGTAAGAAGCCCATTAACATTTATGCAAAAAATACCAACAGAAAATATAAATACATATATTGAACAGCTAAAACAAGAGGAAAAACCAGTAAGTAATGTTTATCCTGAAATTGATTTAATTAGAGAATATGAATTATTAAAAGAAAAGAATCCAGAAGATGAAAATATTGATAAAATTAAAATAGAAATGAATTTTCTTGGGTTAGATTTAAGTAAAATACCACAACAAAATATGTCAGATTATACTGTGTATATAATTCCAATTTTATATATTTTATCAACATTTATATCAATTAGATTAACAACCTCAATGCAAGAAAAACAAAAAGAAGAAAAAGAAGAAAAAGAAGAAAAGGTAATTGATTTAAATACAGGTAAAGAAGAATTAAAAGAAGAGAATGAAATGGATACAGTAATGCAAACAAATAAAATGATGTCATGGATGATGCCTTTAATGTCAATTTCAATTGCATTAGTAGCTCCTTTAGGATTAGCATTATATTGGCTAATTAATAATGTTCTTATGATTCTTGAAAGATTAATTTTAAATAAAGTAATTAAAGATTAAAATCTATAGGGAGGAGCAACAAAAATGAATAATAGCATAATTTCTGAGGGAAAAACAACAAATGAAGCAATAGAAAAAGGCTTAAAAATACTTAAAGTTTCTAAAAATCAAGTAGATATAAAAGTATTGGAAAATGAAGATAAAAGAAGTTTTTTTAGTATTTTAACACCAAGAGTTGTAAAGGTAGAATTAACAGTTAAAGAAAATACAAATACAGCAGAAATTAAAACAAAAAAAGAAATTAATTTATCAGAGGAAAGTCAAAACAAAGCAGAAGAAAATGTAAAAAAATTTCTAGAAGATTTAAAAAATAATTTATCAGAAGAAATGAACTATGAAATTGAAAAATCAAGTTCTGGTTTAAATATAAGCATAAATGGTAAGGATTTAGGATTTTTAATAGGATATAGGGGAGAGAACCTATACGCAATGCAGAATATAATTTCTGCAATAGCAGGAAAAGAAGTTAATGAAAAAGTAAGGGTTATCCTTGATATTGAAGGGTATAAAGAAAAAAGGAAAAAAACATTGGAAGATTTAGCTGAAAAAGTTGCAAAATCAGTTGCAAGAAATGGAAAATCAGTTAAACTAGAACCAATGAAAGCTTATGAAAGAAAAATCATTCATAGTAAGTTACAAAATAATAATAAAGTAGAAACAATTAGCGTGGGAGAAGAGCCATATAGAAGAATAGTTGTTTCATTAAAAAAGTAAATAATGGTTAAAATCAGAGGTCAAAGGTCGGATTTTACAATAATTTGTAAATTCTATCTTTGGCCTTTTTATTTAAATAAATGGTATTTTTTAGCATCATGAAAAAGGTGCTAATGGAAAGGAGAATTTATGAGTACAATTGTATCAATATCTACGGCTCCTCGGAATTGGGGGAATTGGGATAATAAGAATGAGTGGAGAAAAATGTTTTGATATATTGCAAAAAATTTTTGTTCCAAAGAAAAATCAAAATATAAATGAGATAAAAGGATATTCGATAAAATATGGAAATATAGTTGAAAATAATGAAATTATTGATGAAGTTTTGGTTTCTTATTTTAAAGCACCAAAGAGTTATACTACAGAGAATATGTGTGAAATTAATTCACATGGTGGAAATATAGTTGTCAAAAAAATATTAGAAATATGCTTAAAAAATGGTGCTGATTTAGCAGAACCTGGTGAATTTACTAAAAGAGCTTTTTTAAATGGTAGAATTGACTTATTACAGGCCGAATCAGTTATTGATGTTATAAATGCAAAGTCAGAAAGAGAAGCAAAAGCAGGAGTTAAACAATTAGAAGGGGAATTATCAAAAAAAATTTCTAATATAAAAAAAGAAATTATGGATGTTATGGTAAATTTAGAAGTATCAATAGATTATCCAGAATATGACGTGCAAGAGGTTGAAAATATTGAAATAATAAATATGTTGAATAATG
>Ga0310697_10003817_pt1 | contig 15092 bp, 14 predicted proteins | sample 172DNAGHGlowgp2_FD_203883 | JGI IMG/M metagenome (GOLD analysis project Ga0310697, IMG submission 203883) | Sheep rumen microbial communities from Palmerston North, Manawatu-Wanganui, New Zealand - 1728 DNA GHGlow gp2 (v2) (version 2) | ecosystem: Host-associated > Mammals > Digestive system >... | reverse complement strand
TTTACAAGGAAATCTATCAGCTTCCCTCTTTTCTTCACCCATTGTGCTTTCAGCCAGTAAGTTATTTCAAGTTCATTGCTGCGAAAGACAGGAAGCAATTTCTTATGGTATCGGTTCTTGGCGAAAAAGTTATCATATTCTTTACCATCCATACCCTTATACGCCGCCTCACAATCAAACATTCCCCCCTCATCAATCTTGTCGCACCCTGAATAAGTGAGTAAATTATTTTCTGCATCAAAATCAAACCAATGAGCGAAAACTGAATCACCTTTCAATTCTACCACGAGTTCCCGGCTTGTGAATGGCGGAAATTTCAGTCTGCCATTCCAAAAAATATTATGTGGAAACAGGAAGTTACCAAGCCCATAAACGATAGGCTTTCCCTTATAAACTTCTATTTGTTGCACACGATGAGCGTGACAACCGATTACAACCTCAACGCCCATGTCTATGAGTTGTTTGGCCAACTGCCTGTCGTAAGGCGATGGATAAAGTTCCAATTCATAGTTCCAATGAAACAGACAGACGACATGCTTGGAACCCTTGTCTAAACAAGCCTTCACACTCTCCAATACATGACTTCGGGTATAGGGGTTCACGCCTCCTTCTTTTTCAGTGGCATACTTGCATTTGATGCAGTCCCATCCAAAAGAAAGGATAGTGTATTCAGTGCCGTCTTTATCCTTGATGTCCAAGTATTTGCTGGCCTCCTTCAGATCACGACCTGCGCCAACATGCAGCATCCCGATACTCTCCAGATTCTCCAGAGTTGTATCTATTGGAGCCGCATCCAAGATATGGTTGTTAGCAATGGAAAACGCCTTGAAGTGAATATCTACAGTGAGTTTCTTGATGGCATCAATGTCGTTTAAGACGACATTTTCTGCCAGTCTCCCCCCCCCATTCTTGATCAGACTACCCTCAAGGTTACCTAGCCAGAACTCTTCTTTGAAAGAATCTGGCAGTTTCTCAACCTTAATACACGAAGGTATTGGAATTGCTATGTCACCAGTGAAAAGCATAATCGAAATGATGTGAAGTGTTCACTTTTTTACTATTTGCTTATATATATCGACCCATTCTTTTGCCGCTCTTGAATTAATATCTAGATGTTCCCTTACAAAAGATATAGAGTTTCTACATAACTGTTTGTAATCAAAATCACTAAGCTCATAAACTTCGTTTATTGCATTGGACAATGAATCGGGAGAAGAATCCACCCACCATCCAATATGATTTGCTTTAAGGATTTCCCAAGGTGTGCCTGTAGATGCAATAACTGGCGTAGACTGGCTCATGGCCTCTGGGATGACATTGCCAAAATTTTCCGATTTTGATGGTAGAACTAGAACTTTGGCTTTATTGAGCAATTGGAATTTTTCACTTCCTTCTTTGACTCCACAAAAAACAATTCTACTATTGAGTTTTTTTTCTTCTATTATCTTTTTCAAATAATTTTCGTATTCTTTTTCTGAGGGATGCGCAGCCATACCAATAATTAGTAATCGCCCATTAGAAGACATAAATCCGTCTGATTCAGATAAAGCAAAAATCAGTTTGTCTATATTTTTAATTTCATTTATTCTTCCAAGAAATACAATATCATTTGTTTTACAACTAAGGTCTTCATTGTATTCCACTTTTATAAAATTTTCCTTCAAGATGAACTTATCAGATTTAAGTATCTTTTTTATAGTATTGACCTCTTCTTGACTTGTTGCATGAAAATATAATTTCTCTTTTAACAATCTATAAAATAAAAAGAAAATGCGTTTTAGAAAACCATGATGCTGCTTGATTGCATTATCGAACAATTCCCCTCGTGGAGATATAACAACACATTTCCTTAATAATATAGATATTGTCACAATTATAAAATTTGCAGGGTAACATATTGATGAAAAATGAATGATATCATGCTTTCTTATCATTTGTATTGATTTTAAGATATATTTAATCATTTTTAATTTTCCACCTATATAATAGCGTGAACTTAATGATTCATGTATCCACTTATTTCTGACTGGATATGATTCATCTGTAATCCATTTGTCAGTTGTGATCACAGTCGTTTCAATGTTGGCATCATTAAGCATTAATGTATGCCAATACATCGTGTTTGAAGGACCTCCGATTTTAGAAGGAAAGAAGAATTTGATAGGGAAGAGTATTTTCATTATTTATATTCGTTTTATGATTCTAGCAGGATTTCCTGCAACTATGCAGTTGTCTGGTACATTTTTAGTAACAACACTACCTGCACCAATGACAGAATTTTTCCCAATATAATAGCAATTAAATAATATTATTGCCCTATTGCCAATGAAAGCATTTTCTTGAATTTCCAAGGTCTTTCCAATTGGGACATCATGATAATTATAACCATGGTCATGCGTTGTAATTAAAACGTCATGAGCAATATGCACACTTTTATGAATCCTAACGCCACCAGAAAAGTCGATAAAACATCTGTCCCCTATACTAACTCCTTCTTCAATGATTAAAGAATTATCATGAAGATGTTCTGGACATAAATTTACATTATTACCTATTATGACATCATTCCCGATTTCTATTTTTTGTGGGTATCGATACACAATACCAAAATGTATTTTTACCCTATCCCCACATTTTGCAATGTTAAGAATAAACAATTTTGTCGTTATGAAAGATTTAATTTTACTGTACAAAACACTAATCAGAAGTATTAAGCAAGAAAGTGTTCCTGAATATTTGCCATTCCAAATTTTATCTAACATATAATTGAATTTGTTTGTAAAGTTGAACTGCATGTGAATCTCTTTCTTTTGCAATTACGGTTTTTATTGTTTTGGTAGCGTTTTTAGCTAATATACCTATCTCATCGTAATTAATTAAAGCGTATTTAACCGTCTCTGTTATAGATTCTGGCGATCCTTTTTTTATCTCAAGGCAATTATATTTATGTTTCATTAACGATGCCATACCACCAACAAAAGTCGTAATAATTGGAGTGCCAAAAATCATAGCTTCATAGACAGTCCTAGGAAATCCTTCATGGAATGACGGCAAAATGTAAAAGTCAGCTTCTAAATAAAAATTACTTTTTATCTGATCGTCATACACAGGTCCATAAAATGTAACAATATCATCAATATTCAGTTCTGCAGTTAGTTTTTTCGCATCTTCTATATATTCGCCATTCCCAACAACTTCAAGTGTAACATTAATTTTATCTGATTTCAACATCTTCATGGCGTATAACAAATCATCAATTCCCTTACTTTTTGAGACCCGGCTTAAAAAGAGGATTTTATAATTATGCTTTGGTTTATAGGATCTTGTATCAATAATATCTTCGAACTGATATGGGATCATTGGTCTTATTGTAGAAGTGGTCTTATTATATTTACGAATATTATCAGTAAAAAATTGGGATACGGTCAGTATTAAAGATGCCTTTTTATAGTTATATATTGAAACTTGATCAAAGAGGTTTTTTTCTCCTCTTATATAAAAACCAAATTTTACACCTATCATTTTGCAATATAAACCAGCATATTTAAAGGAATTTGGATAATATATATAAATGAAATCATAGCGAGGAATCAATAAAAAGAGTTTTATAAACGCTATAATGTATGTCAATAATTTACTACTTGTCAGAGGAGATGTATAACAATGAATACCATCTGCTGTCAGGTCGTAGTTACTAATGGCCGAATTAACTTTTTTTTTCAATTGGAAACAAGAAACATCATTACCCAATTCTTTTAGTTCAGAAAAGAAATGGCCATTCATAGAATTAGTGAGATATTTATCGCCACTCTTTACTAATGGCGCATTATCAATAATTAAAATTTTCATATTGTAATATTCATATTGTAATAGTTGAGAGAAAAAAATATATTATAACACTGAAATGAAATTACCCCAAAAATATAAAGAAGATAGAATTGAAATAATCTCAAAAATATAAACCGAAAAACAATGGATTTGACTTATTAGGTTGTCAAATAGGATGTCTTATTTCTATTATATATAGAGTAATTAATGACTCCCCAAATAATCCATCCGTTTATGTCTGCATTAACAATCGATATATTATGAGTAAATCCATTAAGGATTATTGATATATATGCAGTACTTATAACCAAAAGTCCATAATTACATTTATTTGCGTTTCGAATAATACTAAATATTTTCTTCATCTGTAAAACAAATATTGAAATAATAAAAAAAGTTCCCAGGACACCAGAATAAACCAAAGAATTTAATAATACGTTGTGAGGTGGAAATGTATGTGATTCCATATAATTATAATACCCTCCAAGAAGCGGGTGATCAAGGAAATAATTAAAGCTTTCTAAATATATGACATCTCTTCCTGTAGTATCAAATCCTTTTTCTGCATATCTTGATTCTCCTTCCATTAGCATATTAAAGAACCAAGGAATAAATAATAACACCCCAACAATAAAAAGGAAAATGAGAAAATATTTTGAGGAGTTATTCATTAAAGTTATTTTTATGTACATAAGGAACAAAATCATGGCTATTGCAGTGTAAAAGCCTGTTCTTTCTTGTGTAGCAAAACTTCCTATTAATAAAAGTAAGGTAAGAAAAATCGCGAAGAAGTTAATTCTTCTTTGTTGAAATATCATGGACAAAACAGCAACATACATTAGCATGTGTCCACTTACAACAGGAGAACTATAAATTCCAAAAGTAACCTTTCCCATCAATGAGATTTCTCTCTCATAATAATAATAATAACGTTCATCTGCAATCAATCGGAATCTTTCAAGAAATGGTTGAAGAAAATCATTACCTATTAATTGGGAATATGAAACAATAGCATTAAAACCAACACTCAAAAATAGCGGGATAAAAAGATACTTTAGTTTTTTATTTTTAGCAACCAACCTTGATGACCAATACGCAACATACGCGACAAAATAGTCACCTACCAACCTAGTAATAAACCGTAATTCATATCCATCTATAATGCAAGATAATCCAAAAAAGATTATAAATCCACAATATAATAACCAAAATTTATCAACCCACAGTTTCTTTTCCTTAAGAAGACATAAAAAAAACATAATTAAAGTGGAAACCTGTCTTGGGGTAAATATATAACCAAAATTTTGAACCGTATAAATTGTGGAACAAATTATGAAAATGGAATAGAAGAGATAGAATAACATTGTCTATTATATTATAAATGATTTATAAGACAAATACAAACATATTAGAAATATCTATTTGCTTTTTTATCAATATCTCTTTTTACAATTTGTGCTGGATTTCCAGCTACGATAGAATTAATAGGAACATCTTTAGTTACAACCGAATTTGCAGCAACAATAGCACCATCACCAATGGTCACACCTTTACAAATTCTCGAATTTTCCCCTATCCAGCAGTTATTTCCAATCACGATAGGTGCATTGTCCGAGTATAACCAAGAACGTTCTTTAGAACCGACAGGAGTTTTCATTATGCATAGTCTATCTGATGGGTGGACTGGATGAGTGTTGTTATCTGATATTACAACATGTTTAGCTATCATAGTGTAATCTCCTACTATCACTTTATTTACGCTTCTAATTTCAGAAGTCGAATTTAAAAGAACATGTTTCCCTATTTTTATTATACCATGATTGCAAGAATGCAGTTTCCCGAATATTGCACAGAAGTCGTTCAGATTAATATCTTCAGACCTTGACCCATGATCTATGATAATACGTGTATACTTTCCACATAAAAAACCATAGGGGATATTCGCAACGTTCTTCTTTAGTCTCTTTATTCTATAATACAATAGAATCTTTTGTATGATTTTTTTTAACATCATAGGTTGAGTATCAATATTTATGTTGGATTATATAAAGTGAATCCACTAATTATTCTAACATATGCTTCCTTTTTGAAGCAACTTTAAACTATATTAAGCTTATCCTGCATTTAAATCTTTTATGATTTTTTAAGTTTGGACTTGTTTTTTATGGTTTTCAATATGTTTTGTTCTTCTTCACTAAATACACATATGTAGTAAATATAAGAATATAATAAAAAAATTATCAGTACAGCCGTAAATTTTAGAATAATATATTCCTTTAAATAGTATTCATTTTGAACAAAGAAAGAGGTGGATAGTGAAATAATAAAAATGGCAAAAGGTTTCATGACAGAATCTTTAACAAATCTTTTAGCGTCAAGATTTGCGTATTTCCGTGCATAATAGATAGTGGGTATAATTGTGAGTAATTGAGAAATTAGCATTACAATCATGATAGAATCCGAATACAACCCTAGTTTAAAAAGTATAATGCCTACTGGTAATATAGAAACTAATAATAGTGATATCCAAATTTGATAATTTTTTATCTTACCTGTTGCATAAATGGCTCGATTAATTCCAGGATAAACTTGCATTGAGAGAAATGAGAGAATTATATAGAAGCAAAAATTTTTAGTATGATCAGGATAATCACCTAACCATAAAGATAAAATATCATCGAGATAGATTAGTATTGGTAATGCCATCAAACTTGACAAAAAGAAGGACATTTTAGAACTAAAAATAGCTGTAGAAATCATTTTCTTTTCGTTACCTTCTCCTTTTGCTTGTATAATCATTGGTGTAAAAACTGTAGTTAAAGTGGAAGCGAATGATAGAATAAGGGCATTGACTTGATTTGCTATTCCATAAGCGGCATTAATAATTGTACCAAAAAAACTATTAAGAATTACGGCTACACCCTGATTCCGCACCACTACTGCAAAAGAACCGAGAGTGTTCCACCCAATAAATCCTAACATTTCTTTATACAAAAGCCTGTTAAATAATAAAGGCGTTTTTATCTTTATTTCTTTGTACCTATTAATATCCCATAATGCCTCCATGAGAAATTTTAAGACTAATGAACATAAAATTAATAATGTATAAATGAGCAGAAGGTTCTTATCGATGAATAACAACACAATTGCTGCTATTAATCTTAAAATGCATGCTACAATGTCACAAAAAGCATGATATACCATATCTTCTTTTGCGTTCATAATTGCAGAAAAAGGAATAGTAGATATGGTTACAAAAGCAGAAGTTATCATAATGTCATAAACAGCCTTTCCTATTGTAATCTTTTCGGTAGAGATGTTAAGAACAGATTCAAATAATATATTCTTTATAGAGAGCAAAAAAATAAAAAGGAAAATACCTAATAATATGTGGACACCCAAACTTGCGTTGAAATACTTTTCCAATTGAGAATGATTCCGTTCTCCTATAGAAATCGAAAAATACCTCTGAGATGAAATCATTAAAGCTCCATTTATAAATGACAATAAGACAATAATACCTGCAATGAGATTGTAAAGTCCGAAATCTTCCTCCCCCATGCATCTAAGCGCAATTCTAGTTCCAATAAGAGTAGCAATCGTATTAATAATAATACGAACATATATGGAAACCGTATTCATCAAGACCTTAGTCGAATGTTCCATTTCTCACAGTGAAAGAAATTTGTGTTTGCAGATTTACATCTATTTTTATATTATCAACTATTTACGACACCGATTCATCAGGTATTTAATAATCATCAGTTATTTAAAAGAAAAACTCCTTGTGCTAACAGTAAATGACTTGCTTTTTAAACGAAAACAAAAGTCATGTCCCTCGAATACTTTCAAATCGACAAACATGGTAAATTATTATAATCAATTGGTCTCATGCTTTCCCATCTTTAATTATTGAACTATTCATATAACCAACCTGAGCATAACGAACTAAGCCCGAATTACAGGTTTGAAATATAGGAACTATCCGATAATAATTCACTTAGAAAAGACACAATCTCTGTTCTTGGTATCCTGAGGCAGAAAGTCCCATAGAAAATGCGTTCAAAAGTCCACTCTGAAAGAGTACCCAATGAAAGTATGTATGACCCTTCAATGACACGTCTAATTCTACAGGTACATTATAATACACTCCATGCACCAACTTTTATCGAGAACAATCCTTTAAGGGAGCGAGAGAGCGCTCTGTGTAAACTATTCTATATTACAAACCTGAATTCCAATTTTGATGAGGGGCATGAGGCCTCCGATGGTGAACTCCGTAATTACAAGTTTTTTAGTTATGATTTAGAACTTGGTAAATGATAACTTGATAAAAATTGAATCTACCTACAATCTTCCATCAACAATTTTTCTGTCAAGCATGCACTTCACATCAAAGATAACATGTTTATCTTTTAGAAGAGTAGTAACATCAAGTCCTTCAAACTTTTTGTGAGCCACAGCAGCAATAGCGGCATCAAACTTCTGTGTAGGCACTTCGTTCACAACCTTTATGCCATACTCATGCTCCACGATAGCAGGATTGGCCCAGGGATCATATACCGTGATGTTTAGATTGTATTCTTTCAATGCTTTATAGATATCTATCACCTTGGTATTTCGCACATCAGGACAGTTCTCTTTGAATGTAAAGCCAAGGATAATAATCTCAGAATTGAGAACTTGAATTCCCTTCTTTAGCATCAACTTGATAGTCTCAGTAGCTACATACTCACCCATTCCGTCATTCATACGGCGTCCTGCAAGAATAATCTCAGGATTGTAGCCGTGACGTTGTGCGCATTGTGCCAGATAGTATGGATCAACTCCAATGCAGTGACCACCCACTAACCCAGGTCGGAAAGGCAGGAAGTTCCATTTTGTCCCTGCTGCTTCCAGAACATCAAGGGTATCAATCCCCATCTTGTTGAAAATCTTGGATAGTTCATTCACAAAGGCTATGTTAATATCACGCTGACTGTTCTCAATAACCTTGGCAGCCTCAGCAACTTTGATGGTAGGAGCCAGATGAGTTCCTGCGGTTATTACACCGCTGTAAACCTCATTGATATACTTGCCAACCTCAGGGGTAGAACCTGATGTTACTTTCTTGATATGCTCTACGGTGTGTTGCTTGTCACCTGGGTTAATACGCTCAGGACTATATCCACCATAGAAATCCACATTCATTTTCATGCCACTTACTTTCTCAACTACAGGAATACACTCATCCTCTGTAACACCAGGATAGACCGTAGATTCATAGACAACCACATCACCTTTGCTGATGACTTTACCCACAGTGGTACTTGCTCCATAGAGAGGTGATAAATCTGGATTGTTGTCTTTGTCAACAGGTGTAGGCACTGCTACTATATAAAAATTGCAGTCTCGAATCTTCTCTATATCGCTGGTACAGATAAAGCCATGATTATTGATGGCGTCTTGTAAAAGTTCGTCACTTACTTCAAGAGTAGCATCATGACCAGCCATAAGCTCATCAATGCGCTTCTGGTTCATGTCAAAACCAACTGTCTCATATTTGGTTGAAAACAGACGTGCCAAAGGCAACCCTACGTAACCGAGTCCGATTACACAAATTTTAGTTTCTTTCATTGTTTTTATGATAAATTATAAGTTTGCTTTGTACCAATCTATAGCTTCTGTAAGTCCTTTTGCGAAGTCATATTGCGGATCATAACCTAATAGCTTTCTTGCCTTGCTGATATCAGCATTGCTATGTTTAATGTCACCTTTACGATCAGGGCCAAAGATTGGTTCGATATCCTTTCCTAATGCTTTGGTCAAGTCGTAATAAATATCAATCAGATACTCACGACCGCCGTATGCCACGTTGAAGGCTTCTCCACTTGCTTCGTCTGGAGCCAAACAAGCCTTTAAGTTAGCCTCAATCACATTCTCTATGTATGTGAAATCACGGCTTTGTTTGCCGTCACCATTAATTGTTGGGCGTTCATCATTCAGCAGTTGCTTGATAAACTTGGGAATCACTGCTGCATAGGCACCATGAGGATCCTGTCGACGGCCAAATACATTAAAATATCGCAACCCTATCGTTTTCAACCCATAATGACGATGATACTGTTTAGCCCATTCCTCATCACAACGTTTGGTTAGAGCGTATGGAGAAAGCAAATTACCCTCCACACCCTCTTTCTTCGGCAGATGTTCCTCATCGCCATATACACTACTAGAGGAAGCATACACAAATGCCTTCACCCCATTCTGCCTTGCTGCCTCCATCATGTTCAAAGTACCTTGGATATTGTTCGCACAGTAGAACAAAGGCATTTCAATAGAGCGTGGCACACTGCCCCATGCGGCTTCGTTGAGGACATAGTCAATACCTTCGCAGGCCTTAATACAAGTATCTAAGTCTTTTATATCTCCCTTTATAAACTCGTAATTTGGATTGTCGCCGAATAAGTCGACATTGGTTTGTTTACCCGTACTAAGGTCATCGAGACAGCGTACACGATAACCCATATTCAAGATGACCTCGCAGAGGTTTGAACCAATAAAACCAGCTCCGCCAGTTACGAGAAATAAAGATTTGTCTGGAAAAACCAATTCTCTGTAATTCATATTCAATACTAATTATTTTACTTACTTAATTCTATTATTTCTTGTTGATCTGAATATAACCCAATACATAACCAATATCTGTATATCTCATATATAAAAACATAAAGTTGATGTTGATTAAAATATATAAGTATAAAAAGGAGACCTCAACCTAAAAAAATGTTTACCGCTCTTTTTCAATGATTTACAGGATATAAATATGGCAAGAAGAAACAGAAAACTAAGGGAATGAATAGATAAAAAGCCATAGCTTTGAAAGATAAGACGTTAAAGGTTGACAGTCGGCAAAAATGTTCAGAATAACACAATATCCTTACAATGCAACTGGTTCGTCTTTTGAAATAGTCAATTTAATCACACACTACATATACTATAATTTTTCAACAAGTCTGCTTCATCCACCGAAAAAACGAGTTACAACAAAAAAAGCAGTTGTCACCTTAAATATTATATATGGAATATACAGGAAAAAGTATCATTCTTCAATTAGTTTCCCATACTTAGTTGTATGAATACCCTCTTTAATAATTTTCGCAGGGTTCCCGGCCACAATGCAGTTTGAAGGTACATCTTTGGTTACTACAGCACCACTCCCAACTATTACCTCATCCCCAATTGTCACTCCTGGCATAATGATGGCATTACAACCAATGAAACAATATTTCCCAATTCTTGTTTGAGTCCAAAGTCGTCTGCACATATCGTGAGCTAAGACAACGGAACCTGTTGAAAAGTAGGTGTAATCAGAGACATACACTCCACCTGGATTGGTTTTATCGAGAATTGTGGTCCGAGAAAGTCTCACATTGGGAGCAAGATGGTTACCATATATTTTGACGCTTTTGAACCACCACCATTTGAATGCGTACTCTCTCAGCCTCATTCTCAATAAAGAAAACTTCATTTTCTTCTCTATTGAAAAAAGTTCAAATATATGCCGAAAACGATCTATTTAGTTAGATATGATACACTCCTTCCTGCTTGATGATGTTGCAGCAGTCTAGCACTACCTTCCCGCGGAGTTTGTCAGCATTCTGCTTGATGTGGTCGTGCTTTACCATGACCACCACCATATCCACCTCACTGAGGAACTGGTCGAAGTCAAGAACCTGATTCTTCACAATCTGCTTGTCGGTGAAGAAAGGGTCGAAGCTCTTCAGCGGGCGCGCAAGGTGACGCTCCTGTGCCTCAATCATCTGCAGAGTGGGACTCTCGCGGCAGTCATCGACATTCTCCTTATAAGTGATGCCATAAAGTCCCACACGGCGGTTGTCGGTGATGTTGTTCTCTTCCATAATCTCGTAGATGCGGTTGAGCACGAAAGTGGGCTGCGAGTCGTTGGTCTTCATCGATTCGTCGATAACCTTGGCCAACTGGGGATAGTCGCCCACGAGGAACCATGGATCGACACTGATGCAGTGACCGCCCACACCTGGGCCAGGCTGGAGTATGTTGACGCGCGGGTGCATGTTGCAGATGCGTATAATCTCATAAACATCCATGTTGTCGTGACGGCAGATGCGTGCCAACTCGTTGGCAAAAGCAATATTCACGGCGCGGAAGGTGTTCTCCACGACCTTCGTCATTTCAGCGGTGCGGATATCGGTCACCACAATCTCTCCCTGGCAGAAGCTTGCATAGTACTGCTTGACCTTCTCGCCAATCTCACGATTGTCGGCACCGATGGTGCGGTTGTTGTGGAGCAACTCATAGACCATGTTGCCGGGGATGATGCGTTCGGGGGCATGGACGAGGTTGAGGTCATCGCCAATCTTGAAGCCAGCCTCCTCAATGACAGGACGGACGAAGCGGTCGATGGTGCCTGGGCTGATGGTGGACTCTATGACAACGGTCGCGCCCTTAGGGCAGACCTTCATCACTTCCTTCACGGCTGCCACCACGTAACAGGCATCGACCTTCTTCGAGAACTTGTCGTATGGAGTGGGGACAGACACGATGTACATATCGGTCTTCTGGTACTCGGTGGTGAACTTAATGCCGGCTTTCACAGCGGCAGCGAAGAGTTCGTCAAGACCATCCTCCTTGAAGGTGGTATGGCCGGCGTTGAGTGTGTCAACAAGTTTCTTGTTATAGTCTGTGCCGATGACCTCCACTCCGTGGCTGGCCATCATCAGGGCTGTCGGCAGTCCGATATAGCCCAATCCGATTACGTTAATCATATTTAATTGTTTTTTTGTTTTATTCGTTTAATTGTCTAATCGTATAATCGACTAATCGTCCAATCGACTAATCGTCCAATCGACTAGTCGGCTAATCGACTAATCGTCCAATCGACTAATCGACTAATCGTCCAATCGTTATTTCGGGTTAACGAACTATAATCTAAAGACTAAAGGCTCTCACGGAGACCTGCGACTACGCGGGGACAGGCTTTGCCATCGCCGTATGGGTTCACAGCCTTGCTCATGCGTTCGTAAGCCACGGGGTCGTCGAGCAGTGTGCTAACCTCACTGACAATAAGGTCGTGGTTTGTGCCGACGAGATGCACGGTACCTGCGTCCAATGCCTCGGGACGCTCTGTGGTGTCGCGCATCACAAGCACTGGCTTGCCTAGTCCGGGGGCCTCTTCCTGAATGCCGCCACTGTCTGTCAGCACGATGGTTGATTTCTCCATGAGATAAACGAACTCGAGGTACTGTAGCGGTTCGATGAAGAAGAAGTTCTTATATGCCGTCAGGTCTTCGCCGAACACCTCATGGATGGGTTTGCGGACATTGGGGTTGAGGTGCATGGGATAGACGAAATCCACATCTGGGTATTTCTCTGACAAATCTTTCATCGCCGTCACCATACTGATGAAACCATCACCAAAGTTCTCACGGCGGTGACCCGTAATCAGTACCAAACGCTTGCCGTTGTCGAGGCGGCTGACATCATAACCAGCCTTTGAGAGGACTTCTACCTGTTCGTCGGCCAGCGCCTTGTCGTCCTTTAGGCGTTTCACCACAAGGTGAAGGGCGTCGATAACGGTGTTGCCCGTGACGAAAATCTTTCCATGCGCTTTCTCTTCCTTCAGGTTGCGCTCAGAAAGGGGTGTCGGGGAGAAATTGAAAGAGGCGATGCGACCCGTAATCTGGCGGTTCATTTCCTCGGGCCATGGGCTGTAGATGTTATGGGTGCGAAGACCAGCCTCGATGTGCGCCACGGGTATATGCTGGTAGAAGGCAGCGAGGGCGGCAGCTGTACTGGTGGTGGTGTCGCCATGAACGAACACCACATCGGGCTGTACATCCTTAAGCACGTCGCGCATGCCGAGCAACACGCGTGAGGTGACGTCGTAAAGATCCTGTCCCTGCTTCATAATGTCGAGATCATAGTCAGGATGGATGTCGAAGATGCGGAGCACTTGGTCGAGCATCTCACGGTGCTGGCCAGTGACGCACACAAGTGTCTCAAAATCGTCCTTGTTCTTCTGGAACTCCTTCACCAACGGAGCCATCTTGATGGCCTCGGGGCGTGTTCCAAAGACAAGCATTACTTTCTTCATAAAAATTAGTGAGTTTCTAGTTTTTAGTTTATAGCAAACAGACTGATTGCGTACCCCATTTCATTCAGATACCCCACCCCTACCCCTCCCCTTAGATGGGAGGGAAGTTGGGAGATATCTTCTTTACAGAAGGTTGTCTTTCTCGATGTCTTTGAAATACTTGAATGTATCGACCTTGAGTTCGCCACAGGCGGCCTCGTCGGCTACGATGATGGCATGGGGGTGCATCTGCAGACAGCTGATGGTCCACATGTGGTTGACTCCTTCCTCCACACCATGCTGGAGGGCGCGCGCCTTGTTATGACCGTTCACTAAAATCATGACCTGCTTGGCATCCATGACGGTTCCAACGCCTACGGTCAAGGCTGTCTTGGGAACAAGGTTCACGTCGTTGTTGAAGAAACGGCAGTTGGCGATGATAGTGTCGGTGGTCAGGGTCTTCTGACGTGTGCGGCTCTGGAGACTAGAACCAGGCTCGTTGAAAGCGATATGACCATCGGGGCCGATGCCGCCCATGAAGAGGTCGATGCCACCTGCTTCAACAATGGCTTTCTCGTAGTTCTCGCATTCCGCTTTCAGGTCTTTCGCATTTCCGTTGAGGATGTGCACGTTCTCCTTCTTGATATCGATATGGCTGAAGAAGTTGTTCCACATGAATGAGTGGTAGCTCTCGGGATGTTCCTCGGGGAGGTTGACATACTCGTCCATGTTGAACGTAATCACATTCTGGAATGACACCTTGCCTGCCTTATTAAGGGCTATCAGTTCCCTGTACATCCCTAAGGGTGAACTTCCTGTAGGGCAACCAAGCTTAAAGGGTTTCTCGGGCGTTGGCTGTGCCTCATTGATACACTTGGCCACATAGTTTGCGGCCCATTTTGACATTTTTTCGTAGTCGGGTTCAATAATGACTCTCATATTTGTATAGTTTTATTTTGTTGTTTGTGGTGTCCGCAAGTGCATTCAGCGGAATGAACTGGCGATTCTTGGGAGATTGTTAATTCTTTTATTATGTCTAAGGAGATGAGGAGAGAAGGAGGGAACGCCTGAAGGCATTATTTCCATTGACCATTAGATAAAATGCTCACGCTCGGCATAGTTCAAGCTAGCTTGACTCTGCACTCGCTTAATCGCATTTTTGACCATTGAC
>Ga0310697_10003815_pt1 | contig 15094 bp, 9 predicted proteins | sample 172DNAGHGlowgp2_FD_203883 | JGI IMG/M metagenome (GOLD analysis project Ga0310697, IMG submission 203883) | Sheep rumen microbial communities from Palmerston North, Manawatu-Wanganui, New Zealand - 1728 DNA GHGlow gp2 (v2) (version 2) | ecosystem: Host-associated > Mammals > Digestive system >... | reverse complement strand
GCTGTCGAGCACCGCGGTAATCTTATCTACAGTTTCCTGGTCGGACTTGCTACCCGCAACGATACCGACCTTTGCATTTTCTTTCAAATCCATTAGTAATACCTCTTGTGTATATAAGGTTGCTGAGCTTGTCGAAGCACCGCCCTTACTTCGCGAGTCGAGCGAGTCCCTTCTTGCCGATGTCTTTGCGGTAGAACTTGCCTTCGAACTGAACTTTTTCGCAAGCGGCGTAAGCGATGTCGAGAGCGGCCTGGAGCGTTTCGCCATGGCCCACCACGCCGAACACGCGGCCACCGTTCGTGACCAGTTTGCCGTCCACCATCTTGGTACCGGCATGGAGCACCTGGGCGCCGTTCTTTTCGGCTTCTTCAATACCCGTCACGACCTTGCCCTTTTCGTAGGAGCCCGGATAACCGGCGCTTGCAAGCACGACGATTGCAGAGCTGCCCTTCGGAGCCTTCGGAGCACCGAGCTTGGCGAGTTCACCCTTTTCAGCGGCGTCGAACAACGCGAGCACATCGCCGTCGTAGAGCGGGAGCACAATCTGGCATTCGGGGTCGCCGAGGCGGCAGTTGTATTCCACGACCTTCGGGCCCTTCGCAGTCACCATGATGCCCACGTAGAGCACGCCCGTGTAAGGCTTGCCTTCGGCAGCCATGCCCTTGAGGGTCGGTTCGATAATCTTCGCCTTCACCTCGTCAAGGAGAGCATCCGTCACCACCGGAGCCGGGCTGTAAGCGCCCATGCCACCCGTGTTCGGGCCCTTGTCGTCGTCAAAGACGCGCTTGTGGTCCTGGGCCGAAGAGAGAATCACGTAGTCCTTGCCGTCGCAAACCACGAAGATGGAAGCTTCTTCGCCGTCCATGAATTCTTCAATCACGACCGTCTTGCCGGATTCGCCGAAGACCGCCTTGTCGCCGAGCATTTCTTCCACAGCGTCGTTCGCTTCCTTGTCGGTCATGCAGACGATAGCGCCCTTGCCCGCAGCGAGGCCCGACGCCTTCACCACGATCGGAGCCGGGTGTTCGGCGAGGAACTTCTTCGCGGAGGCGAGATCGGTGAAGGTCTCGAAGGCTGCCGTCGGCACGTTGTACTTCTTCATGATATCCTTGCTGAAGGCCTTGGAGCCTTCGAGCGCGGCAGCAGCCGCAGTCGGGCCGAAAGCGCGCAGCCCGCGACGGCGGAATTCATCCACCACGCCAGCGACCAGCGGAATTTCGGGGCCGATGACCGCGAGGTCAATCTTTTCGGCAACCGCGAGATCAGCGATCGCCTTCGGGTCGGCCACATCCACCGGCACGCACTTGCCGAGGTTAGCCATGCCCGGGTTGCCCGGAGCGCACACGAGAGTGTCGCACAGCGGCGACTTCTTAACTGCAAGAGCGATGGCATGTTCGCGACCACCGCTACCAACGACGAGAATATTCATAAGCGAGTCCTTTACTGTTTCGGGGGATAATTTAGAAAAATGCGGGGAGCGAAAAAAAAACACCCACGCGACAAGCCCTTAATTCATTATCTCCCAATGGCCGCCCTTATCAGGCCCCACGCGCTTAACAAGGCCCTTAGACTGCAATTTCGCAATACTTTTTTCTATAGCTCTTGTTGTTTTATGCAACATTTCTGCAATCATTGGTATTGTAATTTCTGGATTTTCTTTCATCATTTCAATAATTTTCACCGAACTTTTCACCGAACCTTTCACCGAACTTTTCACCGAACCATTGGGAACATCAGAACCAACACCCTCGTTCAGTTCAAACGGGGTCACGTTAATCCTATTGAAAGGAATCGTCACCACGATGAAATTCTTCTCGATGTGAATAGATTCACGTCCATACGCCCCAACAATCTTCGGCACGCCGCGCCCCGATCGTTCACTCAACCGCAACTGCAAGAAAATCGAGGCAAGAATTTCGTTTACAGGAATGCTCACGCCCTTGTAAAAACCGTCCACATCCTGCTCAAGCCCAAGTCCTCCATGCGAAAGAATCTCGATACGATCCGTAAAGACGCTTATCATAGGGGCATTCAGGCCCAGCCACTTGTTATGAACGAATGCGTTCAAGACCGCTTCGTGGAAAGCCTCGTAATCGAAAAGGGGAACATCCTTCCGCTCGGAAATTCGCCCACGTTCATCCGCCTGGATGATGTTGATAGCATCGCCGTATTCCAAAATCTTGTCCATCGCATACAAAATGCAAGAGTTTCCATATTCCTTGACCGAGAAAAGTGTATCGGCCTTGCTCTTGCCGCTAAAAACGGAAACACGAATCGGGATGTCGTTTGCATCCGAAAGCAGCAACGCCATAATGTTGTAACGCCCGTCAGCAGTCAAGAGCCTGAGCGACTTCTTGAAGGTTTCCTTGCGGAGAGCAACCCCTTTTGCACCGTAATACATGAACAGTTTTTCAAAAGTCAGTTCCTGCGCATAATCAGGAGCCGCCATACTGACAATCGTCGGAATGCCGTTAGACAAAATGTTTAAAAGACGGATCTCCCATTCAGGGAATTTTGAAAGTTTTTCTTTGCTAGAACCGATTCGGATAAATGCCTGCGACGAGAACTTTGTCGGGACGGATTTTGCTGCAGGGACAGACAACAAAACAAGGCGTTTGCCATCAATCTGAACATCTTCAACATCAAAAGCAACGCTCGGCTTTAAATTCCTCGCGAGATAATGCTTGTAAGGCTCATGATCAACGTCCTTGTCAAAATTTACGGTCGTGCCGATGATTTCGTGCGTTGAGTTGTGGATTCCCCATACGATATAACCAAATTCTCGGCCACACAATGCGGCCCCATTCGAAATCGCCGAAATGTACTCGCCAATTTCGTCCTTTGAAAACCAGCTTTCCTTAAAGTCCAACCACTCATATTCGTGCGGAAGGACCATCAGGTTCCTTATAAGATTTTCTGATTTTGACATAGCAGCTCCTTTGAAAAAAAGAAAAACATTTGATAATCATCAAATGCCTTTCGGAGCCTGCACTATTAGGAACCGCAGCTGAAATGTAGATTATGTGCCAAAATTGGCAAGGGGCTTAAGGAAATTTTACAAAGGGAACTATTCCTAACGTAAAATGACTAGAAAAAAAAACGAGCCATTGATTGTTTAACGTTTTGCAACTATTTATACTTGACCTGATTGGTTTTCGAGAGTTCCAGGAAGCCTGCGGTTTGGAGGGAGTCTATCAGGCTTTGGACATTTGCGTCAGTCAGTTTTTCTGCAGTGAACCAGTTCTTTAGCGTCTTTTGCAATTTCGACTTGGTGGTGGGCGGATTCTTTGACATACCCTTCAGATTCGCCTTCGCCTTTTCGAGAGCCTTTTGCAAGTCAAATGCCTTTTGTGGCGTAGCCTTTTTCGCGGCCTTCGCCGGTTGCGGAGCGGGCTTCTTGGGCGCAGCGACCTTTTTCGCTTCTTGTGGCTTTGCGATTAGCCCCAGGCGTTTCGCCAGCTCCTCGTACGATTCCACGCGTTCGCAGCGGTCTTCGCCGAACTGCTTTTGCACATGCAGGACGAGCGGGTCGTAGTCGTGATCTTTCGAAAGAATCACGCAATGGCTGTTGAACGGTTCGCGGGGCATTACCTGGCCCATGTAGAACGCGATGTAGAAGTCGAGCGCATTTTCGACCTGCTTCTTGGTCATCTTCTCGGGAATCGCAAGTTCCACAAGTTCGATGCGGCCCTCGCTCAGGGCGTAACCGAAATCCTTCAGTTGCGTAAGCGATAGGTTTATCTTGTTCGTAGAATTGTGGAACAGCACGAACTTCAGCGAAGAGCCGTCCGTATTCACGACAAGGTCGGGCAGGCCGTTCAGCCCGACATTTTCGCAGTCCACAAGGACATGGGATATGGGGAATTTAGAGGTGGGCATTTGTAGTTCCCTATTCGCTTTTAAGGTATTAATCAGTTTTTTTATTTTTTTGCCGGTTTCAAATCTTGAATTTCTTTTGACACATCTATGTGCTTTCTTGCCAAGATCACGGTCAGAAGCACTTGATATGTTTTATCGTACCAAGCTTCCTTTTCCTGCGAAGTCCACGATTTGGCTTTTTCGGGCAAATCGCCCTTACCAGAATTATTGTGCCTTATGTCAATAGCGTTTACAAGGAATCTAGAATCACTATACAATGCTGCATACTGCGTTCCTTTAAAGTCGTTATTCATAGGTTCCGTGTAATCCGCAAGAGCCACAAGAATTTCACGTTTTCTTGTCAGATTACCTTTCAACAAAACTCTATTGTATTCAATCATGTTCAGAGCTAGATTTACCTTATTATTTTCAAGGCATTCAATAGCTTCTGTAGTTGCAGGATTTTTGTCAACAATTACGTAGCCTTCCTTTATTTGAGCCCATTCGTGGTTAGTCTTTTCCAGAATCACATTGATATTATCAACAATAACTCGAGCTATAGATGGAGCATTTTCATTTTTTCTAATATAAATTTGGCCCTGATTGATTAAATTTTTTAGTAATTCGCAATATTTAAAAAGAGTTTCCCATTCTACACCATATGAGGTATTTTCCGAGATATTCAGTTCTTTCAAAATCTCATCGACAGTTAGAAAAGACTGCCGAATAGGCAATAACGGCAAGCAACCGTTAACAACATCCTTAAGCGATTCTTTTCTATATAAACCTTTGTCCCATTCGCCATTAAACAACTTTACAAGTCGTCTAAACTCATCCGTAGGACGAATATTTCTTTTTGCCAAAATTTCAAAAATATTCATACAATTATACCCCATTTTTTGACGAGCTAAGTCGAAAAATCGTACTGTTCATGCTTCCACAGTTCGCGGATATCAACTTCTTTAAGCGTTCCGAATTTTGGTTTAGACATGATGGAGGCTCCGAATAAATTTTAGTTTTCTTGCGAATATTTTTGAATACTCTTTTTCAAAATATCAAGGAACATATCATTCCTACTTTCAGCATCTTTCCAAAGTGCATCAAAAGACAATATTGTCATGGAAACGGGAATTTTACTCGTTCCTATTCTCTTGAGTTCCCTATTCGTGGGAAAAACTTCTTCCTCTTTGTAAAATACGTCACCTTTAGAATACAAAGGAGTCCATTCTTCTTCTAATGAAAGGCGTAATTCAGGATCTATTTCAACAATGCCAAAGAACCACATTCGCTGTATTTTTGAAGGATAATACGCCAACAAACGCCTTGCGCGTTGTTTCATTTGATCAATTACAGTACGATTATCTAGAAAGTCCAAACCTTTCTTTTTCAATTCAACAACAACAACATCAACAGGATGATCGCAAGTGTTTATATCATCCGAAAACACAAAAGCAATATCAGGCCTTAAATCACTTGGAGCTTCTTTGTCATCTGTAATTTCATTTATAAGTTTTTCAATATTCTCGTCACTTAAAACAGTTTGATAAGTCATATACTTATCATCTAAGAGCCAAGCATTGTTTATAAACCTGTTTTCAAAGCGATTTTCAGAATAAAGAGTCTTTTGCATCGGCACTATCAAATCATGAACTTTTTTCTCTTTATCTTTCGAATCAATATCTTTTAGCTTTTGAATGATTTTATTTCTATATAAAATGTATTCGGCCAAAATACGACTTGCCTGAATCAACGACCTGTCATACATTTCATCAGACAGAGTCTCTGCATTTAAGATTTCTTTTTGTTCTTTAAAAAACTTATTCTGGGCAATTTCAATAGATTTGCTTTCATCAAGTAAGCCAACAGAATTTTGTGGAAAGAGTCCATCTAAATGAGGATATTTTGCGGACAACCTGTTTCTCGTTTCAACATTTCGTTCATTTATCGCAGGAACCGAATTACTAATAATATCACTTATCTGGTCAAAGAAAATTCTTTTTAAAATATCTAATTCATTGCTGCCAAGATTGATATTTTGTCTTGCATCATCAATCTTTTCGTTTAAATACTCCGATATTAATAAGAAAATAAATTTATGCGATTCCGGAAGTTTCTGATTATCAAGCAGGTTTAATTCAATAGCTCTATCGTCAATGCAGATTGCAGTAACATTCTTCATTTCTTCGTTATATGAAGAATCTATATAATACAGTAACTTAAATTCTGATTTAAACAGGTCAAGTTCTTGATTTTCCAAAACTTTTTCTTGAAGTACCGGAAGTTCATCCAATGAAAAATCACTTACGGAGCTAACGAATTTTTTTGAAGGATTTTCTTTTTCCGTATTTAAGCTTACTCTTAAATCAAAAACGCCACCAGCCTGTTTTATAGCATACAATCTAGGCAGAAAATAGTTTCTCAAATATGTCACAATTGCAGAAGGAATGATATCATCATAAGCCTTCAACTGAATGTTATTGAACGACTCAAATAAAAGATTTGCTCCAGTTGAATCTGCAGTTTCAATCATTTCATCATTTTTATCACCATCAAATCTTTCGTTGAATAAAAAGGATCTTTTTACAAATTGCTCATCTTTTTTAAAAATGCTATCAAATTTAACTGTAGAAAAATACTTTAAGAAAATTAGACGGCCCAAGCCTTTGTGACTACTATCTTTGGTATTCATCAAAGAAGAAAACCGCTGAAAATTCTCATCGGAAAATCCATCACCATTATCTTTTATTTTTACAATCAGTGATTCAGGTTGATCAAATGATTTTATAAAAATATCTATGCTCACGAAAGTCGCATTGGCATCCAACGCATTGGCCATTGCTTCTGAATAAATCATTTCAAACGAAGGATTTGAAAAGAAGCGATTTACAGCTTTTCGTAGATTGATTTTCATCAGCTCATTCTCACTATATTTTTTTCTTTACCACAGTTATAAAATCTCGAATTTTGGTCTTTGCCTTTTTACACAGTTGTTTTAATTGAAGAATTCCTTTTCCTATTTTAGTCGTATGTTCATTAATGTATTGTGTGAAAAAATCTTCTCCATTTGAAAACAAATCGATCTTATCAACCATCTCTTTAAAAATTTGTAGAAAAACGTATCTACACATTCTTAAGTCAACATCACCTTTCTTAGGGAGCAAACCTGAATGAATAATACCATTCCTTAAATCAATTAGTTTTCCGACTATTTCTAATGGATTGCAGGTGATAGCAAGATTTTTCCCTTTCAATAAAAAAGATACCCTATCTAATAAGTAATTTCGCTTATTTGCCGTTCTTATATCAATCAACAGTGTTTCGAATGCCGTTTGAAGAAAAACAATTTGATCTATCAAAAAGTCCGTTTTAAACGATTTACAAAAGAAATAAAGTGCATCATGAATTTTTTCAATTTTAGGTGTTCTTTTATCGCCCTTCAATAAAACAGTATCATCAACAACCTTCTTATCATATAATACATCTATACAGTCAAACACTTTTTGTAATTCTAGGCAATCTTTATAAGAAGGTGAAAACTTCACATTCACATGTGAAAAATCATTTACTAATTGTGATTTTTCAAAATGCGGAGACATATCTATGTGATAAATAGAATCTTGTTTTTTCATCACATAAAGAACATGATATATTTCCCAAGAATCACTTCCACTACACAGAATTCCATCTGGTAAATCATATAGTGATCTTGCATATATTTTGGCACAGACGTAACGATATTGAATAATCCATGGATATGCATTTTCAAGAGGTGATTCTTGCGAGAAAAATGATTTCACCAATAAAATGGGATTGGACTCTAACCATGAATAAACAGGCGTTCGCTTATAATGCAAATATTCAGACCAATCAATTTTTTCGGAACCAATCCATTCTGCGAAAGCTTGTTGGATGACTTCCAATGTTTTGTCGAAATCATGTGTTTGAGGTACAATCCAGAAATTCTCATATTTGATAATTGTTTCATCAAACTTCGCCCTTTGTTTTGGAAAAAAAGGCGTTTCTATTCTATATGAATGTAAAGGCACTATTGATATCGTTGGCCGAATCATCCCTAATCGATTCAAAAACTGCTCTATATGTAAAGATACATCCGAAAACGAGAGCTTTATGCTTTGACCATTATGGAAAAAACTATATAATTCATCTAGAATGACTGATGGAGATATAAACTTTTTTTGACAACGATAACTCGCGACTATTTCCGTGAGAAGTAATTCTAACGAACTATATTCTTTTTTTATTTTATCTTCATTCTCCGTGCACAGAAGCGTTTCCCAACAACTATATTGTCGGATGTAATTGGACCTTACTAAAATTGCGATAGCATTTTTTATTCTCTTTTCTTGTTTTGTCATATTATAATTCGCCGTTCATGAGTTTGGGGAGTAGACGGTCTCGCGTTTTTTTTGCAGTTTCAATAGATAATGAAAAATTTATGATTCTTTCATATGCTGATGAAGCAATTCCGTTATACATCTCAACAATATTATTTGGTGGAATAAGGATGTCCACTTCATTCAAAAAATCTTTCCATCTATAATTAACGATACTACTAGCACTTCTTTTGTCGTATTCCGCGGTCTTGCCACTTTTGCGGAGATAAAAAAACGCATCATACATATATTGACTTAATTTACGATTCTTCAATCGGATTAGTTTGCAAAAACTTGCGCACATAACAGGATGTTTTAAACGATCTAATAAAGTTTGCTTTATTAAAACAGTTTTAGCGACACCTTCTGTTTTACTTCCTCCAGAAACTTCAAATATGATATCACCATCACACAACGCCCTTGCATCCAAATTTGTTTTGCTATGATATCGAAATGGAATGTTTAGAATTTCACCATGAGTTATTCCATAAAAATCGGTGCCACGAATAACAAAAGCAGGCTGATCACATTTTTCTTTAATATTATCTTCGCCCCAACCACCACCAATTTCATAATCAATTATTTCAACAAGTTTCTCTTTCTTCCACCCTTCGGGTAATCCATCTACGATTTTGGTGGTTTCGTGGCCAGGGTAGCGGAGGTCGATGAACCATTGTTTGTAGAGGCGCTGGGCGGCTTCTTCGAGGAGTTTTATTTGCTTCTGGTTGTTTTCAATCAGGTCGTCGTATGCTGAAAGGATGTCGGCAATGCGTTTTTGCTCTTTTAAGGGGGGCAACGAAATAGGAAATTCCGGAAATTTGGCTATCGGGATTCTGTCTACTGTAGCACCAACTATTGTGTTTTCTGCAATAGTTGCTCTCCATTCATCAGAGAAAAAATAGTAGTATAAAAATTTATTTGAGATTTTATTTTCATCTACTCTAATTAAAGCCATTCGTCTGCCAAGACATCCATAAAAATTTTCAGGAATAATGGCGTATAAATTTAAGGTTGCTTCATAGGAGAATACTATGTCGCCACCTTGCGGAACAACTCTTTTTGTCCATTTGGATAAATCTTGTTCACTAATATATTTGATATCGCTTAAATCAATATGCCCATTGGGAGTGATGTTCGATATTCCAAGAAAAATCCCACCACAGTCACTTACTGGAGGCGTTGCATGAGGACCGTCATAAAATCCTTTCCATATTTCTTTTATCTTCACTTTTTCCCAAGACATCAGCGTAGTTCCTCCCTGGATCCTTCGCTTTGCTCAGGATGACACAATCTCTCGTCTTTCGTCTCTCGTCTTTCGTCTAGCTTCACAGTCCCATCTCCTTCATGTTCTTCGAGATGGTTTTCATGAGGGCGTTACTTTCGTCCTGGAGTTTCAAGAGTTCCTGGTGGATTTCGGTCATGCGTTCGGCAAAATCCACGCCGTCGTCTTCTACGGGGGCAACGCCTACATAGGCGCCGGGGGTCAGGCTGTAGTTCTTTTCGGCGATTTCTGCACGGGTGGCAATTTTGCAGAGCCCAAGGATGTCCTTGTACTTGCCGTCACCGAACTTTTCGTAGAGCCAGTTGGCTTCCTTGGCGACTCCGATGATTTCGTCGAGTTCCGCGAGGCGGGCGTCCCATTCTTCCTGAGTTTTCTTCTTGCTCTTTTTGTCGGCGGCTTCTACGGCGGTTTTCGCCTGTGCGCGGAGCGTTTCGCGGTATTCCTTGAGTTCTGCGAATATTTTCGCAATCTTTGCGGACTTGCGGAGAATCTTTTCGAGTTGTTTGTCTTCGGTGGTGTCGGCGTAGGCAAGCAAGGCGTTGCGGTATTCCACAAGCAAGTATTCATACTTGTCCGTTTCGCCGCGGTAGAGCCAAACGATGGCGTTCAAGTTCTTGAGTTGCCATTCGTTCCATTCGTTCAGGGTGCGGTCCACGACGGTGTAATAGTTGCGAGCGTCGATGAACAGGACCTTGTCCTGAATTTTCTTCTTTTTGCCCTTGTCAAAGAACCACAGGGTGCACGGCAGGCTCTTGGTATAAAAGAAGTTGTTGCCCACGCTTATCATGCAATCCACGTGCCCCGTAGCCACCAGCTTTTCGCGGATGTTCTTGTCCTTGCTCTGGCTGTCTGTCGCGGAGGCGGCCATCACAAAGCCCGCGCGGCCGGTTTCGTTCAGGTAACTGTAGAAGTAAGAAATCCACAGGTAGTTTCCGTTGCCGATTTCCTTGTCCTTGTTCACTGCAGGGAGCCCGAAAGGGAGTCGCCCGGCATTCTGGCAACTTTCCGCTTTTACCTTATCTACGTTGAAGGGCGGGTTCGCCATCACGTAATCGCATTCGCCTGCAAGGTTGTGCGCATCGTGGTAGAAAGAGTTCGCCTCGTCGCCGGACTTTACGACACCGGTAAGCCCGTGAACAGCCATGTTCATCTGGCAAAGCTGGGCGTTGTATTCCACCTTTTCCTGGCCGTAAAAGGTCATGGTTTCGTTGCTTGCCATGCCGGCGGCATTCACAAAGTCACCCGTCTGCACGAACATTCCGCCCGATCCGCAAGCGGGGTCCAGCAATACGCCATGCGTGGGTTCCAACACGTTCACAATCATCTTCACCAGGGACTTTGGCGTAAAGAAAACGCCGTCGTCGCTCGCGATGTTCTTGGCAAACTTGCTGAGGAAGTATTCGTAGATGCGACCCATCACATCGCCGCCCACATCGTCGAGGGCGTTGTTGTTGAAGGTGCGCAAAAGTTCTGCAAGCAGTTCGTCCTTGAAATCGGTGTAAGTTTTGGGCAATACGCCTTTCAGTTTTTCACTCTGGGCTTCGACAAGTTCCATGGCGTTGTTCACGACTTCGCCAAGGCTGTTGAGCGGCTGACCGTGCGCGTTCTTGAGTTTTGCCGATGCAATATTTGCGGGCAAGTTTACCAGATAATCAAATTGCGCTTCTTTCGGGAGAAACAACGCACTCTTGGACGCAAAATCGCTAGGTTCAACAGGGAGAACGCGGCCACCGCGGCTCGGGCGGTTCTTGAGAATTTCGGCTTCGACTCTCTTGAAGCGGCCATAGGCGTAACGCAAGAACAAAAGTCCCAAAACAGGCATGCAATACTGATTCGATGTCAACTTGGAATCGGCACGGAGCAAGTCCGCAGATTCCCACAAATCGGCTTCAAGTTTCTTCAAGCTCTTGTTATCCATTTTGGTCCTTGCTAGTTTCTTGATTGAGCATGTATTTCCCTTTGCCATTTCCTTGCACGGGCTTTATAACGCCCAAACTAAACATTTTCTTTATAATTCCGATTGCGGCAGTTTTGCTAACCTTAAGGGAATTGGCAACATACTTGGCTCCAAAAACCTGTTGCAACCCAACTTCGGTAATCATTGCCTTCATGTGCCTTTTCATCGTTATATTGAACGTTGAAGCGTCTACCATTTTTTCAAAGTTAAGTTTTTGTAAGTCAAAGTCAACTTTTTTCGGAGAAAAGTCACTCTTTTCAGGATTAAAGTCAACCTTTTTCGGAACAAAGTCAACTTTTTTTAAAACATAACCCGAATTTCGGATAATGGCTTTCAAAATAAAGGAATCCTGTTTGTATTCCGGCTTGGGCAGCCCCTGCGCTTCCATTTCCCGGCACATACGGTCCACACCTTCGCCAAAATCCTTCACGTACTTGTAATCTTTCAAGTATTCCGCGATATGGGAATTGCGGGCAAAGTGGGAATTACGAATCTTGTTGATTTTCACCTGACTGGGCAAATTCCCCGGAGATTCCACCACCAAATGGTCATCGAACATCTTAATTTGGATTTCGGTTCCGCGAATGGAATAATCCCTGTGGGTCACCGCATTTACGACCAGTTCTGTACGCACAAATTCCGGATATTCAAGTTCGGTGGTAAAGATTCCGCCCGCAGTCAAATAAGTGCGTTCCTTGATTTGCGTTTGGATGTAGGCGACCGCCTGGCGAATCTGCTCCAAAATGCGACCTTCAAAAGTCACATCCTTGATAACATTCATCTCGGCGCCGAATTTTTCTTCTGTACCTTCGTAACGGATAAACCTGACTCGGGCCCTCGGGAAAAACAATTGCGGTTTCTTGCCAAACAGCAAAATTGCAGCAACACTTAACTGCAGTGAGCCATCCTTCTCTTTTGCAAAATTCTTGTTCTGCAGCAAATACTCTCGTGGGGATTTAGAATATCCGATTAAGCTCAAGTATTCTTTGAGATAAGATTCCTCTATATCTTCGTAGCTAGAGTCTGGAACAAGAAAATCTTCAAAGGAACGTAATCCTTTATCAAGGGTAAGTGTCAAACGGTCATCGTAAGAAAGCAGTTTGGATTTGTCGCCCACACGCATATAAACGTCATGCGCCTGATTTTCATGAACAAAGGGGCTTGCCTCTATGTGGAATACCAGCACATGGTTCGGCTTGCCTTTGGCATCAACGCATTCAACAAGTTCATGAGCAAAAGGAACCGTCGGCGAACAAAAATCCATCGGAACACGCAAGAGTTCATTGACATCTTTTTCACGATGGTCAACACCCTCGATGCGGCGATTTTTATCAGAAATGCCGACAACGATGATTCCCCCGTCGGCATTTGCAAAAGCGCACACATGGTTAGAAAAATCCTTCGGAGCAATGTTTACGCTCTTGCGGTCAAAAGTCTGGGATTCTTCCATAGCGAGAATATCTTCTATACGCACTGGGCCTCCAGATTTATGCTACTCTATAGTGGGTGTAAACGTATTCGTAAACGCGGGCGCGATACATGTTGATGGCCACATCGTCGTAACTTTCAGGCAATTCTTGCCAGAGCGTGTCGCGAATGAGAGTATCCACTGCGGCCTTGGTTTCTTGCTTATCGGTCCAGTGATCCAGACTGCCAATTTTCGCCTTTATCTTTTCGAGTAATTCTACGGCAACAGATTTTAACTTCTTGATGTCCTGCTTGCTCAAGTTGTCCTTGAAAAGCAAGTCATACATGGAGAGTTCTTCGTCGTTCTTGAAACCTTCACGGACAAAGCGCTGCTGCTCGGAATCCATGGACGATGCCAAATCCATCAAGTCCATAAAGGTCTTTTCGATGGTCGCACGGTCCTGTTCGCTATTGTAGGCGTTGATGATTTCTTGGTAACGCTCGTAGAAATTGATTCTGCCGGAGTTGGTCGCCAACAGCAAAGAAAGTCGCTCTTTTACAAGTTCTTCCAAATCGCGGAGCAAAAGGTTTTTACGCTTCGCCTTGGCGAATTCACGGCCGAGCAATTCAAAGTCAATCTTGCTGATGTCGAACTGCTTGGGGTTCTTTTTACCACCTACGTCCATCTGAACGTATTCGTTCACAATCTTGTTCAGTTCCACCATCAAATCCACATTGGTCACATGACGGCGTTTTGCCTTCAGGTTGCGGGCGACCGCGTCAATCGCGTTTATCTTGTCGCGATTTTCGGCTGTAACGTCTTCGCGGTTCGTGTAGCGTACCAGGCGAGAAAGTTCGGCGGCGTATGTGGAGAAGGTCTTCTTGTTTTCTGCCGAAGAACAGACTGCATTTGCTGTGTCTTGGATTGCGGCAATCTTATCAAAGCCCTTGGATTCAACAACCTTTGCAAGGGGAGCGTTGAGGCCTCCTAAAAATGCTTCCGTTTTCGCAATGACTTCAATAATGCGATTCAGCAATTCCGACTTGTCAATTGTCGGGTCGGCACGCCCACCGCTTACATTATTCGTATAATCGGCGAGAGCCTTGCGCAACGCCTTCACGATGCCTGCATAATCCACAATCAAGCCATTGCTCTTGCCTTCGTTCACACGGTTCGCACGTGCAATCGTCTGCATAAGCGTGTGAGCCTTCAGCAGTTTATCCAAGTAAAGGCAACTGAGGCACTTGACATCGAAACCGGTAAGCCACATCGCACAAACGAACACAACGCGGAATTTATTTTTGGGGTCCTTGAATTCCTTGTCTAGCTCCCGCTTTTCCATCTTGGTGCGGTGCGGAGTAATGTCCAAGCCCCACTTGGCAAAAGTCTGTTGCTCGTTCTGTTCCTGGCTCACGACGACCGCCATTTCCGTTTCGCGCATCCACAGGATTTTGCGTTCCAGTTCCTGGGCTTCTTGCTGGGTTGCAGTTTTCAACTGCTTTTCGATAGCGGCGATTTCTTCGGCCCAATATTCCTGAACGTAATTGTACATGCGGACGCAGGTCACCTTGTTCAGGCAAACAAACATCGCCTTGCCACTAGTCCATAAGTCGGAATAATGATGCGCAAAATCTTTTGCAACCAGACGCAATCGCGGTTCTGCCGTAAGCAGGTGGTATTCCTTGGCAAAATCCTTTTCCAGTTTTTCTTGCTGTTCCGGGTCAAGGTCTGCGGCTTCAATCGCATTGAGAATCTTGTCTGTAATTTCAGGATTCTTGAGTTCCTTGATTTTGTCGGCACGATTTTCGTAATAGAGCGGAACTGTCGCACCATCTTCTACGGCTCGCTTGAAATCGTAAATAGAAATGTAGCCACCGAAAGTTCTTTCGGTGATGTTGTCATCTTTCAAAAGCGGAGTGCCCGTAAAGCCGATACGCGAAGCCGTCGGGAGCAAGGCACACATGTTGTCTGCAAAAATTCCATTCTGGCTGCGGTGCGCTTCGTCGGACATCACCAAAATATCGTGGTCCGGATAAATCGGGGACAAATCTTTCTTGTTGAACTTTTGAATCAGCGTGAAGATGAAACTCGGATTGCCCTTGAGTTTTGTAACAAGGTCGTTCCCGCTCGTGGCAATGAACTTGGATGCTTTTACCTTGCCGAGCATTCCGCAATTTTCAAACGTATCGCTAATT
>Ga0310697_10003814_pt1 | contig 15095 bp, 14 predicted proteins | sample 172DNAGHGlowgp2_FD_203883 | JGI IMG/M metagenome (GOLD analysis project Ga0310697, IMG submission 203883) | Sheep rumen microbial communities from Palmerston North, Manawatu-Wanganui, New Zealand - 1728 DNA GHGlow gp2 (v2) (version 2) | ecosystem: Host-associated > Mammals > Digestive system >... | reverse complement strand
AACTTCATCATTGGCGGGAAACTGGCCATGCCGCTCTCCGCGGTTCTGATGACGGTGCTCATCATTGTGATGTACGCCACACAACTGCGATACATGAAAGACCGTTTTGAAGACAAGGAAACAGAAAAAAACATAGAACAAACCGAAAATAATGAATAGAGAAGACTTTCCCATATTAACCCAACAGGTTTACAACAAACCGCTGGTTTACTTTGACAATGCCGCCACCACGCAGAAACCGTCATATGTAATTGACGCATTATCAGATTATTACAAAACCATCAACAGCAATATACATCGTGGGGTGCACTGTTTGAGCCAGCAAGCCACGGAGGAGTTTGAGATAGCGCGCAAAGCGGTGCAGAACTTCATCCATGCCGCACACGATTACGAAGTGATCTTCACTCGTGGCGCCACGGAGTCCATCAATTTGGTGGCCGCCTCGTTCGGACGCACATATATACAAGCGGGTGACGAGATCATTATATCGGAGATGGAGCACCACTCCAACATCGTGCCTTGGCAGTTTTTGTGCGAAGACCGCGGCGCCAAACTCAAGGTGCTGCCTTTTGACGAAAAGGGTGAACTCTATTTGGACAAACTGGAAGAACTTATCACACCCAAAACGAAAATTATTGCTATCACACATGTTTCCAACACTTTAGGAACCATTAATCCGGTAAAGGAAATCATCCGTATCGCGCACGGGCACGGCATTCCGGTCATGTTGGACGGGGCGCAGGCGGTGGCGCACGGCGCTGTGGATGTGCAGGATCTGGATTGTGATTTCTATTGTTTCTCGGGACACAAAATGTATGCGCCCATGGGCATTGGCGTCATGTATGGTAAAGAACGGTGGCTCAATGAGATGAAGCCCTATCAGGGCGGTGGAGAGATGATCAGCACGGTGACCTTTGAGAAGACCACCTACAACGAATTGCCCTTTAAGTTTGAGGCGGGCACGCCGGCGGTGGGCGATGTGATTGGCCTGCGCAAGGCTATTGAGTACATGCAGCAGACAGGCATACAGCGCATTGCCGACTATGAGCAGGAATTGTTGCGTTATGGAACACAGGAATTGCTCAAAATCAAGGATTTGCGCATTATCGGACAGGCAGCGCACAAAGCGGCGGTCATCTCGTTCCTGGTCGGCAATATCCATCCCTACGACATGGGCGTGTTGTTAGACCATCAGGGTGTGGCTGTGCGCACGGGACATCACTGCACTCAGCCCATCATGGACCATTTCGGCATTCCAGGCACCGTGCGTGCTTCGTTTGCCCTCTACAACACCAAAGAAGAAATCGACACACTGGTGCGCGCCGTGGACAAGGCCGCACAAATGTTGCAATAAACCCAATCACTATGAAATACGCACTCATCACTGGCGGAAGTTCCGGCATCGGACTGGCCTATGCGGACGCTCTGGCGGCGCGGGGCTACAACACACTCATTGTAAGCAATCGGGACGATCTGAACGCCGAAGCACAGAAAACACTGCAAGCGAAACATCCCAACACAACCGTTTCCACCCTCATGGCCGACCTGGCTGTGGCAGGCGCCGGCCAACAGTTGTTCGACTACTGCCATGAGCACGATATGGACATCGAAGTGCTGGTCAACAATGCCGGCATGTTCTACTTCGGAGCCGTAGTGGAAAAGCCCATGGCATTGACCGACAAAATGTTACAGTTGCATGTAACCACACCCACCGACTTGTGTGTGCTGTTCGGTAAGGAAATGAAAGACAAGGGACACGGTTATATCCTCAATGCCGGCTCTATTGCCGGGTTTATGAGTTTCCCAACCATTGCCGCCTATGAGAGTTCCAAATCCTATCTGGTGAAATTCTCACGCGCCCTGGCATTCGAACTGAGCCATTACGGCGTGAAGGTCTGCTGTGTGTGCCCTGGCGCAGTCGATACCGACCTGTACAATCTATCTTCCAACCTGCGCAAGTGGCTCTGCCGCATCGGGGTGATGCTCAAACCGCACCAAATTGCCAACCGCGGACTCCGGGCTTTGTTTCATGGCCGTAAACGGAAAATTCCAGGATGCATCAATTATTTCTTCTTGTTCTGTTGTTTCCTGTTGCCCGGTTTTATAATCAATATGGTCAAAAAGAAATTTGTTTAAACACATGGTAATAAAAAAGGACGCCGTTTGGCGTCCTTTTTCTTTCTCTCATATCAAGCTTATTTTACAATAAACTTATATGTGGCTTTTCCGCTATCCTTGCCTTGCAGGTTCAAGAAATAGATACCGCTGGACAGTGTGCTAACGGGCAGTGTGTATTGCTGCATGCCACCATTGTGGTTGAACACTTCGGTGAGCACCACTTTGCCAGTAAGGTCAACAACTGTAGCGTTAACATCTTGTGCTTCAGCGGTCAGCTTCACGAACAAATTGTCGGTTGCAGGGTTCGGATACAGTGCAACATCTTCAAAATTATGATCGTCAATACCCATCACACCAGCGAAGTTCATCTGGAAACCAGTACCTTGGATATCGTTATCGGCAACAAATCTAACCACCACATCCTTTGACGGAATATTGATGAAACCGTGAGGCATGTTGTTAATGTCGAAACGGGTAATGAGGGCTTTGTTCTCATCTGCAAAGTCGTAGAATTCTACATAATCACCAACTTTAAGATCAAATTTTGTGAAAATAACATCATAACCAGTGGCGTATTTCAGATTGCGCAATCTGTATTGGCAAACGGAAGAAGCGCGGTATGTGTCATCGTTGTTAAGAGCGTTGTTCGGTTTCTCAGTAATGGTTCCACTGTAAACATTGGAGATTTGAATCATATCGCTACAAGTATTGATGTTGTAGTTGGTCACTTCAAAATCAAGCACGAAACCATAACCTGTGTTGTCATCACCATTTGAGGTGAAAACGATGAGAACGCTATCAGCATTCACCGTCACGGCGCCAGGAAGGTTTTGTCCCGGGAAATCACCATGGGTGCTGCCACTTGTACTGGAATAATCGTTGCAAGCAGCCATTTTATATTCGCCAGAGTATTCTTGCTTGATTCCGCTAGCCACAGTACCGCCGTTGTAGATGGTCACTTTGTCACCATTTTTAACTTTCAGTTTGGAGAATTTGAATTTGTAGGAAGTAGCATTGGGTGCTGCGATAACCCACTGACGTTCAGAGTTGGGAGCATATTTCACATTACCTGCGCCATCACTGATGGTACCGCGATCGGCGGTGACTCTTCTGAAGCTGGTAGCCGGTTTGGCAATCGCATTGGTGTCGTTCGGATAAAGATGATACATCATATCCTCGCTGAACTGATAGTTGAAGTTGCCATAACCGGAGGAGTTCATGTTCTTAAGACGATAGAAACCATTGTCGGAACCACCCCAACCCCAATTCACATGGAAATAATGGGTGCTGTCAATGGTGGTGTAACCGTCCACAATCCATGCGTGACCACCTGCACTTTTGCTTGCACCGGAATAGAAAATAGGACGATTAGCATCCAATTCTTCCACTAATTGATTTTCCCATTGTCTAAGAAGAGTAGCGTTGTTTGTATCGGCCACAACATCTGTGATGTGTTGGAATTGAGCAAGTTGTGAGTAGGAGAAATAGTTCTGCAAAGCTTGCAGTGCAAATTCGGATTGGGTACCGGAACCATCCCATCCATAACCCATTTGAGTTGCAACGCCATTATGATAAAGCAGGCGGGCCAACGAATAGTTGTAAGATGTAAGATTGTTCGGAATAGCGTCATAATTATAGGTGGCCGTACCGAAATTAGCGTATTGGGGAGGATATGTGTAAATCAAATTGCCATCGTCATCATATTCTCTGGGAATATAATACACACTACCGTAGCCGGATTCCGGATAACGATAATAGAACATGATATTGGCCATGGTAAGAGCGACACAACCTACAGGAGCTCTTTTATCATCGTTGTAAGAAGCTTGAGGGTTGAACGGACATTCTGAGTTGTAGAACGGAGACTGGTTCCAAGTGGTGGTTACCAGAGGTTCCACGCTGTTATTGGACTTGGGAGCACGGATCTGGAAATTATCAGACAGATAGCGCTGCCATTCAGCGTTGGCGGATTTGGGAGCTGGGTTGGCCATCGCCTCGGCAATCTGGGTTTTGTACTTGCCACAAATGTATGCAACTGCCGGATTGTTCGTGAAATTGCTCTCAAGTGAGTAAGCCAACACAGGAGAAACCTGGTCGGTAGCGGAAATCATAATGAATCCCTTCTGACCAACTTGAAAACGGTAATAAACCGGCGTGCCATTTTCTGCATATTCCGTATATACAAGTTCAATGGAATAATTCTGGGCTTCCATTGAACCAATACGTTCGGAAAGGAAGTTCTTGGACACTTTAACAGCATCACTTACCGGCACCACATTGGATGAAAAGCCGAAAGTAATCACTGCCAACAATGATACTAAGAGCATAAATTTTTTCATAAGCGTTTAATTTTTAATATTTTACTTTAATTACTATCAAATTTAGCAGTATAATTCAATGTACATTAACATTCAAGTTGGCAAAAGTACAAATATTTTTTTATACAATCGCCTTAATTAAATATTTTTAATTCTTTTCAAATTTCTGATCGGATTTCTGGGCCACGGAAAGGCATCCGTACAAACCGGCCGTTTCAGTGCGCAGACGGCGGTTGCCCAACTTGATTTCACGGTAATGATGCGTCCTTGCAAGTTCTATTTCCGCAGGACTGAAATCGCCTTCGGGGCCAATCAGCAGAATGACATCCTGGTGCTGGAACACCTCGTTCGCCAACTGGCAGGTGTTCTCATCGTCGCACCAGGCCATGTATTTGTCGGCGACTGTGTTTTCCTGCTGGGCAACAAACTCCTTGAAACCAAGCATTTCCATTGGCGGAAGCCAGGAGGTCTGGCACTGTTTGAGCGCGGAAATGGCAATGCGCTGCATACGGTCCATGTTCACGCGTGTGCGCTCCGAATGGTCGCAGATAATGAAATGGATGGACTCAATGCCGATTTCCACACATTTCTCCACCAACCACTCAATGCGGTCTATGTTTTTGGTAGGCGCAACGGCCAAATGCAGGCGATAAAAGGGTTTGTCGTTTGCCTCGCGCACCTCCACGAGTTCCACCATGCAGGCCTTCGGGTTTTCAGCCATGATGACCGCCGTGGCCTCATGTCCCTTGCCATCCGTCAGCAACACCTGGTCGCCCGCGCGATGACGCAACGCGCGTACGCAATGCTCCGATTCTTCCCGACTCAATGTGACCACATTCTGTGTCAGGTCTGGATGATAAAAATACTGGTCAAATATCATTTTGTGGTTTGATTATATGTTTTTTTCAGACAATTCCAACCAACGATTCGATTTTTCATCCAACAGAGGACCGATTTCCGCATAACGCTTTCCCCACTCGGCAAATTCCTCCGGACTGCCTTCACCCGCACTCATCTTTGCCTCTATCTCCGCCTTTTCTTTCTCCAATTGCTCTATTTCCGTTTCCAACAACTCCAATTCCTTTTTTTCCTTAAATGTTAACTTATTTTTAGACGGCTCACGCACTGGCTTTTCCTCCACCGGACGGTTGGCTTTTTCCACCAGTTTCTGAATCTTCAGTTCTTTGTCTTTCGCCTGGCGGTACTCCGTATAGTTCCCATAATAATCCTTAATCTTTCCATCTCCCTCAAACACAAAGATATGGTCCACAAGTTTGTTCATCAGCCAGCGGTCGTGGGAGACGATGATCATGCACCCTCCGAAATTGGTGAGAAAATCTTCCAGCAGGTTCAGGGTGTCGATGTCAAAGTCGTTGGTCGGCTCATCAAGGATGAGAAAATTAGGATTTTTTAAGAGTGTGATGAGCAGATGCAGTTTGCGTTTCTCGCCACCGCTCAAATCGTCGTAATAGGTGTATTGCTGGCTGAATGGGAATCCGAAATGGTTTAGAAACTGTGAGGCGCTGATATAATTCCCATTATCCATGCGGATGACCTCCGCATGCTCTTTCACCAGTTCCAACACAATCTTGTTACCGGTATAAGTCATGCCGTTTTGGGAAAAATAACCGAATTGGATCGTAAGACCCGGGGTGATCTTGCCGCCATCGGGCTTGATTTCGCCCATTATCATCTTCAAAAAGGTGCTTTTTCCTGTGCCGTTCTTGCCGACAATGCCGCATTTCTCCCCTCTTTTGAAAATGTAGGAGAAGTCTTTGATGATGGTCTGATCGGGATAGGAAAAATCCAGATGGCTGATTTCCAATATTTTATGTCCAATTCGTTCCGACTGAACCTTGAAGGCCTCCGGAGCGGCTTCCACCTTGCGGTCCATCTGTTCCTGCAACCGTTCAAAGTTGTTGATGCGGGCGCGTGCCTTGGAGGTTCGCGCCTGCGGAGAGGTGTGCACCCACTCCAACTCGCGACGGTAGAGGTTGCGCAACCGCTCGTGCTCCGCCGCCTCGTTGGCCAGACGCTCCGCTTTTTTCTCCACAAAATAATCGTACTTGCCTCTATAATGGTAGAGATTGCCGTTGCTCAACTCAAAAATGTCGCTGCAAACCTTGTCCAAAAAGGCACGGTCGTGCGTCACCATCAGCAGTGTGATGTTGGCGGTGGAGAGATAGTTCTCCAGCCATTCGATCATCTCCACATCCAGATGGTTGGTGGGCTCGTCGAGAATCAGCAAATCGGTGTCGGCAATCAGCGTTTTGGCCAATGCCGCTTTTTTGCGCTGGCCGCCGGACAATTCATCTATGTTTTTGAAAATATCGTGGATGCCGAATTTGGAAAGAATCTCCTTGATTTTGGATTCATAATCCCAAGCATTCAATCGGTCAACCTCCAGAATTGCCTGATCCATGCGGCTTTGCGGCACCTGGTCGGCGTGTCCCTGCTCCAGCAGCGACACACAGGTTTCATATTCCTTTACCGCTTTCACAATGGGGGTGTCCTCATCAAAGAGGGCGTTAAGCACGGAATCCTCCTCGTTGAAATTGTCCATTTGCGGAAGATAGGAGACCACAATGTCGTTGCGTACCACCACATTGCCGCTGTCGGGCACATCGCGCCCGGCGATGATGTTCAGCAGCGTGCTTTTGCCCGTGCCGTTGCGGGCAATCAAGGCGCTTTTCTGCCCCTTCTCCAACCCGAATGTGATGTCGTGGAAGAGTTGCTTCTCGCCCACAGACTTGGAAACATTATTCACAGTAAGGTAGTTCATCGGGTCAAATTTTAAGAGGGTGCAAAGGTACAAAAAATGATGTTTTTTTAGTACTTTTGCACATTAAAACAAGAAGTATGCGGATTGTAGTTCAACGATGCAGCAGGGCAGAGGTCCGGATAGACGGGGAAGTCGTCGGTCGGATAGGCACAGGTTTTGTCCTGTTGGTGGGAGTCACGCACAGCGACACCAAGCAGGATGCGGAGTATTTGGCAAAAAAAGTCGCCGGAATGCGCATTTTCAACGATGATGAAGGCAAAATGAATCTGGCCCTGAAGGACGTTCAAGGCCAGGTGTTAAGCATTTCGCAATTCTCCTTGCATGCCAATCCGCACAAGGGCAACCGTCCGAGTTTCATAAAAGCGGCCCCGCCGGAGATGGCAGAGCCGCTGTATAACTACTTCAACACCTTGCTGCGCGAAGAATATGGACTTGTAGTGGAAACCGGACGCTTTGGCGCCGACATGAAGGTGGACTTCATCAACGACGGACCGGTCACCATTCTGATAGACAGCGAAGACAAATAGTTTTTCTATTACGCTTTCACCGCAATACTTTCAATCTCCACCATAACGCCCTTGGGCAGGTCGCGAACCGCGAAAGCGGCTCTTGCAGGCGGGTTCACCAAGAAATATTGGGCATAAACCTCATTCATCGCGCCAAAGTTGGCGATATCGCTCAACAGACAGGTTGTTTTCACCACATCCTCAAATTTATAACCAGCTTCTTGCAGAATAGCGGCAATGTTCTTCATAACCTGCTCGGTTTGGGCTTTAATGCCTTCGGGAACAATCCCAGTAGCGGGGTCAACGGGTATCTGACCTGAAATAAACAACATTCCATTTGCTTCTACGGCTTGGCTGTAAGGACCGATGGCAGCGGGAGCCTTATCGGTGTGGATGATTTTTTTCATAATATAATCTTTTGAAAATTAGATATTTAATTTTTTTTGAATTGAATTGGCAAAAATAACACTTTTATTCTTTTTTCCTATCCGTTTTTTTTATATTTTTGCGCGTAATAAAAAATAAATTTTATGTCTTTTATTACAGATCGTATTGCCCTTGAAGGATTGACGTTTGACGACGTTCTTTTAATCCCTTCTTACTCAGATGTTTTACCCAAAGAAGTAAGCTTAAAAACCCGGTTTACCCGCAATATTATGCTCAATCTGCCCTTTGTTTCCGCCGCCATGGACACGGTGACGGAGGCGAAGATGGCCATATCCATTGCCCGTGAGGGTGGTATTGGTGTGATTCACAAGAACATGTCCATTGCCGAGCAGGCCAAGCAGGTGGCTTCCGTGAAAAGAGCCGAGAACGGCATGATCAACTCGCCGGTCATCATCACGGCGGACAAGACCGTGGGTGACGCTTTGCGCATCATGGCCGAGTACAAGATTGGCGGCATTCCGGTTGTGGATGAAAAGAACAAACTCATTGGCATTGTCACCAACCGTGACCTGCGCTTTGAGAAGCAGTTCAACAAACCGATTTCCGAAGTGATGACAAAAGAGAACCTCATCACCACCTCCCGAAACACGGACCTCAACAAAGCCACAGACATTCTGCAGCAGTACAAGATTGAGAAACTGCCCGTAGTGGCTGAAGACGGCACACTGCTGGGATTGATCACTTACAAGGACATCACGAAGGCCAAAGACAAACCGTACGCTTGCAAAGACGAGCAGGGGCGGTTGCGCGTGGCCGCGGGCGTGGGCATCACGACTGATGCGGTGGAGCGTGCCGAAGCACTGGTGGAAGCTGGCGTGGACGCGCTGGTGCTGGACTGTGCGCATGGCCACTCGCAAAATGTCGTCAACGTGCTCAAGGCCGTGAAACAGCACTTCCCCAGCGTGGATGTCGTGGTGGGCAACATTGCCACGGGTGAGGCCGCCAAGATGCTGGCCGACGGTGGCGCCGACGCTGTGAAAGTGGGCATCGGACCCGGATCTATCTGTACCACGCGTGTGGTGGCCGGTGTGGGCGTGCCCCAACTGAGTGCGGTATATGGCGTCTATAAAGCCCTGCAATCCTACAATATCCCATTGATCGCCGACGGTGGCATCCGCTATTCCGGCGACATCGTGAAAGCCCTGGCCGCAGGCGGCAGCTCTGTGATGCTGGGCGGTTTGCTGGCTGGCGTGGAGGAATCTCCCGGCACAACCATCCTGTTCAATGGACGTAAGTTCAAGACATACAGAGGCATGGGTTCCCTGGAAGCCATGCAGCACGGATCCAAAGACCGCTACATGCAAAGCGATGTGGAGGATGTTAAGAAACTTGTCCCGGAAGGCATTGTGGGTCGTGTGCCGTACAAAGGCGACCTTTACGAAGTCATTTATCAGATGGCCGGCGGTTTGCGCTCGGGCATGGGTTATTGCGGCGCGCACAACATTGAGGAACTGCACAACGCGCGTTTCTGCCGCATCACCAATGCCGGCGTGCTGGAAAGCCATCCGCATGACATTACCATAACCTCCGAAGCACCCAATTATTCATCGGAAGCTAAATAGTTGATTATTAATCCTTTAAATTAAAATATTATGAAAAATATCGTTGTCGGTACCGACTTTTCCAATAGCGCCATGACCGCCATGCGTCATGCTGTGGCATTAGCCATCAAATCCAACGCCACCCTTCATCTGGTTTGGGTTAAGACCCCCGGAGCACAAAGCGTAGAGAAGGAAAACCACGAAGATAATTTCACCTCCCATTCCCAAAGCAAACTGCAGGAATGGGTTGACCTCTGCAAAAAAGAATCACCCGAGAGCCAAATCAACAGCGTTATTCTGGAGGGTAAGGTGCACCAGGAAATCACCCGTTTCGCCAACAACTTGCCGGAAACCATCATCGTGATGGGTGCGCACGGCGCATCCGGATTCGAGGAGGGCTATATCGGAAATAATGCCTTCCGTCTGATCAACGATGCGGAAGTTCCTGTGTTGATTATGCGTGAGAACATCCAAATCAACCGCGATTTGCACAAGATTTTTGTTCCTATTGACATTAGTTTCGAGACACTGCAGAAGATGAAACTCTCCATTGAATTGGCTAAATCTTTTGCCGCCCAGGTTTACCTGTTCGGTGTTGTTTATCCTAACAATGTGGAAACCCGCCATATCATCAATGTGCAACTCCGTCACGCCGCTGACATGTGCGACGAGGCCAATGTGCGTTATGATGGGGAGTCTTTCACAGTGAACAACAACGATGTCTGCAACACGATTCTGAAACGCGCCGCCGAACTTGATGCCAACCTGATCACCATTATGCGTGAGGAGCAGGAAACCGACTTCACCGCCTCCCGTAACATGCGTCAGATTTTGAGCACCTGCCCGATGCCGTTGCTCATCATCCCGAACAGAAATGTGTTTTCTGTGGGGCGTTAATTTTGAATTTTTTCCATAATTATAAATTTGTAGAGACGCACGGCTGTGCGTCTCTACATTATTTTAACAATATGAAAACCACCAAAAAACGATTATTGCGGGCCGGCAACATGTTGAACCCGACTCCCGTGGTGATGGTATCCTGCGGCAGCACGCTGGAGGAATACAACATCATCACCATCGCGTGGACGGGCACTATCAGCTCCGATCCTGCCACATGCTACATTTCCGTGCGACCAAGCCGTCACTCGTACGACATCATCAAACGAAACGGATGTTTTGTTATAAATTTAGTTAACAAAGAGTTAGCGCCTATTGCCGATTGGTGCGGCGTGAAATCGGGGAAGGATTATCATAAGTTTCTGGAAACCGGTCTCACGCCCATACATGCGCAACAGGTGGACGCGCCCATGATTGAGGAGGCACCCGTCAATATCGAGTGCAAGGTGACGCAGATAATCCCGATGGGCTCACACGACATGTTCATCGCCGAAGTTGTGGCGGTGCATGCGCAAGAGGCGCTGTTCAACCGCAAAACGGACGCCTTGGAGCTGCAACGCGCCAATTTGGTGACCTACTCGCACGGACATTATTACGATTTGGGCAAAATGTTCGGCAAGTTCGGTTTTTCAGTAGAGAAAAAGAAATAAAATCAAGAATCCTTGTGAACGAAAAAAACAACATCGGCTCTCTTTTCAACCGCATCGCCGGCTCTTACGACCGGCTGAACCATCTTTTGTCGCTCAATATTGACAAAAAATGGCGGAAAAAGGCGGTAAAGAGACTCGTTCCCTGTCAGAATCTTTTAGATGTGGCCATCGGCACGGCCGATTTGGCGATTGAGGTTGTGCAACAGGGCAAAGCACAGCATGTTACCGGTATTGATTTGTCAACGGAGATGATGAAGATCGGGGCGGAAAAGGTGGCCAAGCGGAACATGCAGGGGCAAATCGAGTTTGTGGAAGGCAGTGCCCTGGCGCTCCCCTACCCCGACGGGCATTTTGACGCGGTAACTTGTGCCTACGGGGTCCGCAATTTCTCCGATTTGGACCAGGGCCTGCGCGAGATGCGACGCGTGCTCCAGCCCGGCGGCCAACTCATGATCTTGGAGTTTTCCTATCCGAAAAACAGATTCATCGCCTGGGTTTATGACCTCTACTTTTCCCATATCCTGCCCAAAATCGGCCAATGGCTGAGCAAGGACAAAACCGCCTACGGCTACCTCAACCGCAGTGTCAAGAATTTCATCTGGGGAGAAGCAATGGCCGAACGCCTGCGGGCAGCGGGATTCCGTGATGTGGCATACAAAACGATGTCGTGCGGGATAACCACGGCCTACGAAGCGAGAGGGAAATTGGAAATTTGAAAAGGGATATGAGAAATGGGGGTTTAGACTTGAAACTTGAAACCAAGGCCCTATGGCCAAAGGCCAACGACTAAACACACAAAAAAGGGAGCAAGATTCCTCCCGCTCCCGTATGGACAAAAATTTCGGATTATACAAATATCATTCTTTCACCACCTTCACATTCCGCACGGTGCCGTCGGTCAGGGTGACGCGCAGGACGTACAGGCCAGAGGGGATGTCGGAGGTGTTGACCGTGGTTTGTGGGGATGGCAGAGACGCACGGCCGTGCGTCTTTACGGAAATGTTCCGCCCGAACATGTCAAACATTCCCACGCGCGCGATTTTCGCGTTGCCGCCCGTGACCGCCACATGCAGGATGTCATTCGTGGGGTTTGGATGGACGGTGAATATATCTTGCACATTCTTAAATATCAATCCTCCTTCTCGATACAATAGAGTTTATAAAAAACCTCTGCGCCATTCGGGTCATCATCCGGCCCTGGAGTATACACATAAAGAAATTCACCTTCATAATAGGGAACTGGTTTGAGTAACAGCCTTGCATTTATTGTATCCCCTGTTTGAAATTCCTTAGGTACCATACCTGTTATTTTGAAAGTATAACTCCCCTGCGAACCTATGAACACATGGGCATTGATGGTGTGGTATTTCTTGTTCCTCCAGCATTGAGCCTTATACGGCTCTTTCAAAAAGACAATCTTGGCCGGCTGTCCGTACTCACAACTGTGCTTAACGCATGATGTCGTGAGCAAAGCCAATATGATGGATGTAAGTATTATTCCTTTTTTCATAATCTTTGATTTTATCATTAGAATCTGTAATCATATCCTATTTTCAGCATACCCTGCGTGCCGAAACCAAGTTCAAAATTGGCGGCATTGGCTTTGCCAAGACGGACCCCCAACAGACACACATGGAATTCAGGCCAAATATCCTTGCGGAGGCCTTGAACCAAATGGTTGGGAATGCCCACTTGCGGTGTTTCCAAATCCACGATGAAACCAACATTTGCGGTTGAATACAACGAAACAATTCCTTTCGTGAAATATGTAATGCCGTAACCCACCTGCAAGCCAAGCAGATGATGGTGTTTTAGAAGCGGTGTCCATGTATAGCTATGATTCCCATGTTGCATAATAAACCAGTTTCCTGTTACAATAATGGAATGGAACCGGTTGAAATGATAACTGTAATGAAAATTCAGGCAGTTAACCCAAGGTTTGGCTTTAAACGATCCCGAAACCTCATCCCAACCATCACTCCAGAAATCCATACTGTGAGGGTACAATGAGAATATGGACATCGGAAGACACCCGTATGAGAAACCCACCTCGTGGTGTCGCGTTAGCTCTCCTTGAGAAGAGGTTGTCTCTTGCCCTCTTGCCACCCCACCGCACATCAGCAGCAGGGCAAGAAGTACTGTGGTGAATAATGCTCGTTTCATAATGTGTGTATTTTAAAAATTAACATTTTCGTTGGGGCAAAGATAGGGGAAAATTAGACGTGAGATGTGAGACGTAAGACGTGGGACGAGAGACTTTTCATTTTCTGGCCACCTTTATGTTTTGCACAGTGCCGTCGGTCAGGGTGACGCGCAGGACGTACAGGCCAGAGGGGATGTCGGAGGTGTTGACCGTGGTTTGTGGGGATGGCAGAGACGCACGGCCGTGCGTCTTTACGGATATGTTCCGCCCGAACATGTCGAACATTTCCACGCGCGCGATTTTTGCATTGCCGTCCGTGACCTCCACATGCAGGATGTCGTCCGTGGGGTTGGGATGCACGGTGATGTTTTGATGACCCGTCAATGTCGGGGATTCCGCCGTGGGCGGAATGGTGGTGGTTTCCAATGCCCGCGTCTCCGTATCGTCATAGCAGATCCCGAAGAAGAAGCACAGCACATTCTTCGCCAACAGCGAGGAACGGCCCGTGTTGGCATCCGCGATGCGGATTAGCTCGCCTATTTGCGCATCTGTGGCGTTTATCCATGCCACATGGCCGTTACCATAGCGCAACGCTTCTTTCAAACTGTTGAACGCCAGATAATTGTCGTATTCGTCCCGCTCTTCCGGAGTGGCGATGTGGTTGGCTATATCGGCCAGCGAAATGTTGTTGCCACCTAATTTGAATTCTGTCTCCGCCTCCAGATACCGGCTGGCCAGGTCCGGGGTGGCGCCCAGCCACGCCACGACCGCCCGCAGGTCCTCCAGCGTGTCCGACATCAGGGCGCGCACGGCCTCGTGCGACTGCGCGAACAGTTCGGCGGCAATGGAGTTTATCTGCTGCGAGGCGTATTGGGCTGCTTCTATCGTTTCCTGGTTAACGTTGGGGGTTCCGCCGTAAAGCGGCGGAATGGCGGTTGACAGAATGTCAGCATAGCCGTTCCGGTTAAAGTCTGCCATGAGATTCTCGTATTGCTGCTTCAGCGCCAGGAATGACGGTGTGGGCGACTTGGGCCCGGGACCCGGATTGGACGGGTCCAGCACGCACAATGTGGAGGCACAATCATTGCTTCCCGCATTGGTATGGAGTGTCACATTCCCGACAGGGTTCTGTGGCGCATGGTTCGTCCCTGTGCTGTAGTAGTAGTTTATACCCAGGCTTCCGGCATTGTACAGACTGCTGGTCTGCGTGCCTGAAAACATGTTGTCCGCACCCTTGCTGCTGCTTCCCTGCGAGGGTCCCATCGTGGCCCCGGAGGCGACATATATGTCGTATGTGTTGCATGTGAACCCGTTGCAAGTCATCTGGAGTCCTGTGTTTGAGTTGCCGTCCCTGTTGGTTCCTGTCACATATATGCCGTGGCTCAGGCGCTCGAAGGTGTTGCGGTACAGCCTGTTCGCGTCCGTGCCGGAATTGTTCATCCGGATGCCGTAGCGGCTCCCGTTTGGCGCGCTCGCGCCGCGCGTGAAGGTGTTCCCCTCCACCAGATAGCCCGTGCAGGTGTCAAGATTCAGGCCCGTCACAACACGCACCGGCATCTCGGACAGGTCGAATGTGCAGCGCGTCACCGTGGCGTGGCTGCTGCCCCCAATCCTCACGCCGGTTATATTGTCGCTGAACTGAGCACCGTCTATCACAATCCCGTACGGGCTGCCCGAGGTTCCAGCGTCTATG
>Ga0310697_10003813_pt1 | contig 15099 bp, 14 predicted proteins | sample 172DNAGHGlowgp2_FD_203883 | JGI IMG/M metagenome (GOLD analysis project Ga0310697, IMG submission 203883) | Sheep rumen microbial communities from Palmerston North, Manawatu-Wanganui, New Zealand - 1728 DNA GHGlow gp2 (v2) (version 2) | ecosystem: Host-associated > Mammals > Digestive system >... | reverse complement strand
TGAATAGGCACAGACGGCAATGGCTCCCATCAGATTAGGCGACAGTTTCGATGAAAGGAAGATGGCCGTTGGACCGTCGGCGCCACCAATGATGGCGATGCCCGCTGCCTGGTCCGGCTCAAAGCCGAATGCCAGTGCCAACATATATGCGCCAAAGATTCCGAACTGCGCTGCTGCACCAATGAGCATGAGTTTCGGGTTGGCCAGGAGCGCCGAGAAGTCGGTCATGGCACCGATGCCCAGGAAGATGAGCGGCGGATACCATCCCTGTCTGACACCTTGGTAGAAGATGTTAAGCACCGAGTTGTCCTCATACAGTCCAATCTCCAGTCCTGCATCAGCACGGAAGGGAATGTTGCCAAGTATGATACCAAGGCCGATAGGTACCAGCAGCAGCGGTTCAAAGTCTTTCTTAATGGCCAGATAGATAAAGACCGCTCCTACTATAATCATAATCAAGTTGCCCTCCGTGGCATTGGCAAAGCCGGTATAGGTAAGGAACTCGTTGAAGTTATCTGCGATGAACTGCCACATAATTATCAATTATCCATTATCAATTATCCATTATCAATTATCCATTACCCAATGGTCAACAACACGCTGCCTTCCATCACCGTGTCGCCCTGTTTCACTAAAATAGAAGTCACCTGACCTGCAATCTCAGCCTCGATATTGTTCTGCATCTTCATGGCCTCCAGCACAAGAACGGTCTCACCCACTCCTACCTGCTGGCCCACCTGCACCTTAACATCAGTAATGGTGCCAGGAAGGGGTGCCTTGAGCGGCGTGCCTGCACCGGCTGCCACCACCGGCTGTGGTGCTGCAGCGGGCTGTGCCACGGGTTTGGGCGCTACGGGTTTCGGAGCCTGCACCTTTGGCGTATTCATCGTGGGATGCTTAGCCGCGTTGATAGGCTTCTGCAGTTCCACCTCAAAGGGAATACCGTTGACATTTACCTTGGCAATATTGCCTTCTACCTCGGCGATTTCTACTTCGTAGTCCACGCCTTTTACTTTATACTGATACTTATTCATTATTTTAAGTGAATAGTGAAGAGTGAAAAGTGAAAAATTTGCTTCCGCACTTCCTACATCTTCATGATTATTTGTTTTTTATGAACAGCGGTAGCAAATTATTCACTGTTCACTTTTATCTTTTACTTTAACTCCGGTGTTGTTGGTATGTGTGGTGCTCTTGGATTAGACGGCAGGAACGGGTCGTGCAGATGAGTCATCTTGCTATATTCGTCGTCCCAGCCAGTATCCTTAGGCTTGATGGTGATAATACCGCTTTCCACATCGTGCACATCGTCTTCATACTGGCGCAGGGCCATGCCGATAACAGCCATGTAGACTTCCATGTCAACACCTTTCTTGTCGAGGCCTTCCTGCAGGATGTTGCTGGTCTTATGACCAATCTCGGCCGTCTTCTCCACCGTTTTGGTAATGGGTTTGATAGGTTGCTTGTTGGCCACCTTCTTTGCTGTGTCAATATGGCACATAATCATGCCGAAGACGGTGAAGAAGATCCAGAGTAAAGCCAGACAGAGGAACACGATGCCCATGGCCATAAACGCCATCGCAAAGCCATGAGGGTCTTGCTCCTTGAATTTTCCAATCTTGCTGCCGCCAGCGGTCTGCTGAATAGTATTGGCATGTCCGGGCGTCACCCCGTCTGATGATTTCACAACCCATTCGTCACCCACACGGGCATACGACTCGTTGGCCTTCAACTTCCAGGCGGGCACCGTGACACTATCAATCAGTTCCACTCCATTGCCGTTGTAGAGCGCCACGAACACATTCCCAACGCTGTCAACAGGGAGGCTCAGATGCAGTTTTCCCTTAGCAGGCTGCGAATTGCAGAACAGAAGCAGTTGCTTTCTGGCACCAATGTTGGTGCGCTCGTCGCCATTGGGAATGATATGCATCTTGGCAATACGGTCGGGAGCCTTGAGGGTGTCGATGAGCACATCGGGATCAGTAGTGACATACATTCCCCTCACATTGTAGGTCGAATAGGAAATGTTAGCCAGTTCTATCCATGCCTCACGCTTGCCATACTCATCCTCTATGCTCTGTGTGTTGACTGTCATCACCTCGTTGATGACAATGTTGCGTGCGCCTTGCCCATAACCGACAAGTGAACAGGCAACAGCCAGCGAACAGAGCCCTAATCTTAAGTTAGTCATATAGAAATATAAGTAAACGTGTATTATTATATAAGTTCAAATTCTCTGCCTTTCGTCCTTTCTACAACAAGCCGCAACAGAACAGGACAATGAGTTGTGCCGTCAGGATGCGCAGGAACATGGCCAGCGGATAAACCGTTGAATAGCCCACGGCAGGTGCCTCTTTCGAGCAGATGCTGTTGGCGTAGGCCAATGCGGGAGGATCGGTATAGGTACCGGCCAGCATACCTGCGATGGTGAAGTAGTTGAACTTCATGCGGCGTGCAATGGGACCTATTATTAATATAGGTATAATGGTGATAAGGAAGCCCGTGAGCACATAGAGCAAACCGTCGCCCGACATGACTGTGCCAAAGAACTCAGCACCAGCCTTGATACCCACAGAAGCCAGGAACAGCACCAGTCCTATCTCGCGCAGCATCATATTGGCCGACGTGGTAGTATAGGTAACGAGTTTCACCTTGTAGCCGTAACGGCCAATGAGGATGGCAATAATGAGCGGACCGCCTGCAATACCCAGTTTCATGAGTGGCATACCTGGAATGAACGGCAGCGAGCCAAACACAATACCAACGATGATGCCAACAAAGATAGTTGCAATGTTGGGGGCATCGAGGCGTTTGATACTGTTGCCCATCATATTGGCCACACGGTCTACGGCATCCTGAGGGCCAACGACCATAATGCGGTCGCCCACCTGCAGGGGCAGCGATGGCGATGCAAAGATATCCATGCCGTGACGGGTCACACGTGTCACGTTGACGCCATAGACGCTGGAGAAGTGCATCTCGCCAAACGACTTGCCATTGACCTTCGGGTTAGTGACGAGGATGCGTTTTGAAACGAACGGCTGATCCTGCTGCTCAAAGTCAATATCGAGTTTGGGACCTATGAACGCCGTGATGGCCTCCTGGTCGGCTTCAGCACAGACAATGAGCATCTGGTCGCCAAGATGGAAGACGGTGTCGCGATTGGGAATGCACAGTTCACCCTTGTGAACGAGTCGTGAAACCACGAAGTCACGGTTCAGGAAGTTATGCACCTGCAGCAGCGTCTTTCCTTCCAGATACTTGTTGCTCACCTCAAGGTGCATCTTGTAGGGTTTCTGATTGGCATTGGCACCCGCCAGTTCCTCAAGGGCCGCCTCCTCTTTTTCAAGTTTGATGCGGCACATATAGCGCACCAAGACAATGGCTCCGATAATGCCAAGCACGCCAAGCGGGTATGCACAGGCATAGGCCGATGCAATCTGTGGCACATCGCCATTGAAGTATTTATCAGCCAAAGAGTTAAGTGCTTCGTTGGCCGCACCAAGACCAGGGGTATTCGTCACGGCACCATAAAGCGTGCCTACCATCATTGGCAAGTCGGCATTGGTGTGATTCTCACGGAAATGGAAGAAGGCGAAATAGCAGCCAAACATCACAAGGATGTTCAGCAGGATGGCCGAGGCTGCCAACGCATTCAGTTTAACGCCTGCCTTTCCAAAACTCTCGAAGAAACCCGGGCCTACCTGCAAACCTATCATGAAAACAAACAGAACGAGTCCGAAGTCTTGTATGAAGGTCAGCGTTCCAAGAGGGGCAGCCGAAGTATAACCAGAGATATGATACAGATGGCCGACAAGAATACCCGCAAAGAGCACGAATGTCACCCCCAGCGAGATACCAAACACCTTAATCTTTCCTAAGTAGACACCCACGGCGATGACGATGGCATAAAGCAACGCGATGTGGGCGGGGCTATCTATGACGGTGAATAGTTTGATAAACCAACTCTCTTCCATAGTGCTATTTATTCCTTACCTCTCAATGCATTGATAGATTCCTTCAAAGCCGCAATCTTCTCTTCTGAATCTGACAACTTCTTTCGCTCAAGGGCAACCACGGCCTCTGGCGCATTCTGCACGAAACGCTCGTTGGAGAGTTTCTTCTCCACTCCAGCCTTGAAGCCCTCAAGGTGCTTCAACTGGGCCTCCATCTTTTCAATCTCGGCTGCCACATCAATCATATCGCCAAGAGGCACGGCAAACTCGTCGGTACCCACCATAAAGGCAGAAGCAGTAGAGTCCTTGGCCTCAACCACATCGATCGCGCTGAGGTTGCCCATCTTCATGATGACAGCGTTATAAGCCGCAAACTTGTTTTGACCAACAACCTGCAGGGTGAGTTGCTCTTTAGGCGCAATGTTCTTTTGGCTGCGAACCGTGCGCACACCAGAGACTACCTGCTTCACCTGCTCAATATCGTTGATCAACTTCAACTCATCGGCGATGGGGGCCTCAAGAACCAAACTGTCGCGCATGATGCTCTCGCCAGCCTTGCGCTCGCAGAGAGCCTGCCACAACTCCTCAGTAATAAACGGCATGAAGGGATGCAGCATCTTCAACAGCAACTCAAAGAAGTAGAGTGTGTCCTTATAGGTCTGTATGTCGATGGGCTGCTGTTTGCCATCCTTATAGGCAGGCTTGATCATCTCAAGATACCACTGTGAGAACTCGTCCCAGAACAGTTTATAGACCGTCATCAGGGCGTCGTTGATGCGATACTTCGAGAAGTGATCCTTCAGTTCTTCGTTAGCCTGCTTGATGCGGGCTGCCATCCAGACTACGGCAAACTTATTGGTCACGGGCATCTCTTCTTCGGCCACCTGCCAGCCTTTCACCAGGCGGAAGGCGTTCCATATCTTGTTGTTGAAGTTGCGGCCCTGCTCGCAGAGTGCCTCATCGAAGAGAATATCGTTGCCTGCAGGTGCGCTGAGCATCATGCCCATACGCACGCCATCGGCACCAAACTTATCAATCAGTTCAATGGGGTCAGGAGAGTTACCCAATGACTTCGACATCTTACGGCCCAACTTATCGCGCACGATACCTGTGAAGTAAACGTTTCTGAAAGGCATATCGCCCATATACTCCTCGCCGGCCATGATCATGCGGGCCACCCAGAAGAAGATGATATCCGGACCTGTCACCAAGTCGCTGGTGGGATAATAGTATTTAATCTCCTCGTTGCCAGGATTGTTGATGCCGTCGAAGAGGCTCACAGGCCACAGCCACGATGAGAACCAGGTGTCGAGGGCATCCTCGTCCTGACGGAGGTCAGACATCTGTAGGTTGGCATTGCCACTTTCCTTGCGTGCCAACTCAAGAGCCTTCTCTGCAGTCTCTGCCACAACAAATTTTTCCTCGACGGCAGCAAATTTTTCACTCTTCACTTTTCCCTCTTCACTTTCGTAGTAGTAAGCCGGAATGCGGTGTCCCCACCACAACTGACGGCTGATGCACCAGTCCTGAATGTTCTCCAGCCAGTTCTTATAGGTGTTCTTGTATTTAGCAGGATAGAACTTCAGTTCGCCGTTCATCACAGGCGGCAGGGCAATGTCAGCAAAATGCTGCATCTTCAGGAACCACTGAAGTGAGAGGCGCGGCTCGATGGCCGTGTCAGGGTTACGCTCAGAGTAGCCCACCTTGTTCACATAGTCCTCAATCTTCTCCATCAGACCAGCCTTCTGCAAGTCCTTCGCAATCTGCTTGCGGCAGTCCATGCGGTCCATGCCAACGTAGATGGGCGACTGTTCGCTGATCGTGCCATCGGCATTGAAGATATCGATGGTCTCCAGGTTGTGCGTCTTGCCCAGCATATAGTCGTTGGTGTCGTGGGCAGGGGTCACCTTCAAGCAACCCGTACCGAACTCGATGTCCACATAGCGGTCTTCGATAACGGGAATCACGCGGTTCACCAGGGGCACGATGACCTTGCGGCCCTTCAACCACTGGTTCTTCGGGTCCTTGGGGTTGATGCACATAGCCGTATCGCCCATGATGGTCTCAGGGCGGGTGGTGGCAACTACGGCATAGTAGCCCTTCTCATCCTTGTGGATGATGTTGCCTTCGGCCTTCAGAGCCTCCTCGTTGTCAAGCGAGGTCAGACCGTCCACATAATATTTCAGGTGGAACAGATGGCTCTGCTCCTCCTTGTAGATTACCTCCTCTGTAGAAAGGGCGGTCAGGGCCTTGGGGTCCCAGTTCACCATGCGGAGGCCGCGATAGATCAGACCCTTGTTGTAAAGGTCAACAAACACCTTGATGACGCTCTCCGAACGCTTCTCGTCCATAGTGAAGGCCGTACGGTCCCAGTCGCACGAAGCACCCAGGCGGCGCAACTGCTTCAGGATGATGCCGCCATGCTCGTGGGTCCAGTCCCAGGCATGCTCCAAGAACTGCTCACGTGTCAAGTCACGCTTCTTGATGCCCTGCTCCGCCAGTTTCTTCACCACCTTGGCCTCGGTAGCGATTGAAGCGTGGTCGGTGCCAGGCACCCAGCAGGCGTTCTTGCCCTCCATGCGGGCACGACGCACCAGAATATCCTGAATCGTATTGTTCAGCATGTGACCCATGTGGAGCACGCCCGTCACATTGGGCGGCGGAATCACGATGGTGTAAGGTTCGCGACCATCGGGCTTGGAACTGAACAATTTGTTGTCAAGCCAATACTGATACCATTTACCTTCGACCTCTTTTGGGTCGTATTTACTTGCAATTTCCATACCTATTATAAAATGCTTTCTCTTTCAGCCTGCAAAGGTACAAAATAATTCTGAAACACAAAAGGAAAACACTTTTTCTTTTGTCACTTGCCCTTACATTGTTAACATAGAAACTTTCGTCATCAAAATTTGGAAGTATCAGAAATGTTTGTACATTTGCAATCGAATGTCTCTGACAGATTACGGATGACAGTTAGAAAAACATGGGGGTGTTCATTACCCTTGGACTGAAGATGAACTCTCTACCTATGAATAATAGTTTAATAAAAATAATAAGAGATAATTTTTCTCTTATATATATCTTTTAAAAATAATAGATAGAGAGATTCCATCTCATCTTAATAGTCCATTTTGGGGTGATGTTGGGGGGATACCACGCATTTTTCTTACTGTCATCTGTATTTTGTCATAACCTGCCAGCAGCAAGCCCTGAATGATGTGCCTCCAAACTATCCGAGAAGTGCCTCCAAACTATCGACGATGTGCCTCCAAGGGGGGGTGCTTGAAAGCACCTCGTCGACACCTTGCAATATCCTCGCTGAGAGTTTGCCGTATCCTCGCCCCCAGTTTGCCGTATCCTCGCCCCCAGTTTGCCGTATCCTCGCTGAGAGTTTGCCGTATCCTCGCCCCCACCGAGCGAGTTCGCAGGAAGATAAATCCAAAAATATATGGTTTTTCGCTCATTCATTGAATAAATTTCTCACGCTTGGCTAAAATAATTATCAATTATCAATTGTCAATTGTCAATTATTATGTACCTTTGCATCAGAAAACAGACATGACAGACAAAAAGGAAATGCATACACGCGAGGAACAGATGAAGGCTTTTGGCAGGCTGCTCGATGTGCTTGACCAACTGCGCGAGAAATGCCCGTGGGACAAGAAACAGACCAACGAGAGCCTGCGCCCCAACACGATTGAGGAGACATTTGAACTATGTGATGCCTTGGCACGCAACGACCAGCATGAGATTATGAAAGAACTGGGCGATGTGCTGATGCACGTGTGTTTCTATGCCAAGATCGGCGCTGAGGAAGGACGCTTTGACATAGCCGATGTGCTCGACCACCAAACAGACAAACTCATCTTCCGACATCCACACATCTACCACCCGTCGCAAGTGGGGGCAAAAGAGCCCAAACCCCTGCCCTATGGCGAGGACAGCAACGAGCGGGAGTTTGCCAAAGCCGGCAATGCGGAAGAGGTGCTCAAGAACTGGGAGCAGATAAAACTGAAGGAAAAGGACGGCAACAAGTCGGTATTGTCGGGAGTGCCGTCGGCCCTGCCCTCGCTGATCAAGGCCTATCGCATACAAGACAAAGCCCGCAACGTGGGATTTGACTGGCAAAAGAAGGAGGATGTGTGGGACAAGGTGCATGAGGAACTGGCCGAACTGGAGGAGGAACTGAAGAAAGAGGACAAGGAGGCATCGACCAATGAACTGGGCGACTTCCTCTTCTCTGTGATCAACGCCGCCCGACTGTATCATCTGAATCCGGACAACGCCCTGGAACGCACCAACAGGAAATTCATCAACCGCTTTAATTATATAGAGGAGCACTCTATTAAGATGGGGAAACCGCTTGCAGACATGTCGCTGGAAGAGATGGATGCCCTGTGGAATGAAGCCAAGAAGCAAGAATAGATATTCTATTGTAAATCAGACAAATATGAAAAGAACAATTACTGCCATCATCGTCGTATTGGCAACATTGGCAAGTTGCAACACAGGAGGCAATCAGAAGGTGCCTTTTGAAGAAGTGAACATCGATGATTTTACACGCGACTCAACCGTATACGGATTCTGCGGCAGCGGTTCGGGCATGAACACGCTACAAATCATAACCGACACGGGCGACACGCTGACACTCAGCGTAGAGAGAGCACGCAGCAAGAATATGGTGTATGGTGGCTATGCCGTGAGCGACGAGATGGCCGTCATTGTGAACAGCGACTCGACAGAGGCCATCATGGTCATCAACAAGTCGGCCTTGCTGGGCGACTGGGTCATGCCTAACCCCATCGACGGCAGTAATGAGACCGGCATCAGTTTTCTCAGGGGAGGTGCTGCTGAAAGCATCGACCAGTCGAGCATAATATATAAATCGTGGAAACTGTATAACGGAAAACTGCAGATTGTGGCCACCCGCGACGACGGTATTGATATGGAAGAATCGGTGGAATATACCATCAAGAAACTCACATCCGACTCGCTCGTCATTGAGACGGGCGCCGGCTCTGACCTGGAGACCCTTGAATTCGGGCGCCAGCGGCCAGAGAACGATGAAGACCTGGGAGTGGAACTGGACTGGGGAGATGAGGAAGACTACAGAATATAATTATGGAACCATTTCGCCTACATATCCTTGGCTGCGGGAGTGCTTTGCCAACGATGCGCCACATGTCGTCCATGCAAGTAGTGGAATGCCGCGGGAAACTCTTCATGATTGACTGCGGAGAGGGGGCGCAGATACAATTGCGCCGCTCTGGCATATCGTTTGACAAACTGGGGCACATCTTCATATCGCATATTCACGGCGACCATTGCTTTGGCGTCATCGGCATCATCTCAACCTTCGGACTGCTGGGACGGACGGCCACCCTCCACATCCACGCCCCAAAGGCATTCGGAGCCATGCTCCAGGCGCAACTGGACCTGTTCTTCAATTACGATATTGGGTATCAAGTGGAATTCCACCCCGTTGACACGACCCTTCATCAAGTGATATATGAAGACAAATCGCTAACCGTAGAGTCTATTCCGCTGGAACATCGCATGCCTTGCTGCGGTTTCCTGTTTAGGGAGAAGCCCACTCAGCCCCACATCCGCCGCGACATGATCGACATGTATGGCATTCCCGTTTCGCAAATCAACAACATCAAGTCAGGACAAGGCTATACACTCCCTGACGGAACGGAGATTCCACATGAGCGTCTTGTTACGCCTGCCGACCCGACGCGCTCGTATGCCTACTGCTCTGACACGCGCTATATGCCGCGGCTGCATGAGATGGTGAAGGGCGTCAGCACGCTCTATCATGAAAGCACCTATGCCGAAGATAAGATAGCAAGTGCCGAGAAATACTATCATTCCACAGCACAGCAGGCAGCAATGGTGGCACGTGATGCACAGGTGGGCAAACTGCTGCTCGGCCACTACAGCGCGCGCTATGACGATGAGACCATCTTGCTGAAAGAGGCCAAAAAAGTGTTCGATAATGCCTTCCTTACCAACGAAATGCAGGTAATCGACATATAATTACGCATATTTTCTGAAATTTGTTTGGAAGTTTCACAACTATTTCATATCTTTGCACCAAAGATAAAAAATTGTGCGTATGCAAAAGAAACTACTCATTATTGTGGCGATTGCCCTCTTTTCATTCAACATGCCTATGGCTGCAACGACGATGATGGCAGAAATGGGTGTGGCAGAACAAGTGGAAGAACCGGCCCCCACGATTAGCGTCGAAGCCAACACCGTGAGTGTCTATGGCGGCGCAGGTCTTACTTTGGAGGTGGTTTCACTTACAGGGCGCGCCATAGCATCCTATAAAATTGAAGGTTCCTCCCAGCGTTTTGATCTTAACCTCCCCAAAGGATGCTACATTCTCAAAGTCGGAAAGACTGTAAGAAAAGTTACCGTGCGATAATGTTGACGGCAACGGCATTCATCACCACAATGCTGATGTCGTGTAACCTGGGGAATACGGCATCGGAAGAAATGGCAAATGAACGCTTCAACCTGCTTAATGACAGCGCTCAGGCCGCACAATCGTGCTTGGAAGAAATCATCGCTGGCCTTCACGACACCATCAATACAGATAAGATGGTATGTGACTACTATCGTGACGGTGGCACATGGATGTGGGTGACAAGCGACACCATGAGCCTGCAGGCGGCTGACTTCGTTTCAAACTATTTGCAGAAAAAGGCACTTGAGATGGGCTTCAGCCCACAGGCTTTTTTCGTGGATAGCATCAAGCACCAACTGGCGCATATCCACAACCTTGACTTTGACTCTACGGGCACCAGCGTGCCTCAGGTAATGGCTACGCTCGAACTGGCTACAAGCAAAGCCTACCTCCGCTATGCCATTGGACAACGCTACGGATTCACGGAACCGCATCGCCTGCTGAACCATCGTGAGCGCAGGAGTGGCGGAGGGTACAGAATCGTTTATGACATAGCCACAGAACAACCTGACAGCACTTTTATCCGGGCAGCATGGGAAAATGGCGGCAACAATGCTCCCACAGAGTTTCTGGAGACATGCGAAACAAGCCATCCCGTCTATGCCAAACTGAAGACGATGCTTCCTTCTGACTCTACGGATGAAGGCCGCAAGCGCATTCTCTGCAATATGGAACGGTTGAGGTGGCGCCACGTGAATGCCATCAGCGATGGGGAGCGCCATGTGTTTGTCAATATTCCATCGCAGCAACTCTGGGCTATTGACACAGACAGCACCTTCTCCATGCGTATCTGTTGCGGGGCATGGGCCACAAAGACGCCTTTGCTCGACAGCAAGATCAGACTGATACAACTGAATCCTGAGTGGAATATCCCTGGAACAATCCTACGCTCAGAGGTCAGTCCACATGCTGGCGACTCAGCCTATTTCGCCCGCCATCGCTATTTCATCATCAACAGAAGCACAGGCGATACCGTTGCGGCCAAGAATGTTACGACTGCACAACTGCGAAGTGGTGCCTATCGCGTGGCTCAGCACAAAGGACGGGGAAACTCCTTAGGCAGAATCATCTTCCGATTCAACAACCAGTTTGATGTGTACCTGCATGACACCAACAGCCCGTCGGCATTCAATCGTGACCGCCGCACCATATCACATGGATGCGTGCGCGTGCAACGGCCATTCGACTTGGCTATGTTCATGCTGCCAGACGCTGACCCGTGGCTGCTCGACCGCATGAGGATGAATATCGATATGGCACCTCAGACCCAGAAAGGCAAGAATTACAAACGCCAGCATGCCAACGACCCTGATCCCATTGCAGGTATAAAAATGAATAGCACATCTGTCAATCCTACCGTTCCACTCATCATCGACTATTACACCCTCTACCCCAACCCGGAGACTGGGCAGATGGAAACATGGCCTGACAGATATGAATATGATCTGAAGATTGCAGACGCAATTAAACCATTTCTTCCCTGATTTGTCAAAATATAGAAATGGAGATCGACGACCAAAGGATTATTACACTCATCAGCAATTCAGAAACCCGTCGACAGGGTTTTGAACTCATGGTGCGTCAATATAGCGAACGGCTGTACTGGCAGGTAAGACGCATCGTCCTTACACATGAAGATAGTGATGATGTGCTTCAAAATGCCTTCCTGAAGGCCTGGTCGAATATCGACACCTTTCACGGAGACTCAAAAATCTTCACCTGGCTTTCGCGCATTGCCATCAACGAAGCCCTCGATTTTACCCGCAAGCAGAAAAGGGCGTTGAAAATAAGCACGGATGATGCCGACATGAATATTGCCAACCAGTTGATGGCAGACGACTATTTTGACGGCGATGAGACAGAAGCCCAATTGCAAGAAGCCATTGCCTCGCTGCCAGATGTGCAGCGCACCGTGTTCAACCTTCGCTACTATGAAGAGATGAAATATAGCGAGATCAGCAAGGTGCTTGGCACATCGGAAGGAGGATTGAAAGCCTCCTATCACATAGCCGTAAAAAAAATAACGGATTTTTTCAAGAAGCACGATTAAACCTTTGCAACCCTAAAACGTCAACAATATAAAGAAACAAACGATGATGAACGAAGAAGAATATATCAGAAGCAAAATGGGGCAGAAAAATCCATTTAAAGTACCTGATGGATATTTTGACAAACTTACCCAGCAGGTGATGGACAGATTGCCTGAGCAGCAGACAGACAGATTGCCTGAGCAACAGACAAATGAGCAGCAGCCAAAGAAGAAGTTTGCAATCATCCGCCATCTGAGGCCCTTGCTCTATGCTGCCGCATGCATCTGCATTGCTGTATTCACAGCCACGTTCTTTTTCGGCTCTCATGTTGAAGAGGACGACACGGTGGCCAATGCACAGCAAGATGCCACCTATAGCGACACCTATATTGATGAAGCCGCTGACTACGCTATGATAGATAACGAGGATATCTATTATGGATTACTGGCAGATATATGATAACATACTGACTATATGATAACAAACTGACTACATGATGAACAGACTATCTATTACCCTATGCATGCTGATGTTCGCTATGAGCATCTTTGCGCAAGACAACAAAAAGTTCTCGCCAGAGAAGTTTGACGCCGAACTACAGGAATTTATCACAAGAGAAGCCAACTTGACTCCTGCCGAAGCAGAGAAGTTCTTCCCTGTATATAAAGAGATGCAGAACAAGCAACGTGTCATCTTTGACAAGATGAAGAATCTTAACAGGCAAAGACCTCAGGACGAAAGGGGCTATCAGAAAGCCATCAAGGAATCTGACCAGAATGACCTGGAGATGAAACGCATCCAGCAAACCTATCATGAGCGTTTTATGGAACTATTGCCTGCATCAAAGGTCTACGACATCCTTCAGGCAGAATATAAGTTTCACCGCCGCATGCTTCGAGGATGGAATCATGGAAACGGTAGACCAGGAAATCGTCCAATGCCACAAAATCAAAGGCCTCAGAGATGAGGCCTTTCTTTTATTTCTTCATCGCGCCATAGTAATGACGAAGAAACGGTAGATGTCTTCAACAAGTGCCACTGGCTATCGTAAGATTCTTCCACAACGACACGTGGCACATTGTCAATGAGATAAGTTTTGCGCACATTGACGACAAGCGAAGTATCCTCCTTTGTCAGCCACATATCGATGGACAAGCAGGGATTCATTTTCAGCGAAAGGCTGTCGTCTGTCAGGGCAGTCATCTCACTCTCGCCCTCAAACAGGTTGGTTACTGCAGCCTTCATTTTCGCATCCATGAAATCCATCATGTCTAGCCGATGATTATGCGTAAGATACGGACACAAAGAATCAGGCATTACCGTGAACATCTCACGCATGTTCTGCCCCTGCGCACTTACCATCGTTGAGAATACGGTAAGCAAGAAAAACAACACTATCTTTTTCATTGTTTCGCTAATTGCATCATCATAACAGCCGCTAATCCTGCGGTTTCAGTACGTAGCCTGCTCTTGCCTAAATCAACAGAGACGAAACCGTGTTCAACAGCATATTTTACTTCTTCTATTGAAAAATCTCCTTCCGGACCAACCAGGACTAAGGCATCATCAGCAGGCGATGTTCTTAATTCATCAAACAGATTCACGCGTTCTACCTCGTCATAGCAATGTGCGATAAAACGGCGACCAGAAGCATGGGCATCGATAAAAGCCTTGAAATCCACCAAATCATGGACAAGGGGTAGCCACGCTTTACGGCTTTGTTTCATAGCAGACACAACGATTTTTTCAATACGTTGTACCTTTATAGTCCTGCGCTCAGAGAATCGGCAGTTGAGAAACGATAGTTCGTCAAAACCAACCTCGGTTGCCTTCTCAACGAGCCACTCCATTCTGTCCATCATCTTCGTAGGGGCAATGGCCAAATGGACATGACCTTTCCATTGGCGTTCCTGTGGCAACGATTCTATAATATCATACAGGCAATGCTTGCTGTTGATCATAGAGACCTTTGCCTTATGAAAAGTTCCTGTTCCATCCATGAGCACCATCTCGTCGCCTTCTGTCATACGAAGGACACGCAGAGCATGAGTGGCTTCTTCTTCCGGAAGTTCCTGCTTCTCATCGGCACATGGGACATAGAAATATCTAATCTCTTTCATTTCTCCGATTTATTTCGTCGCGAACCTTCGAGGCCAGTTCATAGTTCTCATCTGCAACAGCCTGCTTCAATACCACTTCCAGCCTACGAGTGTCCATCGTATTGATAGGAATAGTGATTCCGCTGGCGTTTTCATCGAATGGCACGCTTTGGCGCATCATCAGCCCCTCTTCTATATAAAAAGGTGTATGAGCAATAATATGCATCAACACGGCATCGCACATATTCAAACGTGCCGACTGCCCGCTCTTCACATCAACGAGCACAACCTGATATTGGCCATGATGCACGCCGAAGACCATCAGTTCATAGTCCGACGGCATCATGCCTGCAAGCACCTCTGGCAGCGATGTCTTGCACACACCACTGCCAGTAAGGCGCATCAGGATTTGCTTGGTCATCATTTCGTCGCACATCACGGTCAGCGCATTCTTGCGCTGCAGGTCAGTAAGCAGCACAATGCTCATATCATTGCTGCCCACCACCTGCTGAAGATTCTCAAACCTTAGTTGTATG
>Ga0310697_10003812_pt1 | contig 15099 bp, 17 predicted proteins | sample 172DNAGHGlowgp2_FD_203883 | JGI IMG/M metagenome (GOLD analysis project Ga0310697, IMG submission 203883) | Sheep rumen microbial communities from Palmerston North, Manawatu-Wanganui, New Zealand - 1728 DNA GHGlow gp2 (v2) (version 2) | ecosystem: Host-associated > Mammals > Digestive system >... | reverse complement strand
CCAAAAGCTTGAATAATCAAGCTTTTGGGGCGGCGTCTGATTGTACTCGAGGCGGGTCTTGCCCCCTCGAGCTCCCCCGCGGCTCTGTTTTCCAAAGCGATCGCGGTAGTTTTTTGACAGTCTCAAAAACGGATCTGCATTCTGCAGATCCGTTTCTTTTTCTCAGATCGTATTTGATTAGCCCTTGATCGTGCCGTCGGGGTTGAAGAGGGGCAACTTTGCCAGGACAATAATATCATCGCGGTCAAAGGCGTCGCCCTCGGCCAATACGGCCATCTTGCCGGCAATAATGCCGCCGGCCTGATTCACCAGCTCCTCGGTGGCCCGCAGGCTCTCGCCGGTGGAAATCACGTCGTCCAGGATCAGGACGCGTTTGCCGCGCAGCTTCTCAGCGTCCTTGACATCCAGCACGAGCTTCTGCATGGCCATGGTGGTGATGGACTTCACATTGACCTCAAACACGCCGGACATGTAGGCCTTGGGGCCCTTGCGGGCGACAAAATACTCGTCCGCGCCGCTCTGGCGGGCCATCTCATACAGCAGGGGGATGGATTTTGCCTCGGGGGCCAGCAGGTAGTCATACTCGGGGGCGCGCTTGAGCAGCTCCGCCGCGCAGTGCACGGTCAGCTCCACATCGCCGAACATGATGAACGCGCCGATATAAAGATCGTCCGTCACCTTGCACAGAGGCAGCTGGCGCTTCAAGCCGGCAATGTCAATCTCGTAAGTCATGGTTGTATTCCTCCAGAAGAAGTTCAAATTTAATACTTTATTATTTTACAGGAAAATAAGGAAAAATCAAGTGGGGACAAGAAAAAAGCAACGCTCTGTTCTACAAGCTTCATCGCAGGGGTGCTTTCCCTAAAGGGACTACCTCGCCGCGCTCGAGTCTCACAAAGCGCCCGCGGACATGGTACAGGGTCCGACAGGCGGGCCGTTCGTGAACGACCCCCTACAACGCGAGACAAAGCGGTGCCGAGCCGCCTGTGCGGGAGAGGTGCAATTCAGGATTTGCATGCCATAGCGGCAGCGAACACCGAAGTGCCTAAGGCATGCCAACATTAGGATGGCGGCGAATGTGGTTCTGACCGTAGGCTGTCTCCTGCGACCAGACCAGCGATCTTTTCTTTCTTACACCGGGCGCGGCGCGTTCTTTCTTTTCTCATGAAGAAAAGAAAGAACGGGGGGCGCATTGAGCATCCAGGGCTCTGCATGCTTGAGTGTACATATTCTCCCCTCAAAACAAAGAACCGCAGGTTTTACCCTGCGGTCCTTCGTTTGGGAGAAAAGAGAGGATTATAGGAGTAGAATAGTGTCAGAATTCAGGCCGCGTCAGGCGGCTTCGGGCTTAGCCTCGTCCAGGATGACCGTGAGGGTCACGCTCTCGCCGGCGCGGTAGAGCTCGATCTCCACCTGATCGCCCGCATAGAACTGCTTCATCGCATTCCTGAGCTCGCTGTAGCTGGTGACTTCGATGCCGCCCAGTTTCGTGATCACGTCGCCCTTCTGGATGCCGGCCTTCTCGGCGCAGGTACCCGCACCCACATCGGCCACATAGGCGCCCAGCGGCATGTTGTAATACTGCGCGTACATCTCGCTGTAGCGCTCGTCCAGCCAGATGCCCAGATAGGCTTTGCCGGTCACATAACCCTTGGTCATCAGATCGTCCGCGATCTTGTTCACGTCATTGACGGGGATCGCAAAGCCCAGTCCCTCAACGCCGGAGGAGGAGTACTTCGCGGTCACGACGCCGACCACCTGGCCCAGGCTGTTATACACCGGGCCGCCGGAGTTGCCGGGGTTCACCGCGGCGTCGACCTGGAACATGTTGATGGACTCGGAGTCCTGGGTAGTGATTACGCGGTCCAGCGCGCTCACATGGCCGGTGGACATGCTGAACTCCAGCTCACCCAGGGGGTTGCCCACGGCGTAGACCGTGTCGCCCACACGCAGGCTGTCGCTGTTGCCGAACACGGCAGGGGTCAGGCCGGTGGCCTCGATCTTGAGGACAGCGATGTCGTTGGCCTGCTCGGTGCCCACGATCGTGGCGGTGTATTTGGTGCCGTCATGAAGCATGACCGTAATGGGGGAATTCTGCTGCACGGCGTACTCGATGACGTGGAAGTTGGTGACGATATAGCCGTCGTTGGAGATGATGAAGCCGGAGCCGCTGACGGCGGAGGAACTCTGCATGCCAAAGTAGTTGGTAAAGGTCACGTCGGTGGTGATGCCGACCACCTGCTTGCAGGCCTGCTCATAGATCTGCGCGCCTGTGAGACCGGTGGTCTCGCCGCTGACAGCGCTGACTACCGCGCTTGCGCTCAGGCTGCTCTGCCGATCGGAGACCTCGGTGATCGCTGTCTCGTTGTCGCTCAGGCGGGTCTCCAGTGCGTCGATCCGGTCGTTGAGCTTACCTGCCGTCAGGGCGGAGCCCAGGCAGCCGCCCAGCAGGGCGCAGACCAGTGCCAGGCAGGCAACCCGCAGGAACTTGCCGGTCTTTCCCGGCTTCTTTTGCTTTGTCTCCTTCACGGGGCGCTCGGGTGGGCAGTAGTAGCGGGGCGGAACGGTGCTCTCCCCCGCGGGTTCATAGTGCGCGTCGGCGTAGACCTGCTCCCGGTATTCGTCCCGGTTGTAGTGGTACTCGCCGGCGGCGGGCGTTTCGCCGCTCGCGGCTGCCGGTTCCGCTTCGGTCTCGTTCACAGGACGATCCTGGATCTCGGCCTCTACCGCGGATTCATTTTGGATTTCCGTCTCCAGCTGGGGATCGGAAGGTGTTTCTGTCTCGGTCACGGGTTCGTTCAGGGATTTCGCAATGGGTTCACTGCTGTTTTCTTCGCGAACTTCGCCGGCCTCTTCTTCAGGCACGAACATGGATGTTTCCCTCTTTTATTTGGATTGGCCGATTGTGAAACCCGTTTCACACCCGGCTTTTTTCTATGGCTGTAATATAATCGGAATTTGTGACCTGGTTATGAACAAAGTCCCAAGATTTTTTTAACATTCCGCAAGATATTTGTAAACGGCCGGAGCAAATCTCCAGCCGTTTCTCACATGCGCAACAGAATATCCACATTCTCGGTGCTGTACTCGATCTGCTCCGAAAAGCGGCGCAGATGCTCGGGTTCGAAGCCCTCCGCCGCGTCCCATGCAGCCACGAAGGCCGTGCTCTCCCGGGCATAGCGCAGTAGTTTTTCCATCCCAACATCCGCCGCCCGCTCCAGCTGGCGGTAGAGGAGATACTGCAGCACGCGGTCATAGCGCGGCCCGGTACTGAGCCGCAGCCCGGGCAGGGCCTCTGTCAGTGCCGAGAGTTCTCCCAGCCAGCGCTCGTCGATGGCTTCGGTCTCCGCCATGCGGGAAAGATAAGCTGCCGAGGGCTTTTCCCCGTCAAAGCGCAGGGAAGCGGGGTCGGCTTCAAGTCCGAGTTGAGAGAGCAGTTCCCGCATGGACAGCGTTTCTCCGCTCTCGTCGTCGAGAAAGCGCAGCGGCTCCCCGCTCTCCAGCAGCAGAGCGCAGACCGCCTCGCAGCTGAGGCCCAGACCGCAGAGCTCGGTATCCACCAGGTCCTCATAGAAGCGGGGGTGCAGAGCGCAGATATCGCAGAGCGCATCCTCCCCCAGCTCGATGATCAGTTCACAGAGGCCGTCCGCGCGCAGGAAGGGGCAGCGCTCGTCCCCGGTCAGGGCAAAATGCGCGCCCTCCCCGTCCCGCGTGATGCTGCGGCGGAGCTTGTCGCCGAGTTCGCCGGAGACTTCCTTATAATATTCATCGCTCTCACTGTCCACGTCGATCTCCCAGCCGCGGCAGCAGGAGTGCCGGCAATCCCCCGCCCGGCAGGCAAAGCGCTCATAAAAGTCCGGACAGATACTCATGGCGCGCGCCTCAGGCCCAGCTGCCAGAAGGCCACGGCGCTGGCGGCCGCCACGTTCAGGGAGTCCACCCCGTGGCTCATGGGGATGCGCACCGTGTAGTCACAGTCGGCGATGGTGCCGTCGGCCAGGCCCTCCCCCTCGGTGCCGAGCACGACGGCAAGCTTGTCCTCCGCCATCAGGCCCGGATCGTCGATGGACACAGAATCCTCCCGCAGGGCCATGGCTGCGGTCCTGAATCCGAGGGCGTGCAGGGTCTCGAGACCGGGTTGCGGCCAGTCCGTCAGCTCCTCGCCGATGTGGGTCCAGGGGATCTGAAAGACCGTTCCCATGCTGACGCGCACGGCCCGGCGGTAGAGCGGATCACTGCAGGAGGGCGTGAGCAGTACGGCGTCCATGCCGAGAGCGGCAGCCGAGCGGAAGATCGCCCCCACGTTGGTGGGGTTCATGATGTCCTCAAGGACCGCGATGCGCCTCGCACCATTGAGCACCGTCTCCAGTGTGGGAAGCGGCCGGCGGCGCATGGCGCAGAGGACGCCCCGGGTCAGGGGAAAGCCTGTCAGCTCTGTCAGCACCGATAGCGGCGCCGTGTAGAGCGGAGTGTCCCCGCAGCGCGCCACCACTTCCCGGGCCTGACCCTCGATGTGCTTGCGCTCCATGAGGAGTGACACGGGCTCATAGCCCCCGTCCAGCGCGCGCAGGATCACGTTCGGGCTCTCGGCGATAAAGAGGCCCTTCGTGAGATCGGCCCGACTCTTGAGCTGGCCTTCCGTCAGGCGGGCGTACACATCCAGCTCCGGCGCGGCAAAGTCTGTGATTTCGATGATGTTGGCCATAGTGTTTCTCCTTGCAGAGATTTCCGCACCATTATATCCTCCCCTCTCCTTTCTTTCAAGTTTTTGCGCGATCTTCCTGAAAGTCCGTTCTAAAGGACACCAAGTTATGTATACTCAAATCACAAAAACAAAGAGACGCAAAACCGTGTCTCAAAGGGAGGATATAAATATGAAAGAAGAAATCATCACCACCAGCACCGGTATGCAGAACGTGACCGAGCTGCTGTATCTGGCGGCCCTGCTCCTGGGCGGCCTGCTCACGGCGCTGCTGTAAAACGCTGCGTAGGGGCGCTTCACGAAGCGCCCGCGAAGGATCATGTCTTTTTCTGTGAAAAACCCGGGCGAATCCGCTTGTCCCCACGGATTCGCCCGGACTTTTCAGTTTACATAATATAGTTTGCTATACTTCTTGGATCATCCCTAAGAACCATTCTTACAAATTCTTCAGACCGTCGTACAACTCATCAAAAGATTTCTGCCCCGCACAGCGGCCAAAGGACAGCTCCCGGTTCTCGCCGAACTCCAGCAGAAAGCATTTGGTCATCTCCTCCACCGTCTGCTCCAGCGTGGTGAAAAACTGGCGGTAGGCCAGGTTCCAGCCGCAGCTCCCCTCTTCAAACTGCGACAGGATCAGTGATTCCGTGACCTGATCCAGCGGGTACATTTTCAGATGCATCAGCTCGTGGACGATGACTTCCTCCAGGTTTTCCTGTTTGGGATTCACGGCGTTCAGCAACAGGATCGCTTTTCTGTCGTCACAGTCCACCTTGAAGTCGCCGGTCTTGGTCCAATTTGGATCGTCCACCAGCTCCAGTCTGACGTCCCAGGCCGGAGCCAGGCGCAGCTTCTTCACCCACTTGTCGAAGAGCCTTACAAGCGTTTCATTTTCCATTCTCATTTCTCCGCGGCATCCCGCGCCTCCCGCAGGCTGATCCCCCGCTCGCGAGCGATCCGGGCCAGGTCCTCAAACTCCGCCTTTTCCCGCACGGTGCCCCAGCCCTCGGCGCGCTTGATGCGCACCGGGCCGTATTCCGTCTCCTCTGTGCGCAGGCTGCGCTGCAGCGTATAGCGCGCGCAGGCATACTCCCGCACGCCCAGCGTCGTCGTGTGGCGGAACAGAAGGCGCAGCATCTCGTCCCGCTGCTCCGCGCGGCACATGCAGGTTAACATAATTCCAGGTCTCGACTTCTTCATGCCGATGGGCGTGGTGTAGACGTCCAGCGCCCCGTCGGCAAAAAGCCGCTCTACAGCAAAGCCGATCTCCTCCCCGCTCATGTCGTCCAGGTTGCAGACAAGCTCCAGCACCCTGTCGCCGTCCTGTCCGCTCTCGCCCCATAGGGCGCGCAGACCGTTTGCCGCCTCGAAGTCCTTCTTCCCTGTGCCGAAGCTGCTCTTTTCCACCCGCAGCACAGGCATGGGGCCAAAGGACTGCACGAAATGCCGCAGCAGCGCCGCGCCCGTGGGCGTGCAGAGCTCGCCGCGGATCTCCCCGCTGTACATGGGGATGCCGCGCAGCAGCCGCTCCGTGGCCGGGGCCGGGACAGGCAGCAGCCCGTGGGCGCACTTCACCTTTCCGCTCCCCACATGCACCGGGGAGGCCAGGATGCGATCCGGTTTCAGCTCATACAGCAGCCAGCAGACGGCCAACACGTCGCTCAGCGCGTCCCAGGAGCCCACCTCGTGCAGGTGGATGTTCTCCACGGGTTTGCCGTGCACCGCGCTCTCCGCCTCGGCGATCGCATCGTAGACCGCAGCGACGTCGGCCCGCACCGCCTCCGGCACTTCCAGCGCCGCAATGCGGGCGCGGATCTCGGCAATGTCGGTATGGCGGTGATGGTGCTGCTCCGCTTCCCCCTCCTCGTCGCCTTCGATGACAACGGAGACGTGGGTACCGCGCAGGCCGCACTTCTCATCCGGCGCGGCAGAGACCGTGATCTCCGCCGGCAGCGCGGTGTTCAGCCGACGCAGGAAGTCTGTGGGATCAGGGTGCAGCTCCAGCAGCGCGGCGGTGAGCATATCGCCAGCGGCGCCCATGCCGCAGTCCAGGTACAGTGTTTTCATAGTGCTGTTTTTCTCCCCTTCGGGTCGATTTCAATGCTTGCAAAGTCCGCGCCGAGTAGCTCGCGGATCGTCGGCAGCTCCGCCTGCGCCCGGGCAAGCTGCACTTCGGGAAACTGCAGCAGGGCGCTCTCCCCGGATGTACGGACGCGAAAGTCCGTATAGCCCCGGGAAAAGAGCCAGTCCTCGCTGCGCTCGATGGCGGCAAGACGTTCATTCGTGATCGCTTCCCCGGTCTTCACCCGCGTCGCCAGGCAGGCGTAGGCGGGCTTGTCCCAGGTGAAGAGCCCCGCCTCCCGGGAGAGGCGGCGGATCTCCGGCTTCGTAAGGCCGCAGAGCCGCAGGGGCGAGAGGATGCCCAGCTCCCCCAGCGCCCGCATGCCGGGCCGGTCGCCCGCTTCGTCGCTGGCGTTGGTGCCGTCCAGCAGGACGGAGAAGCCGTCGGCTGATGCGTGGGCGATTATGGTTGACATAATGTTGATCTTGCAGTGGTAGCAGCGATCCGGGCCATTGGCTCTGACCGCCTCGCTGCAGAGTGCGTCCACCGGCAGCACCACTGGCTCCGCGCCCAGCTCCCGGCAGAGGCGCATGGCGTCCCGGTACTCAAAGTCCGGCTGAAACTGGCTTTTTACATAGTAAGGCCGGATCTCCGCACCGGCTTGGATGCCCGCGTACAGCAGATATGCCGAATCCACCCCGCCGGAGAAAGCCAGCGCACAGCGGGGGTATTGGGTAAAGAATTCTTGTAAGGTCATATAGAAGCACCCTCAGGGATGCACCACATCCTCCGAACTGCGTGAAAAGGCGAGCTGTTTTTTTGTCAGACGAAGCCAAAAAAACGCAGGAATACTTTGTGTATTTCAAGTGTTTTTGGCAAAGTATGGCGGAAAAACAGCCGACTTGGCGCGTAGGGCGGAGGGTGGGGTGGATCCCCTAATCCAAATGATTGATCATGCTCGCCATATAGCCTGCGCCGAAGCCGTTGTCGATGTTCACCACCGAGACGCCGCTGGCGCAGGAGTTGAGCATGGAGAGCAGGGCCGCGATGCCGCCGAGGCTCGCCCCGTAGCCCACACTGGTGGGCACGGCGATGACCGGGCAGTCGGCCAGGCCCCCGATGACCGAGGGCAGCGCCCCCTCCATCCCGGCCACGGCCACGATGACCCGGGCGCTCATGATCTCCTCCATGTGGCTTAAAAGCCTGTGGATGCCGGAGACGCCCACGTCATACAGCCGCACGACCCGGTTCCCCAAGGCCTCGGCAGTGACGGCGGCCTCCTCGGCCACGGGGATATCGCTGGTGCCGCCGGTGGCGACCACCACGGTTCCCTTGCCTGTGGGCTCCGGCAGTATTCCGACAATACCGGTTTTGGACTGGGGATCATAGCGAAGCGGCAGTTCACTTCCCACCAGCGCCGCGGCCTCCGCGGTCATGCGGGTGATGAGCACGGTCTCCTGTCCGTTTTCGCGCATGGCCCGGGCGATGCCCAGGATATGCGCCGGCGTTTTGCCCGCGCCGTAGATGACCTCGGGCACGCCCTGCCGCAGCCCCCGGTGCAGATCCACCTTGGCGTATTCGCCGATCTCCCGGATGGGCTGCATCTTGAGCTTGAGCACCGCGTCCTCCACAGGGACGCTCCCGTCCTTCACCGCCTCCAGCAGGGCAGTGATCTCCTGCTTGTCCATCAGCAGAGTACCTCCACATCGTCTCCGGCCTTCGCCGTGCCCGCCTCAAGCACGCGCACGAAAATGCCCTCCCGGGGCATGACGCAGTCGCCGGCCTGCTGCCGGATCGCGCAGTCGGCATGGCACTCCTTGCCGATCTGGGTCACCTCGCAGAGGGCCGAACCCACGCGCAGCTTTGTCCCCACCGGCAGGGTGTGGACGCTGATGCCGTCCACCAGCACGTTCTCCGCGAAAGCGCCGGGCAGCAGCGGGAAAGCAATCTTCTCCTGCAGTTTTCTCACGCTCTCGGCGCTGAGCAAACTCACCATCCGGTGCCAGTCGCCGGCATGGGCGTCCCCGGGGATGCCCAGATGGGGCTGCAGCTCGATGCTCTCCACCGGGTGCTTCTGCTGGCCCTTCTTCTCACTGACACAGACGGCCAGAATGCTTCCTTTCATGTTCATCCCTCCCGATGATAGTCGCCGTGGACGCCGCCGGTCTTCTCCACCAAGCAGAGATCCGTGATCGTCATGTCCTTCTGCACGGCCTTGCACATGTCATAGACCGTGAGGGCTGCCACGCTCGCCGCGGTCAGCGCCTCCATCTCCACGCCGGTGCGCCCGCCGCAGCGAACCTCCGCGAGGATGTCCACCGCGAGCCGCTCCTCATCCAGCGTCAGCTTCAGATCAATGCCGTCGATGAGGATCGGGTGGCACATGGGGATCAGATCCGGCGTGCGCTTGGCGCCCATGACGCCCGCGATCTGCGCCACGGTCAGCACGTCGCCCTTCTTCATGCCGCCGGAGCGGATGAGCGAAAAGGTCTGCTCATTCACCAGGACGCTGGCCTTCGCCGCCGCCGTGCGGATGGTCACAGGCTTTTCGCCCACGTCCACCATCTTTGCACGGCCCTGGTCATTGAAATGCGTGAAATCAGCCATTGCTGTCCACTCCTTTGTCTATTTCCTACTAAACGAGTATTATATACCATGGAACGAGCAATTGCAATCATCCTCGCCCTGCTCAAAGTGGGATAAATGATCCGCTTTTCACCCGGAATCAGGCAATACGAGATCCTTCGCTTCGCTCAGGATGACAAAAACGATCGGCCGCTCGTCACGAGCGGCCGGTCGCTTCTTCGTAATAGTAATTCACCAGCAGATCCACACAGGCGCCGTAGCTCTTGAGGCCCAGCTCCTGGTCGTAGCTGTAGAGGAAATTCTCATACACCGTGTTCGACACGGTCTGCACCGGGGTCTCGAAGCGCTGCCAGTAGTCCCGGTTCGCCGCAAAGTCCCGCAGCACCGGCTCCGAGAGCGTCCCGTACACTTCCTGCCAGGCCTCCCGGTCCGCCGAATAGAGGGCGTTCCCCAGGTGGGTGTAGGCAAGCAAACAGGCGGAGTAGCAGTAATCCGGGTCGCCGTAGAGAAGGCTTGCCATCACGGCGCAGAAATTGGCTTCCTGCTCCTTGGCCACGCCCCGCTGGTGGGCCAACTCATGGGCTACGGTGGAGGCGAAGAGGGCAGGCGGAAAATCCGTGTTCACGTTGGCCTCCGCCGTGAAAGGGAAGAAAAAGCCGGTGAAATCCGTATAGCTCATGACCTTGGAGAAAAACACGCCCTTGGCCCGCACAGCCGGACCCGCGAGGCAGGGAAAGCGCTTTTCCGCCTCCCGGTAGACCTCCGGGGATCTGGCGAGGATCGCGGCGCGGTCGGCGGCGCAGCAGCAGTCTGCGTCCCGGTCGGTCTGCGCTGCATAGGCATTGCAGAGCCCGGCGAAAAAGGCGGTGACGGTTTTGAGCTGCTCCACCGAGACCGGCTCGCTCTCGAGCCCGCTCTGCCGGGCGAAATCGTCCCCATAATAGAACACGCCCCACAGCAGGCAGAAGCCCGCGTAGACCGTGAGCCCGGCGCTTGCGAGGGTGATAATAATTATGTAAACTTGTTTGAGCCGTTCTTTCCGCAAGATCAGATTTTTGATAGATATGATTATGTAAACTATAAGTGTCGCAGCGGCCAGCCCGATCAGCAACTCAGCCACGGAGAAGGGCACACGGGACGTGAGCAGGCTCAGCCCCCGGTGGACCGGCCGCACGAAACGGGCCGAGAGCCAGCGGTTCAGGGCATGGCTCCGCCGCGTCAGCAGATGGGCCGCGATCACAGCGGCGCTGACGAGCAGGAGCACATGCCGCCCGGGGGTCAGGCGGAAGATGGAGTTTTTCGTCTTTGTCTGTTCCATGGGACTATTTTACACGAGCGCCGCGCCGCTGGCAAGACGGGAAAACTTTTTCCAGCAGTGCGTAAGCATTTGTCCGATTTTGCGTTATGATGGGTGAAAGGAGGCGGAGGCTTTGACCGATACCGAGATCATCTCCCTGTTTTTCGCCCGCTCCGAGCAGGCGATCGCGGCGCTGGGCGAGAAATACGGGGCCATACTGCGGCGGATCGCCCGGAATCTCCTGCAAAACGAGGAGGACGCCGAGGAATGTGTCAACGACGGCTATCTGGCCGTGTGGAACACCGTGCCGCCCAAAAAGCCCGATCCCCTGCTGCCCTACGCTGCGCGCATCGTGCGGAACAGGGCGCTGTCCATGCTGCGGCGCAGAGGGGCGGAAAAGCGCAGCGGCTACCTGCTGGCGCTGGACGAGTTGTGTGATCTGCTGCCTGACGGCGAGGATCTGCAGGCGCGCATCGACGCCCGGGAGCTGGGCCGCAGCATCGACCGGTTTCTTGACACGCTCACGCCCGAAAACCGCGCGCTCTTTCTGCGGCGCTACTGGTACGGCGAGAGCGCAGAGGAACTGGCAAGGTGCTTCGGCGGCACGGAAAACCGCATCAGCGCCAGGCTTTTCCGTATGCGGCGGGCGCTGAAAAAACAGCTGGAAAAGGAGGGATTCACGCCATGAAGGAAGAAATCATGCTGCATGCGCTGGAAGAGATCCGCGACGAGCACTTGCTGGAAGCGGCGCTCTATGTTTCTGTCCCAAAGGCACCGCGCAGGACGAAGCGGCTTGTCCGCGTGCTGCTGATCGCGGCCGTATTGACCACGCTCTTCTCCGTCACCGCCTTTGCGGTCTGGCAGGGCGTCTTCCGTGCCCGCGTCCCGGAGCCGGACGAGGAGATCACCTTCCATGTGCTGAACTCCGATTTCAATGACACGCATGGTCAGCTGATTCCCCGGAAGTTCCAGCATGTGGGCATGCTGGTCACCGTAGACGGCGCGGAGGAAGGGCACTGGGTGCTGCTGCGGGATCGCTGGCTGCCGGAATCCGTGGCCACCAGCGAGCGGCTGGTGCGGTCCAGCTTTTACGACACCATGGACTTTTTCAGCGACCACAGCATGTATGTAGGTTGGCGGCAGCGCCCGCTGGAGCAGCTTCTGGAGGAAGCGCAGCTGAGCGCCGGGGAGGCCAAAAACTGGTATACCGGCATCCGCTGCGAAATGCCCCATCTCGGTCCCCTCTTCGATCTCACGGTCTACGACGCGACGACGCTCTATGCCCGTCCGCTGCTCTTCGGCGCGGCGGAGTGGGCCACGGCACAGATCGTGCGGGAAGGGACACTGGGAAGCTATCAGCTGCTGGAAGTGCAGGTGCGTTACAGCGCCATCGAGCGTGCAGGCAAGACGATACCGGCCGACGTGCAGAACCACGTGCTGCTCTACGAGCCGACGGAGAAATATCTGATCCGCATCAGCGGCAGCGACAGCGCCTATGACTTTGAAACGCTGGAGAAGATCGGCGAGAATCTGGAGGTGCTGGTCACAGACTTTGAGACGCAGCTGCCGGAGATGGCCTCGGATTACCTCTACTGCGACCTGGGGCGGGGGTAAGCTGCGGCAAAAGCGGGAGCGCCATGCGCTCCCCTGCTATCCTGCAGGAAATATGACGAAGCCGGGGCTGTGGATTCCCACAGCCCCGGCTTTCTGTTTCTTATTCAAAAATGACCTGCGCGCTGTCGGCATAAAAGAGGGAGAGGTACTCCTCCAGCGTGGCGTTCATCGCGTGGATCTGCTCCGCTGCAGCCTCGCCCACATAGCGGTAGTGGCAGGGGTCGCTGTCGCGGCCGGTCAGGGTCTCGCTCCCGGCGGGGTAGCGCAGGATGAAACCGTATTGCCAGGCGTTGTCCCGCAGCCAGCTCTGGAGCGCTTCGTCCTCCGCAAAGTCCACCGCCAGCCCCAGCTCATGCTCGCTGGTGCCCGGAAGAGCCACCCGCATCTTGGCGATCTCGGCCGCCTCGTTTTCGCTCAGGCTGCCGCCGGCAAGCAGGCCGCGCATCGTCTCGTCATAGAGTTCCAGCTGCTCGGCGCTGCTCCGGTAGCCCGCCGTCAGCCGCGGCGCGAAGCCAGCCTGTCGGGCGGCGCTTAAAAGCTCCTCCAGGGGCTTTTTTATGTTCTTATCCACCTGCAGTCCCTCGACGTCGCTCAGGTGGGGCGTAAAACCGCAGTTGTCCACCCCGTTCCAGGGGTTAACCAGCACCGTCAGCCTGCTGTCCTGCCCGGACTGGCGCCAGGTACTCAGCCGCAAGCCCAGAACCACCAGGAGTAGCACCGCCAGGACCGCGAAGACGATCTTGACCCAGGGTTTGACTTTTTTCCGCTTCGCCGCAAGCTGCTCGCTCTGCATCCGGTCGTCCTCCTTTCGGCTCAGCGTTTTGCTTTAGTTCATAAGGAATATATGGCAAAACAGCTTAGCTGTTTCGCTGCGCCGCATAGCGGCGCGGCAAATAGCTTTTGGCTTTTCGCCATCCTATCATCATAATGGATTGCACTTATCTTACCATACAAAAGACGAAAAAAACAGGCGCTTTGTTTCTTTTTAAGAAAGCTTAAGGAATTCTTTCCCGGAAAAGATCTTCAGCGGCCGCGGCGCATCTGCAGGTATTCTTCCAGCGTCACGCCCAGATCGGTGATCTCTTTGGCGTAGCGCTCGCCCACATAGCGGTAATGCCAGGGCTCATAGATGATGCCCGTGATATCGGTCGTCCCGTTGGGGTAGCGGAGGATAAAACCGTATTTCCAACAGTTTTCCATGAGCCAGGCCTGGGTTTTCGTCTCCTCCTGGCCCTCGTCCAGGATGGGATAGATCTCATCGATGATGTCCGTAGACAGGCCCAGCTGATGCTCGCTGGTGCCGGGCACAGCCACAGCCTGGGCCGCGATGGCCGGGGCCTCCGAGGCTTCATTTCCCTCCAGGATCACGCGCAGCACCTTGTTATCAAACAGCGCCTGCTGGTTCTGCTGCGTGCGGAAGGCAGAGCAGATCCAGGGGTGGCCGCCGCCCTCGCGGCAGTCGGCGATCATCTGCTCCAGCTTGTCGGCGCAGCGCACATCCATGAAATAGTCCGTGCCGAACTCCCGGCCCACCTGCTGCAGCTCCGGATCGTAGTCCTCGGGCAGCGTGTTCCAGGGGTTGACCAGGATCAGCAGCTCCGGCTCCTCCAGCTCGCGCAGGGCGGCGCGTTCCGCCGGCTGCCCGGTGAGCGCAAACTGCGCGGCCCGCACCGTCTCCTCTTCCAGAAGATGGCGGGCTTCCAGGGTCTCAACAGCGGTGCCGGTCATGGCGCGGGCCAGCCGCTCCCCCGCCTGCCAGCGCTGGCGCTGCTCATTGGCGGCCAGGGTCAGCTGGATCATCACGCCCAGCATCACGCCCAGCGCGGCAATGACGCCGAAAAAGATCTTTGCCGCTGCTCTTTTCTTTGGTTTCGTCTTTGCTTTTACCATGGGTACAGTCCTTAAAAATCGATGATTCCCAGATGCTCCAGCAGGATCTTCAGCCCGATCAATATCAGGATCACGCCGCCCAGCCGCTCCGCCTTCGCCTTATAGCGCATGCCGAACACATGCCCGATGTAGATGCCCGCGGCGGAGAGCAGAAAAGTCGTCACGCCGATCAGAGCCGCGGCGGGCAGGATCTTCACCTCCAGGAAGGCGAAGGTCACGCCCACGGCCAGGGCGTCGATGCTGGTGGCGATGGCCAGCAGCAGCATGGTGCGAAAACCGAAATCGTCGCTCAGCTCATCCTCATCCCCGAAGGACTCCTTGATCATATTGGCGCCGATCAGCCCCAGCAGGAGAAAGGCGATCCAGTGGTCGATGCTCTGGATCATGGCCTCAAATCGATAGCCCAGCAGCCAGCCGATCACCGGCATCAGGAACTGGAAGCCGCCGAAATAGAGCCCGGCCAGCAGCAGATGCTTCGTCTTCAGGCCGCGGACCGACAGCCCCTTGCAGATGGAGACCGCAAACGCGTCCATACTCAGGCCGATCGCGATCAGAAACAGCTCAGCAATATGCAAATTCGTTCACCTCTGTAAGAGATTACTTTATACCCGAGATAAAGAAAAGTCAAATGGAAGCTATTGGAACGGGGCAACTTGCGTTCCGCTTCCGCCGGCAGGAAGGCCAAAACAGCAGCCCCTGGGCAGGGCTGCTGTTTTCGCACCGGTCATGTTTCCAGTCTGCTCAGTTTATACGGCTGTTCGACTGGGCCAGGCCGTAGTGCAGCTTCTGGTTTTCGCTCAGCTCCCAGCCGTTCAGGATCTCTTCCCCGATAGCGATCAGTTCCTTCTCGGAATAGCGGTGAAAACCGCCCAGACCAAAGCCGGAATTTTGATAAGTCTGACAGTAGAAGAAATCCGAGTCCTCAAGATAGCCGACGCAGTTTACCGCATA
>Ga0310697_10003811_pt1 | contig 15105 bp, 8 predicted proteins | sample 172DNAGHGlowgp2_FD_203883 | JGI IMG/M metagenome (GOLD analysis project Ga0310697, IMG submission 203883) | Sheep rumen microbial communities from Palmerston North, Manawatu-Wanganui, New Zealand - 1728 DNA GHGlow gp2 (v2) (version 2) | ecosystem: Host-associated > Mammals > Digestive system >... | reverse complement strand
TTCCGGTGAATTTCTTTTTTCTAATTTGATAGCTGAAAATTAGAATTAACCAAAGAAAAAAAATGAACCTTTTTCAAAAGTCAGCCCCAATACTCTGCCTTTTTGCCCTGGCCATCGGACTTGGCGCGTGCTCCTCGGACCGCGGGAAAGTAAGCCATGCGGAATTCTGCAAGAACAAGTACGTAGCGGCCGAAGAACTTTTCAAGAAACAAAAATACGGCAGGGCCCAAGACAAGCTAGAAGAAATCCTCAGCCTCTGTGCGGGCACGGGCTATATGGAACAGAGCCAGTTCCTGCTGGCCGAAAGCTATTTCAACCTGGAAGAATGGATTGAAGCCCGTGGCGAGTACGGTTCCTTTGTCTTGAATTTCCCAGGATCTCCCTTTATCGAGACCGCAGAGTTCCGCAAGGCCATTTCCTCTTTCAACATAGAGTTCAAGGTGGCCCGAGACGAATCCAACACCACCACCGCTATGAGGGACTTTGAGCGCTATCTGTCCAACTACCCCGACTCCCCCCTTAGGGATTCCGTCAACTACTATTACGGGCTACTGGTGGAACGTATGGCCGAAAAGGAATTCCAGACCGCACGACTCTATTACCGCATGGACAAGTACCAGGCCGCCGTCATCTACCTCAAAGAATTCCTGGACACCTACAAGGTGAGCAAGCGCCGCAAGGACGCCTTCAAGATTATCGTGGATTCTTACATAGAGCTGGACCAGTTCGAGCCCGCCCGCGATTACCTCACCATGATGCGGGGCGAATTCGCGGGTGACGACGACATGGAAAAGATCTTCAAGAAAAACGAAAAGAATATTGCTAGCGCCGAAAAAGATTTCGAAAAGCGCATGAAAAAAGATTCCAAGAAAAAGAAAGAAGACAAAGAAGACAAGGAAATGACAAACTAGCCTTATGGTTTCCCTTGCAAAAAAGATTCTGTGTCTTGCATTCGTGCTTACGGTAACATCCCTTGCGGAAACCGAAAACAGCACGGACATTCACGACAATTCCAGAATCGCCCTATTTTTGCAGCCGGGGATTTCCTTTCTCAGCTTTGACCAGCGGGAATACTTTCAAGACGCTATCGACACCATCCACCACGAATTCTTGACACAGGCTCTAGACAAGCGGGACAGCGCCAACGTGGCCAAGCAGGACTTTCAGAAAGTGAACTTCTGTTTCCCGATTTACGCTGGGCTGCAGTTCCAGCTGCGACAGGACCATTTCGTAAGTATAGGCGCAGGTTACATTCACGATAACGAATCCGTAGTACTTGTAGACCAGAACAAACGCTCCCACCACTACAGCTACACCATCCAGGGATTCCCGCTTTTTCTGGAATACCGGTTCGCCATCCCAGTGAACCTAATGTCACTCAGTAACGAAAGCCTTTTCAGTATCGCCTTGCGTTGGTACTGGACGCTCCCCCACACCGAAATTTACACCAGCTGGGGCAAGCTCGCCGCAGAGACTCCTTATTACGGCTCCGGATTCGGGCTCAGCATCGGCTACCTGCTGTTTAACTGGAAAAGCCTCTATGTTTATGGCGACCTGGGTTACAGCTACATTTCGGTCAAGTCCAAGAAACAGTATGCCGACATCGTGCCCGACGGCCCCGAAGAAAAGGCCAAGTGGAACATCGGTGGAATCCAACTGCAAATCCGTGTAAGCTTTGGCGCCTGGAATAAGCCCGTGGTCATAGAAGACAGCACGGCTACAACGGACAGCACCGTTGTTGCAGGGGACAGCAGCAAAACTGTGGGTAAGGACGGTTCGGCTGCAGGCAAGGAAAGCGCGACCATCGTTACAAAGGACAGCGCCGCACCATCAAGCGCCGAAAAACAGGCGCCTGCTCTGGAGGCAAAACAGCCTGCAAGCGAGCCTGCAAAAGTGAACGAACAGGCAGCTCCACCCGCAAGCAAAAAAAGTGAGCAACCTGCACGCCCAAGCGCCGAAGCACGGCCGGAGTAGGCCATGCACTACGCCGAGACCCACTTCAAGTTCAGGCTGCCCTGGTCCCTGCTGTACAGGCCCTGGCCCGAAATTTTCACGGACGCACCGTTCCAGTTTGTGCCGGGCAAAACGCCCCTGCTGTGGATTGTGGTGCGGGACGCCCACCGGTTCCCAGCCGCCATCAAGAGCCTAGAAATTTCAATCCGGCGCCTAGGCGAAAACAGCCCCGACGAAACCCGGCGTTTTGACAATCTGGAGCTAAAGGCGGACCAGCCCTTCCACTTTTTCCCTGTAGGAATCGGTGCGCTGGAACCCGGCCTCTACGAGATTTTCCCGAAGGTCGTTGCGTACCGCAACGGCAAGGAACGGACCTTCCAGCGCTGGAACTTTCCGGGCCTGAAACCCTCGCCGCTGAAAATCCAGGTGCTCCGACACGAGCTTCCCAAACCCGAAGGATATGCCGCCGGCGAAATGCACTGCCACACCTACTATTCGGCGGACCATGTGGAATATGGAGCAAGTCCAGCCGTAATGCAGCAGGCGGCAGAGGCCGTAGGACTCGACTTCGTGAACTTTACGGACCACGCCTACGATTTCGCCTTTGCCGTCGAGGACTACACCAAAGAAGCCCCTTCGGCATCGGCGCGTTTCCAGAACCTGAAAGACGAAATCGCCGCACTCCCCGCAAAGCCGCTCCTTATCGCCGGCGAAGAAATCTCCGCAGGCAACAGCAAGGGCGAAAATGTGCACATGACCGCCCTCGGGCCCAGCGCCTACCTGCCTGGCCTCGGCGACTGCGGACGCTACTGGCTAAACAACAGGCCCACGCTCCCCATCGGGCGCATCCTCGAAATGACGGACGCGCCCTGCTTTGCCGCACACCCCCTGCAGCAAATGGGCACGCTTGAAAAATTCATCTTCCGGCGCGGCTACTGGAAAACTGCAGATCTGCACCTAGACGCAAGGCACCCCGTTCGCGGTATCCAGTTCTGGAACGGAATCCGCGACGAAGGATTTAAGCTGGGTCGCGCCTGGTGGATCGACGAACTGGGCAAAGGAAACTTCCTACTCCCCATCGGCGGAAACGACGCCCACGGCGACCTAAACGACACCACCTTCGTGCGCCTGCCGCTTTTCTCCCTGGGGAACAACCGCCACCACGTCTTCGGAAAAGTCCGCACCGTCGTGAAAGGGGGAAGCCTCCCCCTCGCGTCTGCCGCTGACGCGGCTTCCGCTACCCCCTCTGCGGGGACACCCCGCAACGCCCCCTCGCTGGAATCATTGCAGCAAGCCTTCGCAGGCGACAACTGTTACATCACCGACGGCCCCGCTCTCTGGTGGGACCGCGAGGTCGACTCCGTAAAATTCCACGCCCAGAGCACTCAGGACCTGGGCGGCGGATTCCGTTACATACGCATCTATGGTCGCCGCATTCTTGCGGGCGGCAAGTGGGCCACCAAAGAAGAAATTTGCCCCGAAAGCCTCGTGGCCGCAAGCCAGAACGAGACCATCACGGTCCACAGTTCAGGCTATGCCTACCTGCGGGCCGAATGCGAAACCGCCACGGGCCGATTCGCCATGACTTCGGCAGCAGCCGTTTCTTAAAACAAAAAGCCCAACCTATCATCATGGCCGGGCTTCTTTTTTTTGCGTAGCAATTACAGGCTGGCGTGTGCGGCAATCTTGTAAATTGCAGTAACGTCAGCAGCCTTGAGCGGGACAAATCCCCAGCCGTCGCCTGGATTCAACTTTTCCACCATCTTCGGGATGTCTTCTTCCTTCGCGCCAAGTTCAGCGAAGTTGATGGGCATGCCGATAGAATGCAAGAACCGGCGGAAAGCCTTGATGCCTTCGAGCGCCGTAGCCTTCGGGTTCTCGAAGTTCATCTGACAGCCGAACACGCGGGTCGCCATCTGGGCAAAACGCATCACGTTGTGGTCCACCACGTATTCCATCCAGGCGGGCATAATGACTGCAAGGCCCGCGCCATGGGCGCAGTCATAAAGCGCCGAAAGTTCGTGCTCGATGGCGTGGCTGTTCCAGTCTTGACTGCGCCCGCAGCCCACAACGCCGTTGTGGGCTACCGTCCCCGCCCACATGATGTTCGCACGCACCTGGTAATTGGCGGGGTCGGCAATGGCGCGCGGGCCCTCCTTCACCATCGTTAAAAGCACCGCTTCGCACAGGCGGTCGGTAATTTCCACTTCCAGTGTGTTCGTGAAGTAGCGTTCAAAAACATGGGCCATGATGTCGGTAATGCCGCAGGCCGTCTGGTAGGCGGGCAACGTGCAAAGGAGCGCCGGATTCTGCACCGCAAACTTCGGGCGGATATGTTCGCTGCTGGCCCCTCGCTTAAGCATGCCGTCTTCCTTGGTCACTACGGAGTCGCCGCTACCTTCGGAACCGGCAGCCGCAATGGTCTGCACCACGCCAATCGGGAGCGCGCAGGCAGCCGAGGCCTTGCCCTCGTAAAAATCCCAGAAATCACCCTCGTAAGGAACGCCCATGGCAATGGCCTTGGAACTGTCGATGGTAGAGCCGCCGCCCACCGCAAGGATAAAGTCGATACCATTCTGGCGGACAATCTCGATGCCCTTGTACACGAGCGAATCGTGCGGGTTCGGCTTCACACCGCCCAATTCCACATGGGGGATACCAGCCGCATCCAGGCTCGCCTTCACGCGGTCGATGAGCCCCGAACGCACGGCAGAACCGCCACCGTAGTGGATAAGCACCTTGGTGCCGCCATACTTCTTGACAAGCGCACCGCATTCATTCTCGCGGTCCATGCCGAATACAAATTCCGTGGGGCTGTAAAAATTGAAATTTTCCATGTTTTCCTCTTTGTTTTTAATAATAATACAATGATTCTATGCCCAAAGTTGCCGTTTTTGGCCAAAATTCGTGTACAAAAAGAACCAAAAGCGACCCCTAACGGGGCCGCCTTGAATTTTTCGCACTAAATGCCTAGGGCTTATTTCCCGAGAATCTGTTCCTTGGAATACCCAAAGTAAGAAACGGCATTTTCAAGAGAAATCGCGCCATCGGCCACCATCTTCCTGGCGGTTTCAAGCTTTTCTGCCTCGGCCTTTTGACGTTCCTCTTCGGCTTTTGCTCGAGCATCCGCCAGTTCTTTGCGGAACTCGTCTCCGGCACTCACAAAGCCGTACTTTTGTCCAATACTTACAAATGCCATATCCAGTTCCTTTAGTGCGTCTCTGCCTATATACTCCTTTAAATATACACTTATTTTTTCCAATATGCAAGTAGCTTCTTTGTGTGGCATCTTGCGCAGCGATTCCTTGAATCGGGGCAACAATTCAAGCAATTTGTCCTTGTCATATGCATACTTCATTGCCACGATACCCATTGCCGTTGCGGTATCTTCGCAAGCAAAACAGTCGCTATCCGGAATATCCGCCATATTCACGAAGGCACAACGGAACGGAAGCACGGCCCTCCGAAAGAATTCAGGGTAGCCATCTTCAAGGTGGCTTATGGGATTCCAGTTCGCCTTTCCATTATAGAAAATAATCGCCATAGTAGGCAGCCCGTCAAAAATGCGGTTTCTGTCATAACGTTTCATCAAGGTCCGCGCATAACGGGCAACCTGATTAAGCGTATCAGGATCCTGTCCCGACTTGTGTTCCACCAGGATGCCCACAAGAACTGGTGCTCCTGTTGAGACATTCACGCGAAACGCAAGGTCCGCCTCGCCGGTGTCATCCACTTCGGAATAGGAATCGTGTTTACGTTTATTCGTATTTTTATCGTCCATAAATTCTCCATAACCATACGCGTTGAACGACCGCGCTGGCCGCTAAGGGTTGATCCCCAGTCTATACCGGGATTAAAAATTGTAGGTGATATGGAAAGGCGACCTGGTTCTGGTCGGCAAAGTCAGGGCAGCGTGCCTAGACCGAATGCGGTCAATATACAAAAGACCCTCGCTTAAAAGCCAGACCAAAATCCTCAATTTTTGCCGTTTTTGGCCAAATTTCGTGTACAAAAGGAGTTAAACAAGTTTTTTTGCACGTTTAGCCCATTTTTATGTTATTTTTAGTCTGGACATATTAGAGAGTTTTAGCTCTTGTTCTCTGGACGAAATCAGCAAATTTCACCTAACCGAGAACAAGGCGAACGCTCACGTGAATACGTTTAACAGGCCGCCCTTGGCGGCTTCTTTGGGCGTGTTTCGACAGGCTGTTGTCATTGCGAACCCCGAATAGGGGTGAAGCAATCTCAATCCAGCGTTCTGTCGCCCTTTGGGGGCGTGGGTCGTTTGCATTTATCGGTTATAGGCATTGCTGAGCCTCGTCCAGGTAAATGCAACGACTTGCGCCTTTCTTGTATCCATACAGAATCGGCATAATTCTTTGCAATGAAGCAGGGCAAAACTCCACAGGTTTTAACCGAAGGAGGCCGATATGACCTGTCATAAAATCAGCGGACTCACCGCACTTGCCCTAACTTTCATGTTCGCCGCCTGCGGTGGCGACAGTGGCAGCAACGCCGACGAAAAACTCGCAGTCGTTTCTTCTATCGACAAGCTGGACGATTGTACAGACAAACTTGAGGGAGACACCGTCTTTGTCAAGAGCGAAAAGGCGGACTACATTTGTTCAAACGGCAAATGGATAAACGCCGATTCCAGCGAGACGCAATCCGACAACGAATTATCATCATCGTCGGGCCAGGACGAATCGCCGTCTTCCAGCGATTTCCATTACAAGCAGGACTCCACTGCCTACATTCAGCCCCCGGTGGTGGCCATCAAGAACAAGTCCATCACAGGCGTTTCCCAAAAAGGCCCTTTCGTGACCGGCTCCCCCATAAAGGTTTATGAACTGGACGGCAAGACCTACGCCCAGACCGGCAAGAGCTTTACGGGCAAAATCACAAGCGACGACGGCAAATTTAGCGTATCGAACGTGTCCCTTGCAAGCCAGTACGCATTGCTGGAAGCTAACGGTTATTACCGTAACGAGGTCACCGGCGAAAAGTCCAAGGGCGCCATCACCCTCTATGCCATTACCGACCTTTCCGACCGCAAGAACGTAAACATCAACCTGCTCACCCACCTGGAATACGAACGAGTCCTTTACCTGGTGGGCACGGGAATCAACATCCCCGCAGCCAAGAAGCAGGCCGAAGCAGAAATTTTGAACGCCTTCGGCATTAGCGGCAAGTTCGAAAGCTCCGAAGACCTGGACATTTTCAGCAAGGGTGAAGGAAACGCCGCCCTGCTCGCCATTAGCGTAATGATGCTCGGTGGACTAGGGGACAGTAAAGACGAATCATCCGAAGCGGAGCTGACCGAACGCCTGGCGAAGTTTGCCGCCGACATAGAGAAAGACGGCACCTGGGACGACGAAGAGACCAAGGCGACAATTGCGGACTGGATTCGTGAAGAACTTGCATACGATTGGGGATTCTGCTCTTATTATTATGAATCACGTGAGACCCCTCATTTTGGCAACATTCAGGAACATATTGAGGCGTGGGAACTGGGCGATGTTCCCGACTTTGAAAAATATGCAAGAAAGTTCTGGTACGAAAATTATGGTTTAGGGGAGTGCAACAAGAGCAACAAGGGAAAAGTGCAAAGCGTAACGAATCGCTACAGTGAAGACTACAATTATCGTCAATTTATCTGCGAAGACGGGTACTGGAGAATAGCAAACGATCTAGAGAAAGACTTGTTCAAATTCGGAAAAGAAAAGAAGGGTACCGACGGAGAATTATGGGTTGGCCCTGCAACAGGCAACACATATAAATACGATACGGGAACAGGCAAGTGGGCCCCTGCAAGTTCTAGAGAAGCGAGATTTAAAGAACACGGGTACGATTTTGGTGGGTGTACAGCAAAACGTGCAGGAGAAGTAGTCTCTGTTGTAGAAACAAGGTGCGGAAGTTCAAGCTATGAGCCCTATGAAATGGAGCAGGACCAATCTAGAGTATGTCCGAAGGGAACCATAAACTATGTTTGTAAAGGAATCGACATTTCTATGACCAATTGTCCTAGGAGAGAATATGACTGGAATGCAGAATGGGACATCCCGGCATCCATAAATTTCCTCTCCGGTTACAAGGGAACTGATGGTGAGCTTTTCTACTCCAAAGAAGAAACATACCTGTACGACGAGGGTCTGGACAAATGGTTTGTTACAAATGATTCCTACTATTACGATAATCGAGGCGCTTGTACTTCTAAGCGTAGGGGTGAAATAGTTCAAGACGAGTACAACCAGAATTATGTATGTAAAGAAACCGGCGTGTCCGACCACGGGCAATATTCCGAATACTATAGTCCGTTCAGTTGGACTTATGCAGATGAAGACGAAGTCCTCTATGGAGTATGCGACCCATCAAAAGAAGGACAAATCACTGATGACCTTGTATACATCTGTTCCAATGGTCGCTGGAAAGAACCGACAGAAAATGAAATGTTACGAGCTGTAAGGGAAAAACGCTGGGGAGCCTGCAACACGTCAAACGAAGGTCAACTCAGTAGCGACGGAACACAAAAATGCCAGGACGGACTTTGGTATTTCTATGCAGGGCTAATCGATGATTTTGAAGACGACAACAACGTTGCAGAAAATGCGTATCCCGGCATCTGGTTTCTTGGTAAAAGTGACAACGTATCTTTTTCCAATTCCCTAGACGAATCTGGATGGTCTTACGATATGGTTAGAACAGCAGGTAAAAATTCCTATGCGGCAATGGAAAATATTTCCGGTATAACCCATAGCGATTCTCACGGGTCCGAGTCTTATGCAATCATTGGATTAACTTTTCTATATGAAACATATGGTATGCTAGGAATACTCAGCAACTGTTCCTCTATCCAGTATGATTACAAGGGTTCGGGACACACAGTTGATTTTACATTTGGAGGCGGTAATAATTACGGATGGGGGCCCTATGTCAATTCCTCAACCGAATGGAAAACGATTACTCTTTCATCGGAGGATATTGGTACTTACGGTGGCAGCTCCATTGATTGGAACCAAGTCACAGGTTTAAGTTGGAGCGTTAACTCCATCCTTTCCCAAGAAAACATCGGCACCTACCTGTACATCGACAACGTGAAGTGCATTCCCTAAAAACCCGTTTTTCGCCCATTTTGGCCGTTTTTATACCCCCTCCCTTGACAAAATCCCCATAATTTTCTCTATTTTGGCACCGAATTTTTATGTTTAACCCTTAACGGAGAATCAATATGCCTTGCGGAAAGAAAAGAAAGCGCAGGAAGATTGCGACTCACAAGCGCAAAAAGCGCCGTCGTCGTGACCGTCACAAAAAGAAACTTCGCTAATCCGTTAGCATTTTTGTGATTTCCTAAAAACGGGGTGCCAACACACTCCGTTTTTTCGTGTAACCCGACACCGCCACGGAGCCGAAAAAAAACGAATGCAGATCCAGGGAACCATCAAGAACGTTACCTACCAGAACCCGGCCAACGGCTTTACCGTGCTGAAGGTGGTGATTTCTGATACGGGCAAGGTGGCGGTAGTCACCGGGAATTTTCCTGCACTCACTCCCGGCGAGAACCTGCGGTTTGAGGGCGAATGGGGCCGCCACCCCAAGTTCGGCGAGCAGTTCAAGGCCACGGGTTTCGAAATCCTGAAGACAGGCAACGGCAATCTGCGGGACTACCTGGCCAGCGGGCTGTTCCGGGGCATCGGGCCCAAGACCGCCGAGCGCCTGGTGGAGGCCTTTGGCGACACCCTGCCAGAGGTGCTGGACAACCATCCCGAAAGGCTCTCCGAGGTAAAAATCAAGGGCATCACTCCCAAGAAGATGGCGGAGTTTCTGGCCAGCTGGCAAGAGGCCCGCCTGAGTCGCGAAACCATGCTGTTCCTGTACAGCCACGGCATTATAGGCAGCACCGCCAAGCGGCTGTGGAGCACCTACGGCGAAGACACCGTCCCAAAGATCAAGGAGAACCCCTACCTGCTCTGCGAAGAGGTGTGGGGTATCGGGTTTGCAAGCGCCGACGAAATCGCCATGAAGCTGGGCCTACCGAAGGACAGCCCCATGCGGTTCCAGGCGGCACTGCTCTACTCCCTGCAGGAATCGTCCTTCAACGAAGGTCACGTGTACCTACCCAAAGACGCCCTGCTGGACCGCACCCTCAAGAACCTGCGGATAGACAGCTTTGACGACGACGCGGTACAGATTCTTATGGAGCAGTTCGAAGGTCTGTGCAAGAACGGGCGCATTACCCGCGTAGGCGACGACTGCTTCTACCCGCCCCTATTCCGGGCCGAAGACTCCGTGGCACGGAACATCGCGCTTAGGCTTCAGCACAACGTGCTACCTACCGAAGGTTTCGAACGCTACCTAGTCAGCTGGGAGCGGGAACACAAGTTCAGTTTTGACCCGGTGCAAAGGCAGGCCATCGAGATGGCGCTGTCCCACAAGTTCTCCATCGTCACAGGCGGCCCCGGCACGGGAAAGACCACGATTCTCAAGGGTATATTGCATCTTGCCAACCAGATGGGAGAATCCGTGCTGCTGGCTGCCCCAACGGGCCGTGCCGCCAAACGCATGGAAAGCCTCTGCGGAGCGCCCGCGAAGACGCTGCACCGCCTTTTAGAAATGGATCCCGTGTCCAAGAAGTTCAACAGGAACGTAGGCAACCAGCTGCACTGCGACCTCTTGATTGTAGATGAATTCAGTATGGTAGATACCTGGCTTGCATCGTCATTGCTAGAAGCCGTGAGCCTTCGGGCGCGAATCCTCCTGGTGGGGGACGCCGACCAGCTGCCAAGCGTAGGACCGGGCAACGTGCTGAACGACCTGCTGCAATGTCCGAAAATTCCGAACGTGCGTCTGCAGCACATATTCCGGCAAGCCAGCGGCAACGACATCGCCGACAAGGCGGCCAAAATCAACCAGGGGATTATGCCTGCGCCTATCGACGGACCCAACTTCCATTTTATGCCCTACGAGACACCCGAAGAGGCCCTGGGCATATTGCAGCAACTGGTCACCACCGGCGTGCGTTCCAAACTGGACATCGACCTGAAAAGCGACCTGCAGATTCTCGCCCCCATGCGCAAAGGCCCGCTGGGCGTGTTCGAGCTGAACCAGTTCCTGCAAAAGCTCATGAACGGCAGCGCCCAGAAATTCAAAATCTGCGGCACCGAATGGGGAGCGGGCGACCGGGTGATGCAGACCACCAACAACTACGACAAGAACGTGTTCAACGGCGACGTGGGAATTATCTTCAACGTCAAAAAGGACAAGTCCGCCATGACGGTCTTTTTCGACGACAAGACGGTGGACTACGAAGGCGACGAAATAGAAGACCTGCAGTTGGCCTACGCCTGCACCATCCACAAGAGCCAGGGCAGCGAATACCCCGCCGTCATCGTGATTCTCGATTCCAGCCACTACGTAATGCTCCAGCGGAACCTGCTTTATACGGCCATCACCCGCGCGAAGGGCCACGTGTGGGTACTTTCGGCCCCCGGAGCGTTCCACCAGGCTGTACGCAACAACCGCAGCACCCGGCGGTTTACAAGGCTGAAAGAGCGACTGGGGTGAGGCTCGAGGTTCGAGACACAAGGTCGCCGCTCCATTGTCTTCCCCGCGCGGGCGGGGCAAAGGAAGATGATGTAGAGTTCCCTCAGGTCGCGGTATTTTTCGCCCTTACTCAGGGTTTCACAGTCGCGCATAGCCTGATAGAAGCGAGCCCGCTTGGGGATTTCCTTATGACTGAATACCATCGCAAACATGAATTTATTGGTGATGGAGAGCTGCTCGAAGGGGACTATTTTTGTTTCTTTTTTATCCATATGTCTTGTCCGGGTGCGCCCCGAGGTGCGACAGGACGGAGTTGCCCTGTACTTGTATAGACGCTTTTTTGTGTCGAAAGCAGCCTAGTAAACCGAAATTTTACAGGATTTCCTAGCCCTTTATTCCAAGTTGGAATAGCGAGAAGCCACCACCATTCCCCCAAAATTAGGCGTTAGTCCACGAAAACTGCCTTTTTCTCAATTATTAAGATATATTTAATGGTGAAAAGTCGCGGAAACAGGCGATTCGTTTTGTCGTGCAGACAGGACTTGTGCGATGGTCGATTCAGAGTTTTCCGAAGAGGTTTTTATAGAATAAAACGGTTTGACATAGTTTGAGCGTTGCTCTTGTTCTCTCCCCGAAATCTGGAAAATTTCAAAATACGTGAGTACAAGTCGCAAAGGTTCACGCCCCAATGGGCGTGGGTCGTTTGTGCATTTCACGTATGGGTTTTCCAGAACCTCAGGGAGAATTGCACTGACAACGGCTCACGCTTTTTTGTCATGACCAAGGGGCGTACCATGAAACAAAGGCTCTTGACAATCCTGTATGGAATCGTACCCGTCGTACTTTTAGCGGCATGCGGCGACGATTCCAAAAGCAACTCCAACGATCCCGAAGACTCCCTGCGCGAGGTGCCAAGCATCTACGATTTGGGCTCCTGCACCGAAGAACGCAACGGAGATACCGTCTTTGTGGTCAGCGAGTCCATCGACTACCTCTGCTACGACAAAAAATGGCTCGACATTACGACAACCTCGCCACAGCCTGGTGATTCCAGCGACTCCGTCGATTCCACCGACCAGAACCAGCCGCAACAGAGGATTGTGGAAACGCGGAACGACCTTTCCCTATGTGACCAGTCCATTGCCGGGTTCCAAGTATACGTGCGCCAGGACTCCTTAGATTTCCATTGCGACGGCATCAAGTGGCAACCCGATTCCGCCCGCGGCTACCTGGTCAAGAACCTCTCCATAACGGGGGCAGCGCAAAAGGGCCCGTTCAAGTTCGATTCCCCGTTGCTGCTCAAGGAACTGCGGCTTTTGGACGACTCCCTAGAATATTCGGGCCTTGGATACGTGGACGAAATCTCCAGCAACAAGGGCGACTTCGTGATTCCCAAGGTGAACTTGATCTATCCGTATGCTGAACTCATGGTAACGGGCATTTGGCGCAACGAGGTTACAGGCGAATGGAGCAGCGACACCATGACGTTACAGGCGCTGACCGACCTTTCGGAACGAACCGAGGCAAACATCAACCTACTCACCCACCTGGAATATGAACGGGTCAAGACCCTGGTAAGCAAAGGGTACAGCCTTTCTGCCGCCAAAAAACAAGCCGAATACGAAATTATGACCGCCCTCGGTTTTGCCACCACCGTAGAGAATGCAGAAGACCTGAAGACATTTGCGGACACCGCCAGTGGAGCCAGCGAGGCCAACGCCACGCTGATGGCCATATCCCTGCTGTTCATTGGCGACCGCAACGACTCCGCGATAGCGGCCACCATAGAAAGTTTCAGAACCGACATCACCCCCGACGGCACCTGGGACGATTCCAGAACCAAGACCGATATGGCGGACTGGGCCGAAGGATTCGACAAGAGCACCGTTCGCACCCACATAAAAAACTGGAACATCTCGGGTGTACCCGAATTTGAAGAATACCTGAACATATTCTGGTACAACTCATACGGGCTGGGCGGCTGCGCTGAAAACCGCAGGGGGACCATCCTCCAGAATTCAAACGAATTGAGTAAAAATTACGGAGTAAGTTATATATGCGATAGCACCGGCTGGCACAGGGTCAAGAACTCCGAAAATGACACCCTACTGTGCAACAGTGACAACGACGGCGAAAAGATAATCAAAGGGGAACTTTTCTTTGTGTGCAGAAACAACGAATGGAAAGAAATCGCCGAAAGCGAATACTATGTCGTCAAGAACGTTTCTGTCACAGGTGCGGCACAGAAGGGGCCCTTCAAGTTCGACAGTCCCCTGGAACTCCGCGAAGCCCGGCTACAGGCAGATTCGCTGGTGCTCACGGAACGGATCTATCCCGACGAAATTTCCAGCAACAAGGGAGACTTCGTGATTCCCAAAGTGAGCCTGGCCTACCCCTACGCCGTACTCACGGTGCGCGGGCAGTGGCGTAACGAGGTTACGGGCGATTATACCAGCAGCGAGTTGACCCTGCGGGCCCTGACCGACTTGAGCGGGCGTACCGAGGTAAATATCAACCTGCTCACCCACTTGGAATATGACCGCGCCATGGATCTGATAAAGAAGGGCTACAGCGTTTTTGCCGCCAAGAAACAAGCCGAGTACGAAATTATGACCGCCTTCGGCTTTGCCACCACCATAGAGAACGCGGAAGACCTGAAAATGTTCTCTACGGCAAATGCTGCCAATTCCACCCTGATGGCCATTTCCCTGCTGTTTGTCGCCGACCGCACAGAAACCGAGTTCCTGGCGGCAATCGACAACTTTAAGCAAGACATGGTGGGCGACGGCGTTTGGAACGACCAGGCGACCAAGGCCAACATGGCGGACTGGGCCGAAAGTTTCGACGGCTCTGCCGTCAGAGCAAACGTAAAGAACTGGAACATATCCGACATCCCCGGCTTCGAAGCCGAACTCACCACGTTCTGGAACAACGCCTACGGCCTAGGCGGTTGCGGGCAGAACCGCTATGGAGTGGTCTCCCCGGTAACCAATGTGCAAAGCAAGAACTACGGCGTCCATTACATCTGCGAAACAACAGGCTGGCGAAAAGCCACCGACTACGAAAAGGACACATACCAGTGGACAAGCGGGACAACAGGAGAAATCAAGAAAGGAAACGTCACCGACACCTATTACACATACAACGGAACAAGATGGGTTGTGGCAGACAGGGAAAACGTCATTGGACTCTGCACGACAAGTAATACAGGCGCTGTCGAAGAATACAACAACACCTACTATATCTGCAAGTCCGGCAGTTGGACTACAGCGACAGTATTGGAATATGACACATACGGCTGGGCTGCTGGAACGGAAGGAGAGGTAAAACCTGGTTCTGTAATTTCCACTAACCACTATGTTTTTGAAAACGGGGCGTGGAGAGCCTCCGCAAACGAAATTGAATACAACCTTGGAGCGTGTGTCGTTAGTCGGGAGGGAGAAAAACAATCGTTAAATAGCAAATATTACATATGTGAAAACAGAAGCTGGAAACAAATCACTGCACAAGAATACGGCCTTGGATATTGCACTACAGCGAACATTGGAGTCGTTGAGAACTTAAACAATGTGTATTATATCTGCAAATCAAGCGGCTGGACAACCGCAAAGG
>Ga0310697_10003809_pt1 | contig 15121 bp, 10 predicted proteins | sample 172DNAGHGlowgp2_FD_203883 | JGI IMG/M metagenome (GOLD analysis project Ga0310697, IMG submission 203883) | Sheep rumen microbial communities from Palmerston North, Manawatu-Wanganui, New Zealand - 1728 DNA GHGlow gp2 (v2) (version 2) | ecosystem: Host-associated > Mammals > Digestive system >... | reverse complement strand
GCATGGTCGAAGATGTCGAGGAAGCCTTGGTGGAAGGGCAGACCGGCACGAAACACGGTGGCCAGCACGACTTCATCGTCGGGTGTGTTGGCCTTGGCCATGTCCAATGGGGTCTGGATTGTTTTCTCCGAGTAATGCAACGTCTTGCTTATTTCATAAGCCATAAGTTGCCCGATTCGTTGCAGGTTGTAGCGGAAGGTGCCTCTGTCGCCTTGGACCTTGATGTCCCTCAACTCAGCCACATACTGGTTGACTATGCTGTTGCTGTCAGCGAAATTGATGATGTTCACGGCTCAAAAGTTTTGGGCAAAGGTAGAAAAAAATTGAGGGCGACCCCGAAGGTCACCCTCGTTTTTTTTGTTGGGGATGGTTTGGCTTATCTGCCGCCTCTGCCGCTTGAGTTGCTGGAACCACTGCGGGAGCTGCTGCCTGAGTTGCTTGAGCTTGAGCTTCTGGTGGAGCTGCTGCCCGTGGATCTGGTACCGCTGCTGCGGGTACTGCTCGATCCGCTGTTGACGCGGCTGGTGCCGGAGTTGTTGCCCGAGCGACCACTTGAGCTGCTGCTCGATCCGCTGTTGACGCGGCTAGTGCTGGAGTTGTTGCCCGAGCGACCGCTTGAGCTGCTGCTCGATCCGTTGTTGACGCGGCTGGTGCCTGAGTTGTTGCCCGTGCGACCGCTTGAGCTGCTGCTCGATCCGCTGTTGACGCGGCTGGTGCCGGAGTTGTTGCCCGTGCGACCGCTGGAAGAGCCGCTATTTGCTCCGTTGTCGATGCGTCCGCTGTTGCTGCCCGTGTTGCCAGTTCTGCCGCTTGAGGAGCCATTGCTGCTCGAGCTGTTGTTGACAGGTGCGGGCGGGTTGGTGCTGTTGTTGTAGCTGCCCGAGCTCATGCTGCCTGCATTGGCTTTCGGTCTGACCGTGGCGCTAGGGGCTTCATTGTGGTTGCTGCCCGAGGCCGATCCTTCGTTCCAGTTGTTGGCGGGGTAGCCACCGTGCTCGTGGTGGTAGCCGTAGGTGTGGTGATGTGGATCCAGCGGGGGCATGGGACCGTGACCGGGAGGTGGCATCGGTGGGCGGAAGCCGTCGTAGTAGTAGCGGTAGTGGCCGGGACGGTGGTAGTAGCGCGGACGAGGAGGCACGTTGATTACGATGTAGTGGTGTGAGCGAGGACCGTTCCACCAGAATTCGAGAGGCTCGAAGTATTCGAAGGTGGTGAAGCTGTAGAGTTCACGGTCAAGCTCGTAGTAAGGCATGACGGTGTAGATCCACCCCGGATTGGCGCGATAGGCCGGGATCTCTACTGCGATTCTCTTGATACGGCCAGGGTATACTCTCACATATTCCCTTGCGTAGTAGTAGCCGTCATCGGGGTCAAGGTAGAGATATACATAACCCCTATAGGTGTAGTCTCCGATGTTTTCCACGTCGTAATAGACTGTGACAGAGTTGTAGTTGTACACCATAACCGGCTGTGAGACCAAGGCGAGTTCGGGTGGATAACCACTTGCTTTTGCTGCGATGGCTCCCGTCACTAACAGGAGGGTCATCAGGATGTTCTTGGCTTTCATAGTTGCGATTTTTTTAAGGGTTTGACTTCTGTTTTTTTGTGTTCATTTTATAGCTTTACCAAAATCGTGCCAAATTGTGTGTTTAAGGAGATGCCGCTGAAGTCAGCTGTTGTTTTAATCTACGGCGGCAAGTCAAGTTTCATATTGACATATCCTCAACAAGCCTCATTCAATCATATATGGGAGCGAACTCCGTTCACCGAATCTCTGCTTAAAACTTGACGTATATTTTTGAATTGGCGTGCAGCGAGCCATCCAGGCCAATGATATTGCCATAGGCGTCTCTCACCTCGATGCCTTCAAGGTTGAGGGGCAGGTTCATCGCGCGGCAGTAGGCCAGCACGACCGATTTCACTTTGGCACCGTAATACGTGCGCACTTCAGTTTCGTTGACGAATGCTTTCATGGCTATGTAGTTTTTCAAAGTTATACTTCATATTCTTTTGACACGGGACCGTCATTGCGAAGCCCCCTTCCGTACGGAAGAGGCAATGGAACACGGGATAGGTTCCTGAGGCCAATCGAAGGGTCGAGGGGTTCGTGTCACGTCATCATTCCGCAAAAGCGGAACTCGGGTCTCACGTCTATATGTAAACTAATCCTGCACATCTATTAATAATAATGTGTAACATCATTCCTTTTGTGTGCAAAATTAGAAAAATCCCTTGCTTTTTGCATTTTTTTTGATAAAAAAAACAAAAAATAAGTAATTTTACCTATGGACATTTTGTATTTAATACCTAACTTTGTCCCGTGAAAAAATACCATTGCATGTGATGAATAATGAACTAATAACAATATGTCTAACTAAAATCAACTCATTATGAAAAAGATTTTACTTATTATCCTGTCGGTGATGGCTTTCGCCGGCACGAGTGTTGCCCAGGATATTTGGTCCTGCGGCTATTACACCAGTAACAGCGTCCAACAGGCTGCTGTGTACAAAAACGGCACGAAAATGTACAACACGTCATTCGCGGGCAACTACTCTGGAGATTGCACTGGCGTTGATGTTTATGGTGGTAATGTGTATTGGGTGAGAAACTGCTCTAATAACGGATCTTTCTATTATGCCGATGTGATGAAGAATAACGACGTTTATTTGGATTCACCGACAGGCGAAGGCCGACACATCTACGACTTGTGCAGGATGTCCTATAACAACAGCTTGTACACGGTGGGTCGTAAGAGCATCAACAATGTGGGAACGGCTGTGATGTGGAAAGACAACGACGCAGCCGTTTACCGCCAGTTGGGCGACGGCACTTATGAGAGTGCAGCCTACGGCGTTACGCACTATGAAGACTATATTTATTCGTGCGGCTATCAATACACGAGCTCTTCCAACTACCATGGCGTGATTTGGAGAGGATCCGCGGTGTTCCATGACTTCCCTGCTAACACAAGAATCTATGATATCTGCTACTATTACGGATATCTTTGGACAGTAGGTAACTCTCAGACTAATGGGCAGAACACAGTGTATGTGTGGAAAACCAGTATCACCGATGGATCGACACAAGCTGTGTATACGATCAATACTAATTCTCTTGTTTATCCAGACCGTCATAAAATCTTTATCGACGATGCATCCAATATTTATGTGGTGGCCATTGATGGCAGTTATGACAAGGTTTATAAAAACGGCGCCCAACTCTATAGCTCGGGTGGTTATATCACCTCGGTGATGGCCAATAGCAACGGTGTTTATTATGCTGGCCAAGAAGGCGGCTATGGTAGGATTTGGAGAAATGGCTCTTACCTTTACTCGCCTTCCAATTGCGATAGAATCACGGGCCTCTTCATTGATGAACCTGAATGCACCGACAGCGAAATCCACAGCCTGCCCTTCACTGACAGTTTCGAGAACGGCAGTACAGAATGGCCTTGCTGGACCAAGGTCGATGTGGACAACAACAACGGCACAAAGATTTCATATTGGAGTAGAGGGAGCCGTGGAGGAGTATTTTCTACCGACTTCCCACAAGCTGCCACTGGCGATTATTACGCTTTCCACCAATGGAATCCTAATGCCCAAGAAGGCTGGCTCATCACTCCGAGGCTCTTCCTCCAACCTGGCCAGGACAACACTCTTTTGACTTTCAAGAGCAACGAGACCTCCTCTAATGCTCCTCAATATATGGGTGTTTGGATTTCAACTACAAACACAAACACGAGCAGCTTCACAGAGGTGTGGCACCAGACGAGTCCATCGAACACTTGGAACGATGTCACTGTCGACCTCTCGGCCTATCAAGGGCATGCCGTCTACATCGCCTTTAAATATTCAGGCACAGACGCAATGAATTGGTACATCGACAACGTGAGCGTCACCGAGAGTTTCCAACCTTGCAGTGCTGCAAGTGTGCCTTATACGACAAACTTCGATGATGTCAATCAATGCTGGACGGCCTACGATGCCGACATGAGCGGTGGCCAAAAGTGCTGGCAATACAACACCTCGGAAGGTGGTGGCTGCTATTATCACCCCTGGGGCCCGCAGAACACGCCTCAAACGGGTTGGCTCTACAGCCGCCGCGTGACGCTGCCTTCGGGCAACTACAACTACACGCTGAGCTTTAATGCAAAGAACGGCTCGTCGGGCGGCTCAGGCGAAGCACACACCGCATGGATTGCTGTCGACAAGACAGGCGCATACGTCCCCGCCGACTACACCCAGATTTGGCAAGAGCCATCCAGCTACCCCAGCAGCTGGACCACCTACGAAATCGACCTGACCCCATACAAGGGCCACACAGTGAGTATCGCCTTCAAGTATGTAGGCACATACGCCCACCACTGGTACATCGACGACTTCAGCATCACCCAGGAGACTGCAGAATACACCATCACGGCCAATGCCAACAACAGCAGTTGGGGCGTGGTGAGCGGAGGCGGCACCTATCCTGCCGGAGCTACTTGCACCCTGCACGCCACTCCCGCTAGCGGCTACCAGTTTGAGAGCTGGAAGAAGAATGGCTCGGTGGTGAGCACCAGCGCCAACTACAGCTTCACCGTCTCCGAAAACGCCACCTACACGGCTTACTTTGCCGAGACCCCCGTCACTTACTATACCATTACGACCAACGTGACACCTGCTGGTGCAGGTACAGTGAGCGGTGGCGGCACCTATCCCCAAGGCGCCTCAGTGACCCTGACGGCCAATGCCAACAACGGCTACACCTTCAGCCAATGGAACGACGGCAACACGCAGAACCCGCGCACCATCACCGTGACAGGCGATGCTACCTATACGGCTTCGTTCACGCAAGACAACTACATCATCACCGTCAACGCCAACCCGCCTGCGGGTGGCACGGTGAGCGGCGGTGGCGCCTACCACTATGGCGACACGCCTACCCTGACCGCCACGCCCGCCAGTGGCTATGAGTTTGCTGGCTGGCAAGACGGTAACACGCAAAACCCGCGTCAGATCACGGTGACGGGCAATGCCACCTACACGGCTACCTTCAACGAGGTGGGTGTGACCTACTATTCAGTGACGGCTACAGTGAATCCGACAGGCGCCGGCACGGTGAACGGAACGGGCACCTATGAAGCCGGTAGCGTCATCACGCTGACGGCAGTGGCCAATCCTGGTTACACCTTCGACCACTGGAGCGACGGTTCGACGCAGAACCCGCGCTCGGTGGCAGTCAATAGCGACCTGAACTTTACGGCTTACTTCAACCGTAATTACTACACTATCACGGTAAATGCCAGCCCAAGCAATGCGGGTACGGTGAGCGGTGGCGGCGCCTATTACTACGGCGACCATGCCACACTGACCGCCACGGCATTCAGTGGCTATGAGTTCGTGGGTTGGAGCGATGGTTCGAGTGAGAACCCCCACCAGGTGACGGTCACGGGCAACGCGACTTATACAGCCACCTTCAGCACTTCAGGTTCGACCTACTACACGGTGTCGGCCTACGTGAGCCCCACTGGCGCTGGCACAGTGAGCGGCACGGGCACCTTCCCGGCTGGCGCGAGCACCACGCTGACAGCCACCGCCAACAGCGGCTACACCTTCGACCACTGGAACGACGGCAGTACCACTAACCCGCGCACTGTCACGGTGAACAACAACATGTCATTCACTGCCTACTTCAACACGCAACAATACACCATCACGACGAATGCTACACCTGCCGGCTCGGGCACGGTGACGGGCGGCGGCACCTACGCCTATGGCGCGACGGCCACGCTGACGGCCACACCTAACACTGGCTATGAGTTCCTGCAGTGGAGCGATGGTAACTTGCAGAACCCGCGTATCGTCACGGTGACCGGCAATGCCACCTACACCGCTTTGTTCTCCAATGGTACTGGCGAGATGTACACCCTGACGGTGAGACCCAACTACATAATCTTAGGCCATACCATGGGTAGCGGTACCTATCCTGCTGGATCAGCAGTCGAAATCAGTGCCTATCCGAGTTCCTATGCCCACTTCGTGAAATGGGACGACGGCAATACCGAAAACCCGCGCACCGTTGTGGTGAATAGCGACATGGAGTTTGTGGCTGAGTTTGAAACGAATCAGACCTACACTATCACCGTGAACAGCGCCGACGAAACCATGGGTCAAGCCTTTGGCGGCGGTACCTACGATAGCGGTACTTCGGTCGAAATCAGCGCCGTGGCCAACCCGGGTTACATGTTCGAGAAGTGGAGCGACAACAACACGCAGAACCCGCGTACCATCACGGTGAACGGCGACGCTACCTACACGGCTCACTTCGTTGAGAACAGTGTTGTGACCCACGTTTTGACGCTGATCAGCAACACGAGCGAAGGCACGGTGAGCGGTGGTGGCACCTATGTGGAAGGCACCACGGTGACAATCCAGGCCTTCCCGAACCCAGGCTACGTCTTCAGTAAGTGGAGCGACGAGAACACGCAGAACCCGCGTCAAATCACGTTGAACAGCGACATGACGTTGGTGGCCTTCTTCGCCACTGGTGTTGACGAGAACGAGCTAGCCAACCTGAAGGTCTACCCGAACCCCGCCAAGGAGAGCATCCGCATCCTCGGCATCGAGGCCAACAGCTCGGTTGAGATCTACAACAGCCTCGGCGAGCTGGTCAAGGTAGTGAGTGCCGGTCCCGACCAAGAGATTGGTGTTCGCGACCTCGCCTCAGGTCTCTACCTCGTGCGCTGCGGCAGTGTCATGCTGCGCTTCGTCAAGGAACAGTAACCTATCTTTGGTAGAGACGTTGCAGTCAATGTCTCTACATCCAACAAAAAAATACTCTCACAATTCGTGGGAGTATTTTTTTTGTTTATTTTTGTGCCATTATTAACCCCTTAAAAACGTTTGCATCATGAAAATGGATGGAAGAAGAACCAGCACCAACGTCGAAGATCGTCGCGGAAAAGGTGCTGTAACCGCAGGCGGTATCGGCCTTGGCGGTATCCTTATTGCAGGACTGATTTGGCTCCTCACGGGTAGGGCTCCTGATATGCAGTCTTTAGGCGGCATGGCAGGAGGTGGCGAAACGCAGAGCGAATACGTCCCCACCGAACAAGAACAGGAATTTGAACTATTTGCCTCGCAAATCCTAGCTTCGACCGAAGACGTTTGGACAGCAGAGTTTGCCAAGTACAACGCCCAATATCGTGCCCCCAAGATGGTCATCTTCAAGGGTTCGGTGCAAAGCGGGTGCGGCGCTGCCAGTGCCTCAACAGGCCCGTTCTATTGCTCCGCCGACGAGAAACTCTACCTCGACCTCGATTTCTTCAATGAGATGCAACAGTCGATGGGCATCAAGGGTGACTTTGCCTGCGCCTATGTCATCGCGCATGAAGTGGGACACCATGTGCAGCATCTGTTGGGCACCTTAGACCAAGCCCATCAGCAAATGGCCCGCATGGACGAGGTGGACAAAAACAAATTGAGCGTCCGCGTTGAGCTGCAAGCCGACTACTATGCCGGTGTGTGGGGCTATCATGAGAATAAGATGTTCGGCTCGATCGAAGACGGCGACCTTGAGGAAGCCATCAATGCGGCGAAGAAAATCGGTGACGACTACCTGCAAAAACAGGCAGGCTACCGCGACGTGAAGTCGGACCTCTTCACCCATGGCACCTCACAACAGCGTATGCGTTGGCTCAAGCGTGGCCTACAGTCGGGCGATTTGAGTCAAGGCGACACTTTCAATATCAGCGAACGCGAATTGTAATCCAGAAACAGCGAGGTCATGAAACTGGATGGACGTAGAATGAGCACCAATGTCGACGACCGTCGCAAGAAAGGTGGCACCGCAGCCAAAGTGGGCGGTGGCATTGGTATAGGTGGTATCATCATTGCTCTGATTGTATGGCTTTTGGGCGGGCAAGCCCCTAACGTGGGTACCATCCTGCAAGACGTGCAAAGCACCGCCTCAACATGGGTCGACAGCAAGACACAAGAGCAGTTGGCCACGAAGTGCTCGCAGTTTTTGGCCAGCACCGAAGATTTCTGGACTGAGGAATTTGAGAAAGTGGGTGGCTTTTATCGTCAGCCCAAGCTGGTGCTTTATTCCGACACGGTCACCACTGGCTGTGGATACGAACAGGCGAAGTGCATGGGACCTTTCTATTGTAACGGCGATGAGTCGGTTTATATCGATATCGATCAAATGGTCAGTAGTTACACGTCCATGGGCGATGTGTGCGACCTCGTTTATGCCGAAATCATCGGCCATGAGGTGGGACATCACGTCGAACACCTTCGTGGCGAGATGGATAAGATGATGGAGATGGCTTATCGGTACGGACAGGAGTCTACACAATTCCTCCAAGAGAGTGTGAGGACCGAGTTATTGGCGGACTACTATGCGGGCTGCTGGGCCCATTTTGAGCAGGCACGCTTTGGTTCCATCAGCGACGACGAAATTCGCAAGACACTGGATTTGATGCCTAAGAAGGGCGACGACTATATCCAAAAGAAAGCTCAAGGCTACATCAACCCTGATAGTTTCACTCATGGCACCTCGGAGCAACGTTACCGTTGGTTCAAGAAAGGTTTGGGATCGGGCGATCCGGCCGCGGGACGTGTGATACTCACCATGCCTTACGACCACTTGTAGTTCCTTAGTCCCGCGTCTCGCGTCTTTTCATCTCGCGTCCATAATACCATATCTGCCAGCTGTTGAACAGGTTTTGGAAGACGGAATAGAAGGCCAAATAGACCGAAGCCAAGGGGTGGAGGTAATGGTTGGCCATCCAGATGCCCATGGCAGAGTTCTTCTGCCCGAGCAATTGTCCTCCGGCAATGGTGTCGCCGTATTTGTGGCCAATCCATTTGCCCAAACCGAACTGGATGACACAAAACACCAAGGCAGAGACGCCGAGCCAAAGGATGCTGTGCCAGTTGCCCTCTCCGTTGATGAAGATGAAATGTATGGTTTGACCTAAGGTCAAAAACAAGGCCACTGCCCAAAAGTAGAAGGCCAATCCCTTGAAACGACTGATGAAACGGTTGGCTTTGGGCCACACCATTTGCAAGGCCAAGGCCACGAAGAAAGGCAGCCCGATGACCAAACCGATGCGCCGCAGGATTTGCAGAAACGACGTCAGGAAAGGCATGTCCTGGTTGATGCCGATGAATGAGAAATAGACGGGTGCCACGACAGAGATCACCAGATTACCAATGATGGAGAATGAGGTCACCGTCTCACGGTCGGCCCCCAACATGGTGCTGACCACCGCCACTGAAGCTGCAACGGGACAAAGCACTCCGATGAGAATGCCTTCGGCAATTATTTCATTGATATTCAATAATCTGAGTAAATAGTAACTGCCAAGGCTTACTGCAACCTGAAAAAGGATGATCCAGATAAACAGCGGCTTGAAGCGCAACTTGCGAACGTCGACGGCAGTGAAGGTCAGCAGCAGGATGGTGAAGATGATATAGGGCACCACGACACTCAAGGCGGCACAATAGTCGTGCAGCAGCAATCCTAAGACGATGGCGATGGGAAGGACGTAGCTTTTTAGTTTTTGCATCGAAATCCAAATTCGGGCTGCAAAATTGCAAAAATAATGCGTACTTTTGTGGCCTCAAAAGAAAAAAATACCATGGACGCAACCCTGCATGACCTGATGACACGCCGCAGCGTGCGTAGCTACACCGACGAGATGCCCTCAAAAGAGGTGATTGATGAAATCGTCAAGGCGGGCATGAATGCTCCTTCGGGCAAGAACCGCCAAAGTGCCATCATCTTGGCCGTGACCAACCGCATGGTGCGCGACACATTGAGTCGTCTCAACTCCGTCGTCATCGGCCGTGATGACTTCGATCCCTTCTTTGGAGCGCCTGTGGTGCTTGTGGTCTTGGCCGACAGTACGGTGTATACTTGGAAAGAAGACGGCGCTCTCGTCATGGGCAACCTGCTCAATGCCGCGCATGCCAAAGGCTTAGGTTGCTGCTGGGTGCATCGTGCCCGTGAGGTCTTCATGATTGACGAAGGCAAGGCGCTCCTGAAAGGTTTTGGTATCGACCCCGAGCGGTATGTCGGCATCGGCAACTGCGTCTTGGGTTATATCAAAGGCGATTACCCTGAGGCCGCACCTCGTAAGAAGAACTACGTCTATTGGATTGAATAATCTTGATAACGCAACAAAGTAAAAATGCATCACTTCCTTGAAAAGTTTCTTTTTCTTGGCCTGTTTGTGCCATTAATGGCTTCGTGCACCCACGATGGGCCGATGTTTTCTGGTGACTTGATTTTTGTGGAAGGCATGTCGGCAGGCATTCAAGTCGATTGCCGGCCCAATATGGACCAAGCCATCATGGGCAGTACGGGTGCGATGGTGCATGTGGGCATTATCGAGGGATGCAATGACAGCCTTTTCGTCATCGATGCTGCACCCAAGACCGGAGTGAGCCGTCGACCTTTGAACGAGTTTCTTGAAGCCCAATGTGATGAAGAAGGCCGAATGCCAAACATCAAGATCATGCAGCTGAAAGACCAGCGTGGTGTCATGGAATTTGTGGCTAAGGCTAAAGAGTTGGTCGGTGCGGAATATGATTTCACTTTCCTTCCCGACAACGGCAAATACTATTGCAGCGAATTGGTTTACGAATGCTATCAGCGCGATGGCAAACCCATTTTTGAGGCAGCGCCGATGAATTTCCGCAATGCCGATGGCGAGTTTGATGCCTATTGGGTGGAATTGTTCGAGCGTCAGGGCATGAAAATCCCGCAGGGCGTGTTGGGCACCAATCCGAATGATTTATGCCATTCGCCCTTACTGATTCCCATATATGAGTAGAGACGGTGCATGCACCGTCTCTACAAGCAATCAATAGGTTTGGGATTTATTCCTTCACGAGCCTTCTGATTGTCGTGGTGTCCTTCGTCGTCAGGCGGACAACGTAGGTACCAGTGGGCAGGTCGGTTGTGTTGATTTCTACCTTGTCGCCACAATCCTTTCGGCTGTAAATGAGGGCTCCCATCACATTGTAAATCTCGATATTGTCGATTTCCTCTTGTGCCTCAATGGTCAGCTTGTCGTTGACGGGGTTAGGATAGATGGTGGCCTTGTCGCTGTTCTCGTCGACACCCTCTGTGTTGATGAGGTTGGCAGTCAGCGTGCGGCTGTCTGTTGCTGTGAAGGTGTAGGTGGTGGTTTCGCAGACAACAACACCGGCTTCTGTCCAGTTTTGGAAGAGGTAGTTTTCGTAAGGTTCGACCGTCAAGGTGACTTGGTCGCCATAATAGTAAAAGCCTTCTCCAGTAATATCGGCAGCATCAGCCGGATTGATGTTGACCTTGATGTCAATGATCTCTCTCTCGAAGTTGGCCACAAGGTTGCGGTTGGCGTCGACGGCGAAACTATAGGTGGCCTCGGTTGATACAGGCCAACCGTTCTCGGTCCAGTTGACGAATACATAGCGTTGGGCGGGCGTCGCACTGACCGTGCAGTTTTGGCCATAGGTGTAGGTGCCTCCGCCGGTGACGGTGCCGCCATTGTTCGGGTTCGACGACACGTTGATGGTGAAGCTCTGCACTTGGAAATGGGCCACATAGGCAGCCGATTCGGTTACATTGAACATGTATGTGGCATTGGTTGACACCTGTTGCCCGTTCTTGGTCCAATTAATAAAGGTGTAGCCTGAGGCGGGTGTTGCTGTCAGCGTGCAGCTTTGGCCATAAGAGAATGTACCACCACCGGTGACTGTACCACTGTTGACAGGGTCAGCCGTGGCCGTAATGGAGTAGCTTTGGGCTTGGAACTGGGCCACCAAGGTACGGTTGCCTGTTACCGTGAAGGTATAACTCGCGTTGTTAGAGACTTGGTTGTTGTTTTCCGTCCAGCGGAGGAAGGTGTAACCCGCTGCGGGTGTGGCACTGACCGTACAGTTGTCGCCATAATGGAAAGCTCCGCCTCCAGTCACCGTGCCGCTGTTGTTCGGGTTGGCGCTCACACTGATGGTGTAATTTTGTTGCGTGAAGTTGGCCACCAGCGTCCTGTTGCCATTGACGGTGAAGGTATAACTGGCATTGGAGGAGACCACATTGCCATTTTCAGTCCAATTGGAGAAAACATAACCATTGTTGGCAGTGGCCGCAACAGTGCACGACTGGCCTGCTGGGTAGGTGCCGCCTCCAGTCACCGTGCCACCTTGTGTTGGGTTGGCCGATACGCTGATGGTGTAGTTTTGAGGCTGGGCCTGGAAGTTGGCTACCAAGGTGCGGTTGCTTGTCACGTTGAAGGTGTAGCGTGAGCTGGTGGAGACCACGTTGCCGTTCTCAGTCCAGTTGGCGAAAACGAAGCCTGCATTAGCTGTTGCCGAAACGGTGCATGACTGGCCTTGCTGGTAGGTGCCACCACCCGTAACGGTGCCACCGTTGGTCGGGTTGGCCGAAACAGTGATGTTGTAGTTCTGGACACTGCCGCCCACGTTGATGTCTTGAATGTAAGGCTGGCGTTGCGGCTTGGTCACCACGATGTGCACCTGACCCGAGGTGATGCCCGATGTCACTTGCACGTTGACCGAACCCGAGGCAGGCACCAAGGCGACGCCTTTCAGCACGTTGTTTTGCGAGATAGCCACATAGGAACCTTCTTGGGCACTCACTTGGAACGAGGTGGCACCAGCTGGGAAGGTGTTGGCATGGCTGACGTTATTGGGGGTAGGCTGCACGCGATAAGGCATGATGGAACCATCACCCAGCACGTGATATGCTTGCCAATAGTAAGTGGGGTTGGAGCTGGTTTGGTAGTTACCTGCATGGGCATAGCACACGGCGAGATTGCCAAGGAAGACAATGGACGAAACAGTGTGGTAGGTGTCGTCCATCCAGATGCCGTCGTAAACACCCGTGGAAGTGTTGGTCAAAGTGGGCGTCTGACTAAAGACGTTGGTGGCACCCACTCCGAAGTAATAGTCTTCATACCAATAGGTGTTTGGGCAGGATCCAATGTAGGAATAGGCAGCCTTGTTCTCGGCACGGATCATGGCCTCACCAAAGCAGGCGGAGTTGTAGCCGAAGTTGCCCGACAGGCAGCAGTTGCCCATGGCGAGGAAATATTTGTTGGTGTTGGTCAGGGCATTCACGCCGCTGTTGGTCAGCTGGGGTTGGTACCACATGTTGTTGTCGCCGTGGGCCGTGTAGTTGACGAAGCCGACGCCGGTGCTCAGGGCGTTGTAGCAGCCGTTGTATTGGCTTTGGTTGACGTGCGAGTTGACCTGCGTGAAGCCATGGGCCGTATTATAATAATAGGTGGTGGCGTAGTTGACGGTGGGGGCGCCGACGCGTGAGGTCCAATAATTGTCCCAACCAGCGATGAGGGTCACGTTGTTAAGGTAGCTCGGGTCGGGCATGGTGTATTGCTCGTATTGCAAAATCTTGTTGACGATGGCGGTGAGCTGCGTCGTGTTCTCTGCTGACATGCGGCTGTAGAACATGTCGGGGAAGTAGTCGTTGTCGACGCTGCCGTAATAGAGGTCGGTCACCTTTTGGGTTGAGTTGCCCGTGGTATTCGGAATCTGTGCCACGTCGCCCACGAGGACCAGGAAGGTGGGGGTTGCACCTTGACTGACGCCTGTGTTATAGAGGTTTTGCACGTATGAGCGGATGGCGTTGTAGTTGTTGCCCGCCTGTTCCTTGGTCACCACGTTCATGTAGAAGCCTTTCTGTGTTTTCCAATTGATCCAAGGCTGTAAGGTACTGATGTAGTTTTCAGGAGCGATGACAATCATGCGGACGGGATAGGCCATCAAGTCGGGATGGTCGGTGTAGACATCCATGATTTGTCGGTAGTTGAACATCTGGCGGTAGACATCGTTGAAATAGGGGCTATAGGTGCTGAGAAGCATGCGTTCAGTCTCGGCGATGTCGGCACCATCGAAGGTCACTTCCACCTCGATGTCGTTGAACACGCGCAGGGTGTTGGAAGCTGGGTTGTAGCTCACCGGGTTGATAACCAGCGAGCCGACGCGGATGCCGCGCAGGGTGCCTTGCACCTCGATGCTGGCTTCGGGTGTCGAGGCGAGGCTGCGGGTTTGATAGGCTGTGGCATTATAGACAAAGTCGACATCTTCGGGTCTTTGGTCCTTGCGGACAGACGGCTGGTGCGGGATAAGGGTGCCGATGCCGTAGTCGGAGAGACGGTAATCCGTGGTGGAATAGTTAAGGATAGTGACGCGAGGCGTGGCGCCGAAAGGCACGGCCAGCAGCTGGTGCGAGGCTGGCAGTTCAGGGGTTCCAATCTCGCCCGAGGCGTAGGTGCCTTCGATGGCGATTTCGGAGAACGTGCCACGCTCGGTATTCACTTCTATGCTCTCGATGGAGCCGTAGCTAAAGGTGGCGCGGAGCGAGTTGAAGTCGCTGTGTGTGATTTCGGTGTGCGACGTGCTGCGCAAATCGATGCGGCCGTTCTGTGCCATGGCAAACACGGTGCTCAAGGACAGAACCAGGATGAGGAACGTTTTTTTCATCTTTATCAATATCAATTATTAATGTTGGCGCAAAAATAAGTAAAAATCGAAGAATTGCTAGAGTCTTGTCACTTGGAGTGGAATATTTTTCAAAAAAAGTGTCTTTTTAAATAAAAAATCATACTTTTGCACAAAAATATGAAAATTCATACAAATCAAAATTATACAATTATGCAAGAAGATAATGGAAAATACATCTTTGGTGTAGTGAAAGTGGGCGACAGGGGACAGATCGTCATCCCGAAAGACGCCCGTGAGATTTATGGCATCAGTGCGGGCGACAGCTTGCTGGTGCTGGGCGACTCAAAAGGCATGGCCATCTTGAAGACAGAGATATTCCAGGACAAAATCGATGAAGTGTTGGGAGGAGACTGACCATGGAACGCAAACATTGGATCGACAACCTGCGGTGGGTGACGGTGCTCTTGGTGCTATTCTATCATGTCATTTATTTCTACAACGCAAAAGGCGTGTTTGGCGGCATTGGCGGCTTTTATGAGGTGCAACCTTGGGATGCCATCATGTCGCTGCTCTATCCTTGGTTCATGATGCTGCTGTTTTTGGTGGCAGGCATCAGTTCGAAGTATGCTTTGGAGAAAATGTCGCACAAACAATTCATC
>Ga0310697_10003807_pt1 | contig 15123 bp, 14 predicted proteins | sample 172DNAGHGlowgp2_FD_203883 | JGI IMG/M metagenome (GOLD analysis project Ga0310697, IMG submission 203883) | Sheep rumen microbial communities from Palmerston North, Manawatu-Wanganui, New Zealand - 1728 DNA GHGlow gp2 (v2) (version 2) | ecosystem: Host-associated > Mammals > Digestive system >... | reverse complement strand
ATTCCTAACTCGTTGCAAAATTTTTTAACGCGGGAAATTTTTTCGGCAAAGTCTTCGCTGAATTTTGGGTCAATCGTCAGCGCGGCAAGTGAAAAATTTTTCTTCGTGCGTTCTTTCAAGCAAGCCAGCGCGTAAGTTAAAAGCAAACTATCTTTGCCGCCCGAAACGCCGATTAAAATTTTGTCGCCGTCATTAATCATTTCAAATTCCACAATGGCGCGAAAAATTTTGCTAAAAATTATCTGCGGTAAAATTATTTTTGTCATGGCTACCTCAAGCACTATAAAAGGCGGAAGCTTTGACTCCCGCCTGAGATTTTCTATGTTGGTGGAGACGGAGGGATTCGAACCCTTGACCCCCAGATTGCGAACCTGATGCTCTCCCAGCTGAGCTACGTCCCCAACGCCCGCGATTATAAACCGCCCGCCGTTGCTTGTCAAGAAAAATTTTTGTGATTTTAATTTGCGCGTGTTATAATTCCAAAAAATTTTCAAGGAGATAATTTTCACGATGAACTTTGTAAAAAAATTTTTTGCAGCACTTGTGGCAGCGGCAACTTCATTTATCTCGCTAATTCCGACGACTTCAGCCGAAAATAAAAATTTTCCGTCTACAGTCATGCATAAGCTTGAAGTTTATTCGCAGGATTCGGGCGGCACGCTGATTTTTTCCGACAGCCCCGAATACGTTCAGCGCAACGGGATTTTATACACCGACACTGTGGCGGGCGAGGCGCGGCTTTTGTTTTATCATCTCAACGATACCGGCGTAAAAAAACGTTTCGCGATAATTTTTGAGAACACGTCCAATAAAAAAACCGTCGTTGAGATAACTCGCGGCGGCTTAACGGCTCCGAACAAAAATTATTTCAGCGTCGGGAAAATCGCGCAGACCATGTACATGGAAAACGATTTTTCAGACCGAATCGAGCTTGAAAGCTATGAGCGAAAAATTTATCGCCCGCATGAAAAATATTTTCTGCTTAAACCGGGTCAGCTGATTCACGGCGTTTGCGATTTTAAATCCGCCGCACCCGTCAGAATTTTTTTGATGATGTATCCCGAACACGCCGACCCGTTGGAATTTTTAAAACGCGCAGAAATTTTGCCTAAAGACGGTCAGCGATTACGCGGAACTTTTAAGAAAATGAACCGAACGTTGACGCTGAAACAACCTTATGACGGCGAACGCGACGGTTTGGGTTATATTTTAATTGGCGACAACGTAAACGACCTTTTTAAACGCGGAATTGACGCGACCGACGGCTCCGAAGTTATAAATTACGGCAACTACGGGATAAATTACACGCTAAACTTCCGCACGAAATTTTTAACGCGATTTTGTCTCAGTCCTCTCGGCGGACATTATGCCGGCGCACTCCGTTATAAATATTACGGCAAAAGCGGCGTGATTCAGACGCCCGAACACAAACTTTATTTCGGTGACAAGACACCACCCGAAAATCCAACAGTCTCACAGGCACGCGAGGAAGGTATTTCCTTGATGACGGACGCAACAGAACTTTCAGAGCTCGGAAGTTATCGCGGGCAAGTCATCTTTGAATATTCGCCGCCCGGAGCAAGCAATTTACCCGTAAATATCGTGCTCATGCCAACAAATTAAAGATAACACGTAAAACTTTTCTTAATTTTAATCATAACATCAATCAGCCAATCAAATTGTTCTTGCCACGCGTTTTTATCGTCTAATGAAACTTCCTTAGCTATGCCGACCGTTGTAACATTTCTATCAGGCTTTTCGTCCCAAACAAAATTCAAGTTTGCTACCGCTTCGATTGCCTCTTTGTTATCGTGGAAACTGTGAAAGAAATTTTTATCATTGGGAATATAAAGTCTGGCGTGCAGTTCATTTTTGTTATTATCGCGCAAGACAGAAATAAAGCCTGTGGCAGGAAAATCTGTTATGCCGAAATCCAAAGTGCTACCTGAAGTAACTTTGCGACGTTTGAAATTTTCGGCGAACATTTCATTTTTAAAAACGTATTCTTGACACGCCGTCCAGTATTCGGAATGATTATTCTTTGTTTCACTTTCAAGCTTTGAAAATTTTTTAAACCAATCCTCGGCGGGCTTTTCAATGACTTCAAACTTGACGGCGGGTTTTGAATTGTCAATGCTGTACAATCTTATCTCGCAAAGAAAATGTCCGAAATTGTCGTCGGTATCATTATTCATTTTTCTGATTGTGGTGCGTTGTTCGTCGTCGGCGTGTTTGACTACCCAAATAATAATCTCAGCCTCTTTGACTTTCGCGTAAGTTATCGCTTGCCCAATGTGCTTGTGATCCAAATCCTCCAGCTGATTTTCGATGATAATTTTCTGTCCCGTACGCTTCTCACTCGCAAGAATATCCGCACGATATTTTCCGGAGCGTGATTCTGTTTCTTCGACAGTAATTTGCAAGTTGACGGCGTCGGCAAGCAGTTCAATGTTTTTTGAAAGCCACGGCGTAAAATCGCGCGCCTCATCTTTCCAATAATCGCGCAAGTTCGTAAGTTCTTTAAGTTCGCCAAAAATTTCCATTGATTTAACAACCCTTTCGCGGTAAAATTTTTTTCGATTATAAAAAATGCTCAATATTGCTGTCAATAATTTTTGGAGATGATTTAATGCTTAAACTGAGACCTCGCCGCCTTCGAATTAATGAAAATTTGCGCTTAATGATTCGCGAAACAAATTTATCTGTAAAAGATTTGATTTACCCAATTTTTGTAGTGGCGGGCGAAAATGTTCGCGAAGAAATTCCTTCAATGCCCGATTGTTATCATTTGTCGGTTGATAATGCCGTTGAACTGGCAAAAAAAATCGCCGCGCTCGGTATTCCCGCCGTTGAAGTTTTCGGTTTACCCGAATACAAAGACGAAATCGGCTCAAGTGCTTGGGATATGAAAAGCCCCGTGCAAAAATCTATCGCTGCAATAAAAAAAGCCTTGCCCGAACTCGTTATCGTCGGCGATGTCTGCCTTTGCCAATACACCAGCCATGGGCACTGCGGAAAACTTTGCGGAAATTATGTTGACAACGACGAAACGCTAAAACTTTTGCAAAAAGTTGCTGTGAGCCAGGCGGAAGCGGGTGCAGATATTATCGCGCCGTCAGATATGATGGACGGAAGAATAGCCGCCATTCGCGATGCTCTCGACAACAAAAATTTTAAAAACGTCTCAATCATGAGCTACGCGGTTAAATATGCCTCTGCTTATTACGGACCTTTTCGCGATGCGGCGGATTCTGCACCGCAATTCGGCGACAGAAAACAATATCAAATGGATTTTGCCAACAGCCGCGAAGCTTTAAAGGAAGTTGAACTCGATTTAGCGGAAGGCGCGGATATTATCATGATTAAACCCGCGCTAGCTTATCTGGACGTTGTGAAAAGTGTTCGTGAGCAAATTAATCGCCCCGTCGCCGTTTATAATGTCAGCGGTGAATATGCAATGGTTAAAGCTGCCGCCGCCAACGGTTGGATTGATTATCAGCGCATTGTCACGGAAAATTTAACCGCCATGAAACGCGCCGGCGCAGATATTATCATCACTTACCACGCAATCGACGTTGCAAAGGCAATTCGTAATGCGTAATGCGTAATTGCTACTTCCCTCATTCCCTACTAGTCCTTAGTCCCTAGTCCATAAATCAATGCGTAATGCGTAATTAAAATTTCTCCATGAAAATTCGGTGGAATTTTTTTACTGATTAGAGTTTTGAGCCGGTGCAGTCATTTCTCCGCGCTGAATTTTTAAAGCAAATGCCGCCTCCATGATTTTTCTGCCGATTGGAACCGCCGAACTCGCTCCAAAGCCGCCTTGCTCGACGATAACAGCTACAGAAATCGTTGGATAATCAAAAGGTCCGTAGCCGACAAACCAGCCGTGGTCAATTCCTTGAGAATTTTCCGCCGTTCCGGTTTTGCCGGCTATTTCATACGGAAAACCAATAAAATTCCGCGCCGCCGTTCCGTTTTTAGTAACGTCATTCAAGCCCGCCTGAACTGCTTGTATTACCCAAGGCTCAACCTGTAATTCGCTCAAAAGTTCCGGCTGAAAATCTTTTATTACCTCTTTATCCTGCGTGACTATCTGTTTTACCAAATGCGGACGAAATCTTTTGCCATTTGCGGCAATTTCGCTCATTACCATTGCCGCTTGCAACGGCGTAACCAAATTAAAACCCTGTCCTATCGACGCGTCCATTATTTCCGACAAATAAAATTCATCTTTATAAACTTCCCATTTATATTCTTTCCAATCTGCTAAACCCGGCGATTCATACGGTAAATCTATGCCCGTGACGCTCCCAAGTCCGAACATTCGCGCATAACTTTCCAATAAATCCGCGCCAAGTCGATTGCCCATTTCATAAAAGTAAACGTTGTCCGAATGACTTAACGCCGCGTGAAAATCCAACCAACCAAGAGCCTCGCCGCCCGCATTACCCTTTGGAACCAGCCAATGCGTTCCGCTATCAAAAACCAATTCATTTAAACCGACCTTTCCGGTTGCAAGCGCGGCAGTTCCCGTGACGATTTTAAACGTTGAACCAGGCGGATATTCGCCTGTTATCGCTTTGTTATCCATAGGATGATCGGGATTGTTGTTTATCGCATTCCAATCCTTTGTAGAAATGCCGTGAGCAAATAAATTCGGGTCAAAAGCCGGTCTGCTCACCATTGCAAGCACTTCGCCGGTTTGGGGGTCTAAAACTACCGCCGCCGCCGCTTTGCAACCCAAAGAATTTAACATTTCGTCAACTGCTTGCTCCGCCGCAACCTGTAAATCACGATCTATCGTCAAAATTAGATCGTAACCGGGTTTCGGTTCTTTTTTTCCCAAAATTTGCATTGGTTTTCCCGAAACGTCAACTTCGACTTGCTCACCGCCATTTTCCCCGCGTATTTCTTTATCATAAATCTTTTCTAAACCAAATTTCCCGATTATATCGCCCGATTTATAACCTTCTGCCTTTTTAGTTTCTAATTCTGCGTCTGAAATCTCGCTGACGTAACCAAAAGTGTGTGCGCCTTCCTGTTTTAAGTAATAATTTCTTATCGGTTGAACCTCAATTACCACGCCGGGATATAAATCTTTTTGTTCTTCGATTATCGTTACGATGTCTTGCGTGACGTCTAGACTGATTCTTATCGGGTCAAAGCCGTAATGAACCGAAATTTTCTGCTCAATTTCTTCTTTAGGCACGTTTAAAAGTTTTGAAACGCGTTCGACGACTTCCGGCTGTATTGGGGCGGTTAAAGGCAACAGTGAAACGCTAAATCCAGGACGATTTGTCACTAAAAGCTGTCCATTTCTGTCGTAAAACGTTCCACGCGGTGCGGTCGTCGGAATTATTCGGATTCGGTTGCCTTCCGCCAAATTTGCGTAATAATCGCCGTCATAAATCTGCAAATAGCCAACCCTTGCGATTAGAATCATAATCATAAAGAAAAAAATTATTGATAACGTCTTCAAACGCCCTAAATATTCTTCGCCGTCGTTTTGATTGTCTATCACTGTCAAAATCCTCCCGCAAAGTTTATAATTTCCGCGATTATATCACGCAAAGGAGATTTTTTAAATGAAATTTTCAGCACCAATCGTCGAGGCGATGAAAAAATATTCCGCGGATAAAGTTTTACCTTTTCACACGCCGGGACATAAACACGGTCGCGGAGCACACGAATTTTTAAAAAATTTATTGACTGCGGAAGGATTTTTGCAAGAAGTTTCGCTTATGGACGAACTTGACGACCTGCACGCGCCGAAAACTTGCATAAAACAGGCGCAAAAACTCGCGGCAAGGCTTTGGCACGCGGACGAAACGATTTTTTTTGTAAACGGAACGACTTCAGCGGTGCAAACGATGATTTTCGGGACGTTAAAGGCGGGCGATTTAGTTTTTGTGCCCAGAAATGCGCATCGTTCGGTAATGTCGGGGCTTATTTTATCGGGAGCGAAGCCAATTTTCCTGCCAGTCGAATTTGACGCGGAACTTAACGTTCCATTGAACGTAAAAACAGAAACAATCGAACTTGCGATAAAAAAATACCCGCAAGCGCGAGCAATTTTATTAGTTTCGCCAAATTATTACGGCGTGGTGGCAGATTTAGAAAAAATTTCACGAATCGCGCACCAAAATGGAATGATTTTATTAATCGACGAGGCTCACGGGGCGCATTTGCAGTTTTATGCGGGAAAAAAATCGGCAATGGACGCCGGAGCGGATATTTCTGCGCAATCAACGCACAAAATCTTGGGGTCTTTGACGCAAACTTCGATGCTGATGATAAAGAATTCGGTTGACGTGGAAAAAATTCATCGGGCGGCAAGCATTTTACAAACGACCAGCCCGAATCAAATTTTATTGGCGTCATTGGACGCGGCGCGGTTGCAAATGGAAATTGACGGCGTGAAAAAAATTTCTGCGGCGATTTCATTAGCAAAAAAACTACGCGGCGAACTAAAATTGATTGACGGACTAAAAATTTTTGAGAATGCGGGAAATTTTTCATTGGACGCGACAAAAATAACCGTAAACGTGCGAAATTTGGGATTGAGCGGTTACGAGGCGGAAAAAATTTTGCGCGAAGATTTAAAAATTCAATGTGAACTGTCAGACGCGGAAAATTTATTATTTTTGGTGACTTATGCGGACGACGAATCGACAATTTCAAAATTAATCGAGGCGATGAAAAAATTGCCGCGAAAAATTCAAAAAAAATTTTTTACGCCGCTGATTTCAAAAGAAATTTCCGCCGCAGAGCTTTCAACTCGTGAAACTTTTTATTCGGCGGCAGAAAAAATTGATTTAAAGTCGTCAGTCGGGCGAATCAGCGCGGAAGAAGTGACATTTTATCCGCCGGGCGTGCCGATCTTAATTCCGGGTGAAAAAATTTCGGTTGAGGCGGTGGAAAATATAAATCTGGCGAAAAAATCTGGTTTGAAAGTTTTTGGCGCGTCGGATTTAAGTTTGGAGACGTTAAAAGTTGTTCGCGAATAAAAAAAATCTCCTGCCGATGAGACGGGAGCCGCTGATGCCTCAGCAAAAGAAATGTATGAGCAATGTCTCCCCGCTTGGGGAAAAACTTTTCGCCGAATTAAAAAACGCCCTGTTGCGGGCGCAGGATAAGAAAATTAATTACGCATTGCGAATTACGCATTACGCATTGAAAAAAATCTCCTTCCTGTCGCTCGCAGGTCAAACGGTGATTGTTAATCGAGCAGTTCTCCCGACTTCGGATCAAAGCTTGTCTGCGCCTTCCCAGAAAAAATTTCCAGTGACATTTTTGCAGAGTTGCTCCCCGCTACGGTGACGTGATCGCTCCGGCATTTGACCGGATTCTCTATTGAGGCTTTCGCCACTCGATTCAATCGCTATTAAATTTTCAACACGCGTATAATCCTACAAAAATTCGCGTTTGTCAATAAAAAAATATTGACAGGGATAAAATTTTTGTGATAGACTTTGCGAACTGTTGAGGCGTTCCTCTGCGTGCGGGCATGAACGTCAAAAAAGATAGGAGGACTTAACTTGAATATCATCGAATTACTTGAAAGAGAACAACTGCGCGACAATATCCCGCAATTTGCGCCGGGCGATACGGTGCGTGTGCACGCAAAAATCGTTGAAGGCAACCGCGAACGTATCCAGGTCTTTGAAGGCGTCGTAATTGGTCGCCAGGGTAGCGGTGTTCGCGAAATGTTCACTGTTCGCAGAATTTCTTACGGCGTTGGCGTCGAACGTATGTTCCCCGTGCACTCGCCCCGCGTTGAAAAAATCGAAGTCGTTCGCCGCGGCGCGGTTCGTCGTGCAAAACTTTATTATTTGCGTAAACTCACGGGCAAAGCGGCTCGCATTAAGGAAAAAAAGCAAAAATAATTTTGACCGAAAAAAATTTTGGCAGTCGTATAACGCGGCTGCTTTTTTGGCGTTTAAGGAGGAAAAATTATGATTCTGGTTACGGGAATTACCGGACAACTCGGCTTTGACGTTTTAAAAGAACTTAAACAGCGCGGCGCAGACGTTATCGGCACAACGCGCGAAGAAATTGATTTAACGACGGAAAGCGGCGCGAAAAATTTTATTTTGGACAAAAAACCCGAAACCGTCATTCATTGCGCGGCTTATACAGCTGTCGATAAGGCGGAAAGTGAAGCGGAACTCGCTTTGACCGTGAACGGATTGGCAACGCGTTGGATTGCGGAGGCTTGCCGCGAAATTAACGCGAAAATGATTTATATCAGCACGGATTATGTTTTCGGCGGCGACGGAAAAACGCCATACGAAGTTCACGACGAAAAAAAACCCGTAAACATTTACGGGCGGAGCAAACTTTTGGGCGAAGATTCTGTCAGCGCGATTCTTCCGCGTCATTTTATCGTTCGGGTGAGCTGGGTTTTTGGAATTAACGGAAAAAATTTTGTTAAAACGATGCTCCGGCTTGCTGAAACGAAAAATCAACTGCGCGTCGTCAAAGACCAGATTGGCAGCCCGACTTACACAGTTGATTTGGCAAAACTTTTGGCGGACATGGCGGTCACAGAAAAATTCGGCACGTATCACGCCAGCAACGAAGGTTTTTGCTCTTGGGCGGAATTTGCCGAAGAAATTTTTAAGCAAGCCGGTCTTAAGGTTGAAGTTGAAGGAATTGATACAATAGATTATCCCACGCCGGCGCGTCGCCCGTTCAATTCGCGTTTGAGCAAAAAATCTTTGGACGACGCCGGTTTTAATCGTCTGCCGACGTGGCAAGACGCCGTAAAAAGATTTTTAGCTGAACTTAGGAACTGAATAATGCGTAATGCGTAATTTTTCGGCGTCGGAGGTCAGGTCGATTGGCGTGCCGTTCTTATCATAAATCTTTTATTTCTTTTAACCTACTTTTCTTTTGCAGCCCCAAAAGAAAAGTAGCAAAAGAAAAGGGGCTTAGACCGGCAAAGGAACATCCCTGTTCCTGTTGCCGGCGGCCGTCATCCTTGACGGCCGGGTCTGCGCTCACATGGGCGGGCGGAACTGCAATTCGTAATGCGTAATGAATTAGGAATTAAAAAACTTTTCCCATTTCCCTTTTCCGTTACCAATTACTTGCCAATACAAAACTTTGAAAAAATTTCGTTGATAATGTCTTCGCGTACATTTTCGCCCGTCAAATCGCTCAAACATTCCAGCGCGGCGCGTAAATCAATCGAAACGAAATCAATCCCGACGTTCAAACGAATAGTTTCCTGCGCTTCCTGCAAATGTTTAACGGCGCGGCGGATTAAATCTGCCTCGCGCTCGTCTCGGACAAAAGTCATTTCAAAATCAATCGTGCCGACGCGTTTTTTTATCGCCGACAAAAGATTTTCCGTTCCAAACCCGCTCTTTAGTGAAATTTCTATCACTTGGGCGGGAATTTTTTTTGCAATCTGCGCGGCGGTCGTCACTTGTAGCAAATCGTTCTTTGTTAGCAAAATTAAAGCGTCGCGGTCGTGCAAAAGCTTAAAAATTTCTTCGTCCTCGTTGTCCAGCGGTCTTGAGCCGTCAAAAAGAGCCAGAATCAATTCTGCGCGGCGTGCACAGTCTTTAGCGCGTTCAATACCGATTTTTTCCACAGCGTCGCCGGAATTCCTAATGCCGGCGGTGTCGATAATTTTCAGTGGGACGCCGCCGACGTTCACAAACTCTTCAATCTGGTCTCTGGTCGTGCCGGGAATATCTGTGACGATTGCGCGTTCGGTTTTGGCAAAAAAATTTAGCAAACTTGACTTGCCAACGTTCGGTTTGCCGATAATTGCAGTTTCCAGCCCTTCGCGAAGAATTTTTCCCGCCGTTTGATTCTTTAACAGCTCGTTCAGCTTAAAAATCTGCGCGGAAATATTTTTGTCAACTTCTTTTAAAGTCACGTCGTCCAAATCTTCTTCGGGAAAGTCAATCGTCGCCTCAATATGCGCGGCGGAATTTAAAATCGCCTGCCGAATCTCGCGAATCGTCTTTGAAGTTTTGCCCGCCAGCTGATTTTGAGCAACCGTCAACGCGGCGGAAGTCTTTGCTTGAATCACGTCGAGAACCGCTTGAGCCTGTGTTAAATCAATCCGCCCGTTTAAAAATGCTCGTTTGGTGAATTCTCCACGCTCCGCAGGACGTGCACCTGCCAGATAAGTCAGCTTTAACACTTCGCGCAGAACGACACTGCCGCCGTGACATTGAAACTCTACAACATTTTCTTTCGTGTAAGATTTCGGCGCACGCATAACCAAAACAATCGCCTCGTCGACAATTTCGCCGGAAAAATTTTTCACGTGCCCGAAAATAATTTTCCTGTCTTCGGTCAGCGGTCTATCAAAAATTTTTTCAGCAATGTTAATCGAATCCGCGCCGCTCAACCGAATTATCCCGACGCCCGCCGCGCCAGCCGCAGTTGCTATCGCGCTAATCGTATCTTCCATAAAGTTTCTTCCTTTTTATTTGCCGACCAAAAGTTTATTCACGTCTTTATAAAAATCTTTCAGCAGGTGGCGATACGCATCAGCAACTTTGTCATCAGTTTCTACCGCGCTGTGAGTTACAAGAACTCTGCCGTTCGCGTCAATCAGATTAAAAGTTCCGCCGACCGTCGCCGTGTATTGCCAATAGCCGTGATGGTCTACAATTTCCGTAACGTATTTTTTTATCTTCTTAATATGTTTTTTCCCTGAACTGTCATACCAGTCGTGTTCGTCTTCAGAAAGCAATTTGTTATTCAGCGTGACATGGGGTTCAACCCAATGGCGGTCCAAACTGTAACGATTTATGCTGCCCTGAACAAAATATTTAGCCTTTCCAGCGTTGTTATAATCAATATCAACATCGGTGAATCTAAACGCTAAATCTTTCATAGAAAAATACGCCGACTTCAAAGAATATTCATCGCTGCCAACATGGCTCGGCAAATTTATTCCCTTGAAGCCGATAGTTTTCGGGACGCGCGTTTTCTTTTTGTTGTCTTTGAAATTGTCTTGAATAGCTTTAAAATCTTTGCGGAATTCGTCAACTATGCTTTTAAAAATTTCCACGTGGTATCTATTGGGACTAAGAGATTTTGTCTGCTTGCCGCCAAAAAGCCCCGTGAACAATCCGACAACGCCGCCATATTCGTTACCGTAAGTGTGTTCAGCGTTGCGGTAGGTCATAATTTTTTTGCCTTCCCTGTCATACATATTGTACTCAATGCCCATGTGATACAGCATTAAATCTTGCGCAGGAATGGTGTGACGTTCCGTCCATTTGCGTTCGTCGTAAGTTTTATAGCCGTCGGGACCGCCGGTTTCTTCTGTCCAAGATTTCATCTCAACCGTTACAGTTTTTGCCGGCGATCTGTGCGGCTCCAGCTTGTCAAGATTTATCTGCGGGATTATGTAGCCGTTCGAGGCAGTAACAGCCATGACAGTTTCGGCGCGTTCCTTTTCTGAAGAAAAATTATTGTAAAGAGATTTATATTTTTCTTCGTCAACGCGAATATCTTTGTTTTCTTTCAACGAGGAGCCGAGCGGAACGGTTTTAATTTTCAATTTGCGAACAAAACGTTTGTCAAAATAATCATTCGCCTGATAAATTTCGGATTTTTCGTTCTCGTCGATTTTAAAGGTGCCGTCCAAGCCCTTAAGCGGATAAATGACGATTTTTTTAAATTGTGGCAGATGTGATTCAGCATCGTACCACAATTCGCCGTGAGCAAAAGCCGTAGCGGGAATCATCGCCGCAAAAGCTACCGACGCCGCAAATTTTTTCCAATCCATAAATTTCACCGCCTTTTAAACTTGCTTTTTAATTTTATCCACGATTTGATTCAAAGCTTTTTCCAACGCCTCATGCCAACATTCCTCAGAGATTTCACTGCCGCCAAGTTTAAAAGATTTTCTGTGCCCCCCGCCGTGTGAAGAGGATTCGCCCTTGCCGGTCGCCACGCAGACAACTTTTCCGGTTGAGGCGTCAACAATCCGCGTCGTTAAATCCACACGAACAGAAAGATTCGAGCTGGCGATCGATTCCCTGTGCGTCACCGTCATGTTTGCGATATAACCGTAAATAAGATAATCCAGCTTCGCGTCGAAAAGTTTTATCGCTTCGGCGGGGTTGCCCATGTCCATTTGAAAATTCACTTCGGCGATTCGCTTTGAGGTCGCGTTAACAGTCTTATCCACGCCCTGCAAACCGATTGTCGGCAAGTCGGTCGTTAAAATTTCTTCAAAGATTTTCTGCGCATAAAGCAAAGGATTTTCCAACTGCGTCAAGTCCGTGTAATCGCCCAGATTAATATTTTTATCTTTTACGCGGCTGTCTATTCCGACAATTCCTATCGTGTAATTTTCCGCGGCGCATTTTGGCGAAATAATTATCATCAGCGCAAAAATCAATACGCCTAAATTAGCCGCCCTTCGCCAAAACTTTTTGTCCCTCATTGCACACGTCCTCCACAATCCGTTTACTTTGAACTTCAAACATACATTGCAAAAGATTTTCCGCCGTCATTGCTTTGCCGTATTGCCCCAACAGATTTAAAATTTGTCCCGTCTTGTCAGAAAGGTTATAGCCTTCATAAACCAAACCTTTTTTCGTGTCAATCAGATAAAAAAATGACGCAACCGTAATTTGTTTTGGTCTCTCGTTCAATGTCGAGGAGGCGTTGAAGATAGAATTTTTAAGTTCGACGTTAGCGTCCACCAAATTACAGAACAGCAGATAATCCGCGTCGTATTCTCTACCCACGGTTTGAGCGGCATTCATCATTTTTTGGCTTATGCGGTAAGGTTTGCCGATTAATTTCTTCCGTGCCGCTAATTTCTCGTCGTCCCAGAAATAATCTTCGCCCAAAGCGCGTTCAGCGTAATAAATCATTTTTGCGTTGGCAGTCTCTTTTGCAAACGAAGGACCATAAGCGATTGCATCCATGTGAATATCTCGCAAGACCGAGTTAACTTGGATAATGTCAGCAAAACCTGGCGCGGTATCCACACTGCCCAACCACTCATCATCGCCGACGGTATGCAGTTTTCCTTTGTTTTCAAAATCTTTCAGCGTCTGCCACAACTGATCTTTAAACGTCGCTAAAAATTCCGGTCGTATTTCGTGTTCACCGTAGCAAGCAACCTCACCGACAAAAATTCCAATGCCGCCGGTTTTCCCCGCAAAAGGTTTGGCGAATACTGAAGAACTAAAAATAAAAATAAAAATGAGAGACAAAGACAAAATCCGAATCCATGTCATAAAATCGCCTCCCAGAAATCATTTTTTCCCGCCGCGCATCATGGTGAGCATACCGCGTTTTCCGTTCAATGCATCTTCCGCGGCTTTTTCCAAAGCGGTGTGAACGTCGCCTTTAGATTTACCGGAGCCGCGTCCCGCTAAAAAAATTCTTGCGGTTTCAACTTCAATCATGCGCAATGTCAGATGAGCAACCATATCACTGCCCTGTTTGCTCAACCCCGTAACCGTTCCCAAAACCAAATACTGCGCACCGACCATTTTTCCGTACTGCGCGGCTGTGGCGGGGTCTACCAGAGCAGTTTGATTGAATTTTATCTCGTCCAAGAGTTTTTGCAGTTGCGTTCTGTCCAACGGGTCGAATCTTCCCGTCTGCACAATGTCAATTTCGATATTCGAGCGCGCCGTCTCCAAAGCATTGTCGAGAGAGTCGGAACCTTGCCGCGCACTTTGATTGTCAAAGGGAACGACAGCCACTCGCGGTGCCGCCTCTAAATAATTTGTCGGCAAGACGATAAACGCCACTGCAAGCAACATTCCAAAAAATTTTTTCAACATTTTTATCACCCCGTTAAATTTTTAGCCTGGCTGTGTTCGTGCTGGTCGATTCAATTACAAAACGTATGCTACTCCTGCTACTAAGCAACAACATGATAGAATCCATGCTTTGATTTGAATCAATGTCGAGAATTGCCCTGCCGTCGCGGTGTTCGCGAATGTAGACGCTTTGCACGCCGGGCAAATTGCGTAAATCGTTCGCCAAAGTCTGCACCTTGTTATAATCGTTCGTGGAGGCGATTATTTGCAAACCGGAACTGCTTCTTGCACCGATACGCCGGAATTTTTCATCAACCTTTGCGGCGGCTTGATTTGCCATGTTTTTTAAAGCCGCGCGCTCGGCTGTGGTTGTTCCTTCGCCAATGCCGGAAGTTTCTACCGTGAACGTTTCCAAAATGTCGCCGGTATCCAGCCGAATGATTTTAGCAACCATTTCCGTTTGACCGTTGTTTAATCCCGTGTCCAAATAGCCGCCTTTGTAGTCGGGAATTCTTATATCTTTTGACGTAGTGTGACATTTCGCCAAAACGATAAAATCTGCGCCGAAACTTGAACCAACGCCGCTGACCGGTTGCCCGTTGTAAAGACTGTTAAGCATTTGGGCGTTATGCAATCCCGCCACGACGTTTGGATCTATCACGTGTGTAAAGTTCAAGTTGATTAACCTGTCCATAATCGCCGACTCGATAGCCTCTTCATGCGCTGTGCTATTGCCTTTGAAGACAGCAACAGCAATTCGCGGGTCGTTCAACGCCATGACGGCTTGAACCTGCTGTAAAATTTCGGGGCTGGGGTTTTGATCAACGTCAATGACTGCGCGAACCCTGTACATTCCGTTTTCCATGCCCTCGCTTAAAACATTTACCTTGCCGACAAAGCCCGCGCTCTTTAAATAAATGTTGTCCAACTCAATCATGTAATTATTCGTCAAAGTTCGGGAGTCAACAAAAGTTCCAACGACTTGTTCCACGGCAACACGGCGGGCGTCGCGCAATGCACTATCTCTATCTGTTCCAACGCCGTCTACAGTAACTTCTTTTGCCGCGGCAGTGCTAAACACCCCAATAAAAATAATCAGCACCGTTAAAAATTTTAAACACTCTCCCCGCATTGGCAGCACCTCCTCAATCGACAGTTATAACCCATAAAAGTTTCTGTTGCATTAAATTGTTCATGCTCTCAATGTCGCGGCGGTTTAAATCCCGTATGCTGATAATTTTTGACGGATTAGTAAGAATCGGGCACATTTTCACTTTCAAGCCGGCGTCCTCAATAAATTTCACAGCCTCTGCCTCTGTCTTGAAAATCGTTTCGCTGAAAAAGATATGGG
>Ga0310697_10003803_pt1 | contig 15134 bp, 11 predicted proteins | sample 172DNAGHGlowgp2_FD_203883 | JGI IMG/M metagenome (GOLD analysis project Ga0310697, IMG submission 203883) | Sheep rumen microbial communities from Palmerston North, Manawatu-Wanganui, New Zealand - 1728 DNA GHGlow gp2 (v2) (version 2) | ecosystem: Host-associated > Mammals > Digestive system >... | reverse complement strand
TTTTTGCTGGTCTTACGATAGACTATTTCACCATTGCGGCCCGAGATGGCATTGATATAGGTGTAGCCGGCATCGATGTCGTTGTAGAGACGCTTGCTGCCGACCTCCACACCCGTGGCTTTGTTGCGTAGCACCTCAACGCCGTCGATGACGTAGCGTTTAGGTAGCAACACCCATTGGTTGCCGCTGGTCTTGCCGTAGGGATAGGTCAGCGGCCACTGGCTGACATCCTCCTCGGTGCGGAAGATCACCACGCCGCAGGGGCCGCTGCCAACCAGGTTCATAATCGAGATGGAGGGATACATGCTGTAGACGAGTTCCAGTGCCGGTGTGGCGGGGTTGTTCTGTACGGGTCGGCTGCTGAAGTCCTTGGCCTCGAAGTCGGCACCGCTCAGGTCTGACTCCATCGCGTCGATGGGTGAGTGGTCGATGGCACTGTTGACAATGAGCAACGTACCGCCGGATGGCACCTTATGGTTGGCCTCGGCGGGAATACGGAAGATCTGCTTCAGGAGCACCACAGAGTCGGCAAAGGCTTCGTGCAGGTTCTCCAGGGTGTAGGCCTGTGTGCTCTCTGCCTCCACAAGTCCGATATAGAGTCCGGCCACATCCACCTCGTTGTCGCTCTGGTTGTAGAGTTCCAGGTATTTGCCGGCATCGTATGGGCGGTTGTTCTCGTCTTTGGAACCGGCAAAATAAATCTTGCTGACGATGATGTCACGGTTGATGCTCAACTGCGTGGAGAGTGGTATGGTCTGATCCTCCTTGATGAGGTGACTGTTGAGCGAGCCGGAGACGGTACATCCGCTGACAACCTGGTCATCGTTGGTCACCTTGTGGTATTCATCGGCGGTCAGTTCCCATGAGCACGAGATGTCGTAGACATCGGGAATCAGGTTGTTGAACGTGGCCACGCCGTCGGCATCGGTCGTTGCCGAGAGTTGTTTCTCGCCTTGCTGCATGATAATCTCATGGCCTGACAGTTCGGTGATATTGACAAACTCTGCGGGCATCAGCAGTTGTATGCGTGCTGTAGTCTCGGTGGTGGCATCGCTATAGTCCACACAAGACATCAGCATGCACACAGACATCAGCGAGAGCACAGATTTATTGATATTACTTGTCATCCGCATGGTAATTCGTATCATTAGTTAAATTCGTGGTAGTAAACAATCAAAGGTGCAGCGACAGTTCGGCACCGAAGGCAAACTTACCCGTGTTGCGCTGTGTGAGCGTCGAGGTTTTGTTGCCTTTGAGGTAAGGTTCATAGAACAGACAGTTGTCCACATAGAGCGACAGGGTCCCCATCTTGCCCAGTTCTTTGGTCAGGCGGGCAGAGAGGTTCCAGGTTACGGGATTCTCGTTGGGCTCGTTGTCGGTATAGCGCAACAGCAGTTTCTCGTCGTTGGTGGCGATGCTGCCTCCGGGGAAGTCGATGGTGCTGGAGGAGCCGATGTCGTGGTAGACGAGATCGTTGTCAATCCATCCGATGGGGTCTTTGTCGGCTGTATAACTCCAGGTGGAGTTGTGCCAGATGACCTGTGCGGTGAACGAGGCCACCATGTGGAGTTGCGGGATATGGGTGACGGCCCGCAACGTGTTGACGAAGCGGCGCAGACGGGTATAGTCGAGGCCCGAGGGATAGACGATGCGCACCGGCGAGATGTTGCGGCCGGCATAGATGGTGCCGGTGAGCAGGGCGGCAGGCACGTTGCTGGTGTTCATGCGGGTGCTCCAGTCGGTCTTTGTCTCGTTCCAGGCACCGCTGAGATAGATATTGGTCTTCAACGGCTTGATCTCGCCGAGGTCGAAGTCGAACTCCAGGCCACGGTTAATGGTCTTGTCGGTATTCTCCAGAAGGCCTGTCGTGGCAAAGCAGGTGAACTGATGGGCATAGCCGTTGTTGAAGTCGGGCTGTCCGTCGCTCTTGATGGTAGGCATGTGGGCATCGTCAAACACGTTGTAGGTATATGTGAAATAGTCGGAGGCAGCCTCGAAGCCGTTGGGTGTGCGGTCCTGATAAGCCAGCACGCTCAGTTTGCGGCCTCCGGGCAGTTTGATGTCGGCTCCCACCTCTACTTTAGTGGTCGTGGCGTTCTTCAGCCCCTTGGAGCGTTGCACGTCATAGACCTCCGTATGGGTGTAGTAGGCCGGTGTGGCTGCCATGGTGAAGTTGCCCACCAGGTCGTCGATATACTTCTTGTCGGGATAGAGGTGCATGAGTCCTGGTGTCTTCGAGTTGATGCCAATGCCGCCTCGGATGTCGAGCCACTTGGTGACGGTGAACGCCACGTTGAGGCGGGGCGAGAGTGCCATGGTGGCCACGTCGCTGAAGGGTTGCAATGACGTGAAGCGCAGTCCGAAGTTCACGCGCAGGCGGTTCACCTTATTAATATTATAGGTGAATTGGTCCTCGGCGAAGGCCGACAACTGATGCAGTCCGGGAATATCGTCGAAGGCTCGTGGGCGGCCGTTGCTGTTGGGACGGTAGGGCAGGGCAGGGTCTGTGTCGTAGTAGCCGCGCCCGCTGTTCCAGTCGTAGTGGTAGTCCACTCCCAGTTTGAAACTTTGCACCGTCTTGCCCTTGCGCAGGAAGAAGTCGTCGGTCATCTTGAAGAACACATTGCCCGGACGACTCTCGGTGATGCCCGTGGCCTGATAGGAGGCCGTCACCCAGGGCACGGCATAGTAGCCGGTCTCACGGGCGGTGAAGATAGGCAGCAGACCGCTGCTCACCGACACGAAACTGGTGTTGCGGCTGTCCATCTGTGTCATGCTGATGCCCAGCGTGTATTTCAGCGAGCGCATCAGCGGCATGTCCATCCTGATGCGCCCGTTATGCGTCATGCCGAACGTCTTTGTCTCCGACCGTGCCTCGGTGCCGTCCTGGATGGCATCGGGGTCGTTGCCGCTCCAGTCCTTGGCCTGCATGAAGCGCACCTTGGTGTCGGCATGCCAGCGGGGGCTGATGTCGTAGCCCCAGCCAACGTTGGCTGTGTAGCGGTCGTAGGAGCGGGTCTTCTGTCGGGGGTCGCCCCATGCCTTGGCATAGTCGAGGTTGACGTTGATGATGCCGCCCTTGGCCAGTGAGAAGCCCTTGCCTACAGAGTAGTTCTGCAGGCCGGGGTTTATTTTTGCCTTCACCTGCCACGGCGTGATGCCCACCTTGGAGTGAACGACCACGAGGCCGCTAGTCAGGTCGCCGTATTCGGCCGAGGGGATGCCACGTATCACCTCCACCTCCTCGATGTTGTCGGCAGAGACCTGTCGCAGGTCGGAGCCGGCGAAGGTGGTGCCTGAGAATGTGCCCTGGCCCACATTGCCGTTGTTCGACATGGGCACGCCGTCGACCACGATGCTGGTACCGAAGGCCATGGTGGAGTTGTTCTGAAGTGTGCGCAGTTGCAGACCCTGCTGTTGTGTCAGGTCAGGGCGATCCATCAACTGCCCGGGGATGAGTTGCATCACATCGGCCAGTGAGGTGGCCTGCAGGTGGTCGATGGCCTGGCGGCCGATGACGCTGCTGGTCGATGCCCCGCTCTCGCGTACCTTCGCCGTCACTGTCACTTCGCGTAGTGACAATGATGAGGGCACCATCTGATATTGTAACTGCATGTCTTTGCTCACCTTGAGGCGGGTACTGATAGGCTCATAGCCCACATAACTGATATGCAGAGTGTACTCTCCGTCAGGCACATTGCCGATGACGGCCTTGCCGTTGACATCGGTCACGCTCATGGCACCAGAGGGCTGCAGTTGCATCGTTGCCATGATGATGGCTTCGCCGCTGCCCTTTTCCGTGACGCTGATATTGAGTGTATGGCCGTTGTCCTGTGCCATGTCCGGCGTGGCGCATAGCATCAGCAATAATGTCATTATTACATGTTTGATTCGCTGTCGATTCATAGGCATTATCTCATTTCCTTTTTTCTCTCTTTCTCTCTTTCCCTATTTTATTTCTTCTCTTTCCCGTTCCTTCGTTCCCTGATGAGTTTTATCTCGCGGAGCATATCCTCATAGTGCAGGGCACTGATGTCCTGGGCACTCTGGGCTTGCTGTTGGCAGAAGGTCTCTACCTGCAGCAGGTTCTGCATGACATAGAGTATGGCATCGGAATTATAGTTTCTGCCCATGACGCCTTTCAGGTCTGCCTCGGTGGGGTTGAGCAGGGTGTTCAGGTTCTGCATATACGACCGTTGCAACTGACGGCGTGCCTTGGCCTGCCACAGGCTGCTGCCTTCTATCGGCTTCCACACCTGTTGGAAGAGGTCGCTCAGATACTGGCTTACAGGGTAGCCGCTGTTTTCAATGTTCTTGAGAGCCAGAGGTGTCATCAGCCGTGTCAGGCTGTTGGTCTGCATCTGACATTGTGCTTCCGAGGCATCGGTGCCTGTCTTGGCCATGATGTCGGCGGGATAGAGCCATTCCGGGGCTTCGAAGAGTTGTCGTCCTACATACAGGAGGGCTTCGCGCTGCCGCTCAACGGGGATGGCGGCGTAGGGCTCCATGCCGGGCATGTTGTTGATATAGCGTCCGCCGATGTTTTTCATCACGTGGTTCAGGTAGCGGTTGAACTGGTCGGTTACGGCTTTATACATCTCGCGCAGGTAGTCATACTGGTCGTTGTCCTGACGGGTCCATTGTGTCAGGTTCTGCATGACGCGCTTCAGGTTTTTGACACCATAGTCGGAGGCTTTGACACTGTTGTCGCCCAGGTCTTCGGTCTGAGAACGCGGGTCTTCGTTGAGACCCTCGCCGCCGAACCAGAGACGCGCGTTGCCTCTGAGCACGTTGGTGGTCTCGGTCATCAGTTTCTCTTTCTCTTCGTACTCGTCCTTGAACTCCGGCCGCCACTGGTAGCCCCACTTGATGGCCCAGCGGTCATAGTCGTTGATGCGGGGGAAGAGTCCCTTCTCGCCTATCTTGTCTTCGGGCTGTGCCACGTAGTTGAAGCGGGCATAGTCCATGATACTGGCTGTATGGCCGTGGGCCTCGACCCAGGCTTTGTCGCGCAGTTTCTCGACAGGCGTGGCAGATGATGCTCCCATGTTATGGCGCAGTCCGAGCGAGTGGCCCACCTCATGACTGCTCACGAAGCGGATCAGTTCGCCCATGAGTTTGTCGTCGAAATGCATGGTGCGGGCACGTTTGTCAACGGCTCCGCACTGCACCATATACCACTTCGTTAGCAGGTTCATCACGTTGTGGAACCAGCAGATATGGGCTTCGATGATTTCGCCCGAGCGGGGATCGACGATGCGCGGGCCGTAGGCGTTCTCGGTCTCTGACGGCAGATAGCGTAACACCGAATAGCGGGCATCCTCCAGACTGACATCAGGGTTGTCCTCGGGCAGCACCTTGGCGGTGATGGCATTCTTGAAGCCGGCAGCCTCGAAAGCCGTGTTCCAGTCTTCAATACCCTTGATGAGATAGGGGATCCACTTCTTCGGCGTGGCGGGGTCTATATAATAGACTATCTGTTTCTCGGGCTCTGTGAGTTCGCCGCGCAGGTATTTCTTCTTGTCTTTCGGCACCAGGCGGTAGCGGGAGATAAACGACTCGTGCTCCGTCTTGTGCTGCTGGTCGCTGAAGCGCACGAAGTTGTTGACGAAATAGCCCACGCGCTCGTCCCACAGGCGCTTGCGCATCGGCTCCTTGGGCAGCAGCACGATGCTGGTGTTCATGCCGAGGGTGACGGAGCCGGTCTTCGAGGCTTCCGAGCGTCCGGCCGTGGCACCGTAGGTGCGGGTGGTCACCACCTCGATATTGGTGGGATAGACCTTGATGGTATCGATAAACGTGGTGTTGGCTTGCAGGCCGCCCAGTTTGAGGCTGGTGCTCAGTGCACTCGATGCGCTGGTCAGTTTGCTGGCACTCTTGAAAAGGGGTGTGGCATCAATCATCTGCAGGCCATTGTCTTTGTTACGGCCGATAATCTTCAGGCCCATAACGATGGGGTCGATGGTCGATTGTTCGAGCGTGCGCTGGATATTGTCGCCGTCAGTGGCCACCTGGCTCAACACATACTGGCGCATGAGCATTTGCGCCGTGTCACGCTGTTCGAAATAGAACGTCAGGTTGTTCACTTCCTCGCCGGCAAACTTGCCGAAGTTCTGCGGTACGGCGGTGAAACGGCTCACGCAGAGCAGCATGCGTCCTAACAGCGAGTCGGGCACCTCGAAGTAATAGTTGTCCTCGACGTGGCGCACCGTGAAGAGACCCTCGGTCACCGTGCCGCCCTTCTTCATTATTTTCTGGTATTCCGTCTCCTTCGGCTCGTCTTTCTTGCCCTTTCGGTCTTTTTTGTCCACCTTCACGGTGTCCACCACAGTGGTGTCCGCCACGGTCGTGTCCTGTTTAATCGTGTCGGCCATAGCCGCAAAGCGGTAGGGCATATTCTGTAATATACGGTGAGGTCTGGCCTGCATCATGCCCGCCATCATCCCTAATAATAAAAAGGTAAGTATTTTCTTCATTTCCTGCTGCGGTAGCAAATTATTCACACTTCACTTCTGCTGCGGTAGCAAATTCTTGCGTCCCTTCGGTAGCAAGCGACCATAGGTCGAGCGCTTCACTCTTCACTTTTCACTCTTTACTTTTCACTCTTCACTTTTCACTAGCGAAGCGCTCCATACGCCAGTGCTGCCCCGATGGCGGTGCAGAACTGCGAATACTTGGGAATATGGAACCGTACGTTGTAGAGCCCCTCCAATGCGGGGAATATCTCCTTGCACTGAGGCAGCAGCGACAGGTGGCCGATGAGCACCATGTCGCGGCAGTCGGTGCCTTGGGCCGCCAGCACGGCAGCCGAACCGATGCTCTGTAGCACCATGGTGATGATGCCGCAGGCAATATCCTCGCGTGAGGCATCGTTCTTAGCGTGGGCGAAGAGCGAGGCGGTGGCCTCCATGGGCAGACCGGGCAACGGCTGTGCCGAGATGTCGCCAATGAGCAGGTTGATATGCTTGATGTCGCCCTGCATGGCCAGTGCCGACACCTGTTTGATGTCGCTGGTGTTGAGCATCACGCGGCTCAGACCCTGCAACGTGCCGCCGCCGATGCCTATGCCGCCGATGTGCTTGAACTCCTCGCCGTGGCACATCACGAACGAGGTGCCGGTGCCCATCGACACCACGATGGCATGGTCGAGATGGCTCTCGTAGCGTGCGCCCAGCGCATCGGCCATGAACTCGTCGCAGCGGCTGGTTGCCACGCCATAGACGTCGCCCTTGACGTAGGCCGCGCCCACACCCGTCAGCATCACATGATCTATCTCTTCCAGTTGCAGGCCGTTGTCGTGCAGATATTTGCCGAAGGCTCCATAGAGCGAGGTGATAGGGTCGGCGGCGGTGATGCGTATCGGTGCCGACGGTTTCCCGTCCCTGAGCCCAACTATTTTCGTGGTGCTGATGCCCACGTCTATACCAATGATGATGCCCATAGTATTGCTATTGTATATCCCAACCGATAGCCGAGGCACCGAGGACGGCGGCCGAGGCACCATCGAGACCGCTTACCAGGAACTGAGCCTTGCCGCGGAAGATAGGCATGACGTGTGCATCGTAGGCTTCGCGAATAGGCTTCATAATCAGTTCGCCGGCCTTGGTCATACCACCGAAGAAGATGAAGGCTTCGGGACTGGAGAAAGCGGCGAAGTCGGCACAGGCCTCACCCAGCATCTTGCCCGTGAAGGCATAAATATCATTGGCCAGGGCATCACCCTTGCTGGCGGCTATTGAAACATCAAGCGAGGTGATGTCGTCAGGATTCATGTCGCGTAAAAGACTCGGACGGCTGGTCTTCTGAAGCAGTTCGCGGGCTGTGCGTGCCACACCAGTGGCAGAGCAGTATGCCTCCAGGCATCCTGTGCGGCCACAGCCACACAGACGGCCTTCCTCGCCGCGCACCATGGTGACATGACCCAGTTCGCCTGCAAAGCCGTCATGACCATAGAGCAACTGCCCGTTGACCACGATACCCGAACCGACACCAGTGCCAAGGGTGATGACGATGAAATTCTTCATGCCGCGAGCCACACCATATACCATCTCGCCCAAGGCGGCGGCGTTGGCATCGTTGGTAAGGCCGACGGGAATACCGCCCAGTCGGTCGCTGAACATCTGGGCCAGAGGCACTATGCAGTCGTGTGCCCATGGCAGATTGGGTGCAAACTCCACCGTGCCTTTATAATAGTTTCCGTTTGGTGCACCAATGCCCATGGCCTTGATGGTGCTGAGGCCTCCTACCTGGTCAAGAATAGGCTGCAGGGCTTCAACGCAAGCATTGACGTATGCCTCTGCTGAGTCGTAGCCACCAGTCTTAATGGCGGTGGTAGCCTTGATTTCTCCTCGTGCGTCAACAATACCGAATACAGAGTTCGTCCCTCCTAAATCCAAGCCAATAACGTATGGCTTTAATGTCGATTGTACATTCATACTTTATTATGTTTTTAGTTGTTGATTATTATTACCGCAAAGTTACGTTATTTCTTCGATATTCGTTGTTTTACTTAACATTTTTTATATTTACAAATAAAATTCTTAATCCTTAATTCTTAATTCTTAATTATATTTCGTACCTTTGCAAACAATATGATTTTTGTTCCAAATATACTGGATATTGTTTTCAAGGGGCTGCTCATCGGGATTATAGCCTCGGCACCAATGGGGCCTGTCGGTGTGCTCTGCGTGCAGCGCACGCTGAACAAGGGCCGCTGGTATGGTTTTGTGACCGGCTGCGGCGCGGCCTTGAGCGACATGATATATGCCGGCATCACGGGGTTGGGCATGGGTCTGGTGGTTGATTTCGTGAGCAACGACACCAATCGCTTCTATCTTCAGATAGTAGGCTCCATCATGCTCCTGGCGTTTGGGCTGTACACCTATCGCACCGACCCTACGCTGAAGATGCGCAAGCCTGCCAAGAACAAGGGTACGCTGACTCACAACGGCATCACGGCCTTCTTCGTCACCCTCAGCAATCCCCTCATCATCTTTCTGTTTATGGCACTTTACGCCCAGTTTGCTTTTGGCTTGCAGCCCGATAAACCTATAGAGTTGTTTGCTGGATTCGTAAGTATTGTCGGCGGTGCGCTGTTATGGTGGTGGGGGCTGACCTGGCTGGTGGACAAAATACGTACGAAGTTTGATACCAACGGCATCAAACTCATCAACCAAATCATCGGCATGCTCGTAATCTTGGGCAGTATTATCATCCTGCTTACAACGTTGACGAGTCTGCATCTCTATAATATTTTCTAAGCATTACAAAAACATGTTCATTGCACAGGAATTACGTAAGAACAGCATAGCGGAATACCTGCTATATATGTGGCAGGTAGAGGACACTATCCGAGCCTTCGGGTGTTCGCTGGCCAGGTTGAGGCGTGAGTATATTGACCATTTCGACTATGACGAGGAACGGAAGGAGGACGAGGCCGACTGGTTTGGCAACCTGATAAAGATGATGAATGAAGAGGGATGCCGCGAGCAGGGGCACCTTCAGATCAATAAGGCTACCCTGCAACTGCTGTCTGAACTCCACCTCCAACTGTTGGCCTCGCCCAAATATCCCTTCTATAATGCCGCCTATTACAAGGTGCTGCCGTTTATCGTTGAACTGCGGAGCCGCGGAGCCGACAAGCAGGAGAGCGAGGTGGAGACCTGTCTGAACCTGCTCTACGGCGTGATGATGCTCAGACTTCAGAAGAAGGAGATAACACCGAATACTGAGCATGCCGTCAAGGAGGTGTCTACTTTTATAGGCATGCTCTCTGATTATTATAAAAAGGACAAGGAGGAACCGCTGGAGTTCTGAAAAGGTTAGAAGGTAAAAAAGTAAAATAATATAAAGGAAAAAATGAAGATACTTATTACTGGCTGTAACGGTCAATTGGGCAACGAGATGCAACTGCTGGAGGCAGTGCATACCGAACACATCTATTATAATACTGACATAGCAGTGGCCGACATGCCCGGTCGCTCGCCGCAGCAACAACTGGACATCACCAATGCAGAGAGCATAGAGCGATTTGTCGATGAGCACGAAATCGACGGCATCGTCAACTGTGCGGCCTATACCGCAGTAGACAAGGCCGAGGATAATCAGGCTCTTTGCCAATTGCTCAATGCCGACGCACCGGGATTCCTGGCTGCTGCCATTGAGAAACGTGGCGGTTGGATGATTCAGATCTCTACGGACTATGTGTTCGACGGCACCAATCACATACCTTACGTCGAGACTGACCCCGTATGTCCCAACAGCACCTATGGCCGTACTAAACTGGCTGGCGAACAGAACGTGCTAAACAATTGTTCGCACGCCACGGTGATCCGCACGGCATGGCTTTACTCCACCTTTGGCAATAACTTCGTGAAGACCATGATACGGCTGGGGCGTGAGAAGACCGAACTGGGAGTCATCTTCGACCAGATAGGCACGCCAACCTATGCACGCGACCTTGCGCTGGCTATCTTTGCTGTCATTGGAAAAGGGGTAGGGCAGGGCATCTATCATTTCAGCAACGAAGGCGTTATCTCCTGGTATGACTTCACCAAAGCCATTCACCGTATTGCAGGCATAGACACATGCCATGTCAGGCCTCTTCACACGTCGGAATATCCTACGCCGGCCGCACGTCCCCATTATTCTGTGCTTGACAAAACCAAAATCCGCCAGACTTTCGGCATAGAGATTCCCTATTGGGAAGAATCGCTTCGCGAGTGCATCGGGCTGTTGGAGCATCATGAATGACAGGCATCACAAAAAAAGTCCACTGCCGCCAACGAACTGTTCGTTGGCGGCAGTGGACTTTTTTGTGTGTACTCAAAAGATTACTTCTTGTTCAGAGCCAGGTCAATCTCTACGGCGATAGATACGGTGGCACCTACCATGGGGTTGTTGCCAATACCCAGGAAGCCCATCATCTCTACGTGAGCAGGTACAGAAGAAGAACCTGCAAACTGAGCGTCAGAGTGCATGCGTCCCAGGGTGTCAGTCATACCGTAGGAAGCGGGGCCGGCAGCCATGTTATCGGGGTGCAGCGTACGGCCGGTACCACCACCAGAGGCTACTGAGAAGTAGGGCTTGCCAGCGAGCACGCGCTCCTTCTTATAGGTTCCGGCCACGGGGTGCTGGAAACGGGTGGGGTTGGTAGAGTTACCGGTGATGGAGACATCGACATTCTCCTTCCACAGGATGGCCACACCCTCACGAACATCGTCAGCACCGTAGCACTTCACCTTGGCACGGGGACCGTCAGAGTAGGGCACTTCCTTCACCACCTTCACCTCGCCGGTGTAGTAGTCGAACTGCGTCTGTACGTATGTGAAGCCGTTGATACGGCTGATAATCATGGCTGCGTCCTTGCCCAGACCGTTCAGGATGACGCGGAGGGGCTTTTGGCGAACCTTGTTGGCCTTCTCGGCAATCTTGATAGCACCCTCGGCGGCTGCGAAACTCTCGTGGCCGGCCAGGAAGGCGAAGCACTCGGTCTCCTCGCGGAGCAGACGGGCGGCCAGGTTTCCGTGGCCCAGACCAACCTTACGGTCGTCGGCCACAGAGCCGGGGATGCAGAAACTCTGCAGACCGATACCGATGGCCTCGGCAGCCTCGGCAGCGTTCTTCACGCCCTTCTTGATAGCGATGGCAGCACCGCACACGTATGCCCATTTTGCGTTCTCGAAGCAGATACGCTGGGTCTCTTCACACATCTGATAGGGGTCAACGCCAGCCTTCTCGCAAATCTCGTTAGCCTCTTCAATGCTATTGATGCCGTTTTCCTTCAGAGCAGCCAGCACCTGATTGATGCGACGCTCGTAACTCTCGAATGAAACTTTTCTTATCATCTTGTTTTAATTTACGATTTACTGATTTTCTATTTACTATTTATTACAATCTGCGTTCTACGGATTTGTATCTCCAATTTGACGTGAAGCCAAATCGAAAATCGAAAATCCGTAAATCGAAAATTACTCCTTGCGTGGGTCAATAGACTTAACAATTCCCTGCTCGGCGGTGGTGCGGCCGTAACTGCCAGTAAACTTCTTCACAGCCTCGTTGGCATCCATACCGTCCTTGATGGCTTCCATCATCTTGCCCAGGTGAACGTACTCGTAGCCGCAAACCTGATTGTCCTTGTCCAGGAACTGGCGGGTGATGTAGCCCTCGGTCAGTTCAAGGTAACGGGTACCCTTGGCCACTGTGCCATAGAGTGTACCTGTCTGTGAGCGCAGACCTTTGCCCAGGTCTTCCAGACCGGCACCGATAACCAGACCGCCCTCAGAGAAGGCACTCTGCGTGCGACCGTAGACAATCTGCAGGAACAACTCGCGCATGGCGGTGTTGATAGCATCGCAGACGAGGTCGGTGTTCAGGGCCTCGAGGATGGTCTTGCCCGGCAGAATCTCGCTGGCCATAGCAGCAGAGTGAGTCATACCCGTGCAACCGATAGTCTCTACGAGGGCCTCCTGGATGATGCCGTCCTTCACGTTCAGGCTCAGTTTGCAGGCACCCTGCTGAGGGGCGCACCAGCCAATACCGTGGGTATAACCAGAAATGTCCTTGATCTCTTTGGCCTGAATCCACTTGCCCTCTTCGGGGATGGGAGCAGGACCGTGGTTGGGGCCTTTGGCCACAACGCACATGTTTTCAACTTCCTTTGAATAAATCATTGTAAACTATTTTAAACAGATAATGTGATTCGTCGCTGCAAAGTTACAAAATAATCCCGAAAATACCTAATAATGATGAGATTTTTTTTAGTTCATAGTTCATAATTCATGCTATACCAGTTCTACCTTGTTGATGTCCTGTTCTTTTTCGCAGTAATGGCAGGTCAGCATGCTGTCGGTCACATGAAACCATGTGGGCATAGGCTCGTTGTTGGTGATGCACTTGGGGTTGTTGCACTTCACGATGCCCTTTATTTCACTGGGTGTCACCACCGTTTTCTTTTCCACGACCTCATAGTCGCGAATGATGCTGAGGATAACATTGGGTGCCACAACAGAAAGGCGCGAGATCTCGTCGTCAGAGAAAAACCTGTCCGACACTTTGATGATGCCTTTGCTGCCCACCTTCTGAGAGGGGTAGTTGATGCCTATGGTTACGGGCGTGTTGATATCGAAAAGTCCTAAGAGGCTGGCTACCTGATAGGTCTTGTTTGCAGGTATATGGTCTATAACGGTGCCGTGCTCAATGGCGGCAACAAGGCGCTCTTTCTTGTTCATGGGATAATGGTTTTGTCGTTCTTTACTTCATCAAGGCTGATGCCCAGCACATCGCAGAAGATGGCCTCGCGGGCAAAGAGCCCGTTGCCGGCCTGCTGTATATAGTAGGCGTGGGGGTTGTCGTCCACCTCGTTGGCTATCTCGTTGACGCGTGGCAGGGGGTGCAGTATTCTCATGTTGGGCTTGGCCAGGCGCAGGGTGTCGTTGTTGAGTATGTAGACGTTTTTCACTCGCTCATACTCCATCAGGTCAGAGAAACGCTCCTTCTGCACCCGCGTCATATAGAGGATGTCGGCATCGGCGATAATCTTCTCGTTGAAGGCGGTATGCTCCTGATACCTGATGCCATGATGGTCGCAATAGAGTTTGTATTCCTTGGGCATGGCCAGTTCCTTGGGAGCCACGAAATGGAACGTGGGGTTGAAATGGCGCATGGCCATGAGCAGGGAGTGGACGGTGCGGCCGTACTTCAGGTCGCCCACCATATATATATTAAGGTTCTCCAGCGTGCCCTGCGTCTTATAGATGCTGTAGAGGTCGAGCATGCACTGCGAGGGGTGCTGGTGGGCACCGTCGCCGGCATTGACGATGGGCACGGGTGCTATCTCCGAAGCATATTGGGCAGCACCCTCGATGAAGTGGCGCATCACGATGACATCGGCATAGTTGGATACCATCAGGATGGTGTCTTTCAGCGTCTCGCCCTTGGTGCCGCTGGTCACCTTCGGGTCGGCAAAGCCAATGACACGTGCGCCCAGCCGGTTGGCTGCTGTCTCGAACGACAGGCGCGTTCTGGTACTGGGCTCAAAGAACAGCGTGGCCACGACTTTCCCCTTGAGCAGTTCGCGGTTGGGATGCTTTTCAAACTCCTGCGCCATCTCAATCATGTAGAGAATCTTCTCTCTGGTGAGATTGGCAATGGTTACGAAATTATGTTTATCCATATTGTCAATGCTTAATGCGTAATGCTTAGTTGGGCTGTGCCTATTTCTTTCTCACTGGGTCGCAGGTCAGGCCGCAGCCCAGTTTCTTGAATATCTTGCGGTCAACCTCGGAGAGCAATACCGTGGAGTGAACCTGACAGCCGCGAAGCAGGGGCAGTTGCTCCAGGGCCTTGCGGCATTTCTCGTCGTCCTTGGACAGCACGCTGAGGGCCACGAGCACCTCGTCGGTATGCAGGCGCGGATTGTGTCCGCCCAGATATTCAATCTTTGTCTTCTGAACGGGCTCTATCAGACTCTGGGGTATGAGCCTTAACTCATGGTCGATGCCTGCCAGGTGTTTCATGGTGTTGAGCAGCAGGGCGGCACTGCATCCCAGCAGCGGGCTCGACTTGGCGGTGATGATGGTGCCGTTGTCCAGTTCCATGGCGGCAGCCGAGTGTCCGCTGAGTTCCTGCTTGGCTGCGGCGGCCACCGTGACGCGGCGGTAGGCCGTGGTAATCTTGGCCTGGTTGAAGAGCAACAGTATCTTGTTCACCTCGCGTTCGTTGTCAATGCCGGCGGCCATCTTGTTGGTGGCATCATAGTAGCGGCGGATAATCTCGTCGCGGCTGGCCTGGCAGCACACCTCGTCGTCGCTGATGCAGAAGCCCACCATGTTGACACCCATGTCCGTGGGGCTCTTATAGGGGTTCTTTCTGGGGAAAGCGTCCTCATCGGCCGAGCGCTCGCCGTAGATGCCCTCGAACAGAGCGTTGAGCACGGGGAATATCTCGATGTCGCGGTTGTAGTTGACGGCAATCTTGTCGTAGGCCTCCAGGTGGAAGGGGTCTATCATGTTCACGTCGTTGAGGTCGGCGGTGGCTGCCTCGTATGCAATGTTGACGGGATGCTTCAGCGGCAGGTTCCACACGGGGAAGGTCTCGAACTTGGCATAGCCGGCGCGTATGCCGCGTTTGTTCTC